>Ga0209187_1000978_pt1 | contig 38345 bp, 30 predicted proteins | sample BantaG_FD_187430 | JGI IMG/M metagenome (GOLD analysis project Ga0209187, IMG submission 187430) | Marine algal microbial communities from Bantry Bay, Ireland - BantryBay_4 metaG (SPAdes) (version 2) | ecosystem: Host-associated > Algae > Red algae > Unclassified | place: Bantry Bay, Ireland...
TTGCAGCTTAACATTGTTGGCTATAGAGATTAATTCTGATGAGTCCTAATCATAGTTTTAGTCTCGACTACAGTCTGTACACTCCTAACCGTACAACTGTAGGGTCTGCAGTATTTAGTGATGAGCTGAATCTGTAGACAATTGGATAAGATGGCAAGTTCGATTTGCGTCTGCCTTATGGCATATGTAAATTGTCTGCTTATTGTCCAATGCACAACCTTCATATCATTGATTTGATATGAATTACTTAGAGAAACTCAAGCAACAGTTAATTCTGTTGCAAAAAGTCCAGGTCCATTAGTTAGACCTGGCAATTGATCAATCGAAGTTTTAGATAAGCAAAAGCGGAAGTCAGACATGTTTTGACTATAAATTTTTGCGAACTATTACTTAGATGTAAAAAGTTACAAAGGGCGCATGAGGGATGCCTACTGACGTAAAACACTGATAAAGGCCGTGGAAGTCTGCGATAAGCTTCGGGAAGTTGACAAACAAACGTTATATCCGGAGATTGCCGAATGGGAAAACCCAGCTAGGGTCATGCCTAGTTATCTTACAGTTGAACACATAGACTGTTTGAGAGTAAGCTTGCGAATTGAAACATCTTAGTAGCAAGAGGAAAAGAAAATAATAATGATACCGGTAGTAGCGGCGAGCGAATCCGGTTTAGTCCAAACCTTAAAAACTTTTTTCATTTGTTTTGCTAACAATTTTTGTTAGTGAAACTAAATGAAAAATAAGCATACAGGCGAATGTTTTTAGGGGGTTGCGAGTCTTGAGACGACCATTGAGTAACACTTGATTTATCAAGTAGTACTCAATGCGATTAAACTCTGTACATGGTTTAAGTAATGTAAAAAAGGAGCTGAGCTAGTGGAAGTAGTTGGAAAGCTACATCAAAGAAGGTGATAATCCTGTACACGAAAGCAATGCACCCATTACATCTCAGGTAATTATGAATCTGAACTTACATTTATGTGAGCTTAGTTTTATAGTTTTTAACTCAAGTAGGGCGGGGCACGAGAAATCCTGTCTGAATCTGGGGGGTCCACCCCCCAAGGCTAAATATGTTTTATGATCGATAGTGAACAAGTACCGTGAGGGAAAGGTGAAAAGAACCCCGGGAGGGGAGTGAAATAGAACCTGAAATCATGTGCCTACAAGGAGTCGGAGCAATTTATTTGTGACGGCGTGCCTTTTGTAGAATGATCCAGCGAGTTAATTTATGCAGCAAGGTTAAGTTTTTTAACGGAGCCGTAGTGAAAGCGAGGATTAATAGTCCGCGGGGCTTTGTGCAATGCAAAAATGACTATTGCGAAGTCAAATCAACTGCCTGAAACACCGGAAAATTCTTTCGATGTATTAACCAATACATCTCAAGCAATTTTACGATGTTATCAGGCGATGATCTTGGCTTCTCATTACGTTATTTTTGTACTGTACAAAGCCCATGAGTTGTATGAATTAGACCCGAAGCCGAGTGACCTAACCATGGGCAGGGTGAAGCGACAGTAACATGTCGTGGAGGCCCGCACCAGGACACGCAGTAAAGTGTTTGGATGACCTGTGGTTAGCGGTGAAATGCCAATCGAACTCGGCAATAGCTGGTTCTCCTCGAAATAGCTTTAGGGCTAGCGTTGTGTGGTAGCATACGGGGGTAGAGCTCTGTTTCGGACCGGGGCCCGCAAGGGTACCCGCCCTAGACAAACTACGAATACCGTATGTGGAATCACAGCAGTTAGAACACGGGAGCTAAGTTCCGTGCTCGAAAGGGAAACAGCCCAGACCATCAATTAAGGTCCCTAAATATACACTAAGTGGAAAACGAGGTGAGATTGCTCAGACAGCGAGGATGTTGGCTTAGAAGCAGCCATTCATTTAAAGAGTGCGTAACAGCTCACTCGTCAAGCGATCTTGCGCGGAAGATGTACCGGGGCTCAAGTGTATTACCGAAATTATGGATATGTATTTTTATACATGTGGTAGAGGAGCGTTCCTATCTGCGCTGAAGTCAGACCGTGAGGTCTGGTGGAGCGTTAGGAAGTGAGAATGCTGGAATTAGTAACTAAAGGGAAGTGAGAATCTTCCCCTCCGAAAGAGTAAGGTTTCCTGGGCCACGATCGTCGTCCCAGGGTTAGTCGGGCCTAAGGCGAGGCCGAAAGGCGTAGTCGATGGACAACGGGTTAATATTCCCGTACCGGTTATTTTTGTCATTAGTGCACGGCACGATAGTTTGAGCGGATTTATGGTTATATCCGTTTAAATAGTAAGTCTTCAGACGAGCTATGAATAAGACTGATTTATTTCAGAATTCGAATGATTTGAGCTGGCCAGAAACGCTTTTGACGCGTGAAAGAAGCCGTCCGTACCGCAAACCAACACAGGTACTCAGGTCGAGTAGACCAAGGAGAGCGAGTGAACCTTCGTTAAGGAACTCGGCAAAAAAGCGACCGTAACTTCGGGATAAGGTCTGCCTCCTCATATTTTGTATGAGAAGACAATAGTTCTTGTAAAGCATTTGTTTAACAAGTTCTATGCGCCGATAAGAGTTAACAAAATTTGTTTAGAAATTCTAAACACTAAGTAATTTGGAGTGTAAGAACTCCAAGAGTTTGAATTGAGAGAAAGATTCGTCAAAGCAGCAGTGCTTTGACACTCTTATCGATGTAGTCTTTAAGCTTTATTTGGAAAAGCTATTACTCGTACACAGTATGAGGAGGCCGCAGCGAAAGAGTCCAGGCGACTGTTTACCAAAAACACAGGTCTCTGCTAACACGTAAGTGGATGTATAGGGGCTGACGCCTGCCCGGTGCCGGAAGGTTAAGGTGATGTGTGGTTTTGCACTGATCTGAAGCCCCGGTGAACGGCGGCCGTAACTATAACGGTCCTAAGGTAGCGAAATTCCTTGTCGGGTAAGTTCCGACCCGCACGAATGGCGTAACGATCTGGACACTGTCTCAACGAAGGACTCGGTGAACGTGCATTGGCGGTAAAGATGCCGTCTGTCCGCACCAGGACGAGAAGACCCCGTGGAGCTTTACTACAGCTTGACATTGTAATGAGATATATTCCGTGCAGTATAGGTGGGAGGCTTTGAAGCAGATGCGCTAGCGTTTGTGGAGCCGCAATATGAAATACCACCCCTAATATGTTTTGTTTCTAACTTGGACCTCACTTTGCAGAATGCAAGGTTGAGACGAGTTGTCGATTGATAGTTAACGTTTTGTTAGTTTGATTGTTTTATTTACACTTGTTGTAAATACTACGAAGATTGCAAAATAGTAAAAAGCCACGAGCCAAAAGTATTTTGAACAACGCTTTTGGAATTAAAGAATATATATTTAATTGAGTGCTTTTTATCTATTTGCAAAACTCTATTATTACCTTCAACCAGGTGTAATAGCTTCAAACTAACTTCATGTTAACATCATCAACACATTCAAATTTGATCTGTAAAGTCAGGTTCAAGGACCGTGTCTGGTGGGTAGTTTAACTGGGGCGGTTGCCTCCTAAAGAGTAGCGGAGGCGTTCAAAGGTTGGCTAGCTACGGATGGAAATCGTAGTGATAGTGCAAACGCATAAGCCAGCTTGACTGCGAGGCCTACAAGCCGAGCAGATGCGAAAGCAGGAGTTAGTGGCCCGCTGTCCGAACATTTTTGTTCATGGTAGTGGTACCGGCAGCGCAAACGGATAAAAGTTACCCCGGGGATAACAGGCTTATAGCGCCCAATAGTTCACATAGACGGCGCTGTTTGGCACCTCGATGTCGGCTCATCACATCCTGGGGGTGAAGCATCTCCCAAGGGTACGGCTGTTCGCCGTTTAAAGTGGTACGCGAGCTGGGTTCAGAACGTCGTGAGACAGTTCGGTTTATATCCGGTGTGGACGTTAGGAAATTTGAGGATAGTTGCCCCTAGTACGAGAGGACCGGGGTGAACGAACCGCTGGTGTATCGATTGTCATACCAATGGCATTGTCGAGTAGCTACGTTCGGACAGGATAAGCGCTGAAAGCATCTCAAGCGCGAAGCCCCCTCCAAGATTAGATTTCCCTATGAGGTCACAGAAAGACTATCTGTTTGATAGGCGCAAGGTGTACGCACAGTGATGTGTTTAGCCGAAGCGTACTAATAGACCCATTGACTTTTTACGATCAAAACAATCTGAACGTTTTTTCAAAAATCAAACCAAGTTTGATTGTAGAAAAGACTTCGGGCGCATTGCGTCGTTGCGATTGTCGATTCTCCAGGCAGCAGTGCGTTTGCACAGCTACCTTCCGAGTCTCGATCGCGCCTAGCACTGCACTCCGATCAGACCGTTTTGATTTGATTACACAACGTTTCTTTAAGAACGTGTGTTGGACGACTCGTTTAAACGAGAAATAAGCAGACATTTTATGTATGTCAGTTTGCAATGTCTTATCCAAAATATGTTTGACAAATATACTTATTACATGATATTATCATTACTATGAGCAAGTCAAAAAACCCTAGAACTCTAAGCGCCGAACAGTTAGCAGATCAATTATCATCTTGTGCATATGCTGCAGAGCGTAGTGTAGAGTTCGGAATAGACCCTTCGCCTGTAGTTGCTTTTATGGTTGAACTAACAGCCGCTACGAGTCCACAGGAATAGCCAGCAAAGAACTCGAAAAGAGTTTTAGAAAAGAAGTATTTTTGGATACTTTTTGTTGGTAGAGTGCAAGGCGCGCTGAATTTTTTAGAACTGGCTGTATAAATAATACTGCTAGTTATGAAAAATTCAGTAGCAACGAAGCAATTTGCTGACAAGCAATTTTCAACAAGCCACTTGTTTGCTTGTAGTAAATTGCGTAAAATATTCAAAAATTTTAGTGTATGAATCTCGGTGTTATTGGCGGAGGGGCCACACCCGTTCCCATTCCGAACACGGAAGTAAAGTCCTCCAGCGGCGATGATAGTCTTACGGCGAAAGTAGCACAATGCCGGGTTTCATGAACTAAAATTATGAGAAAAACCTAGGTTTTTCTCATCGCACAATTCCGCCGCGGCGGATCTGGCTGCTCTTTTCCTTATCTGACAACCTTACGTCGAAGTAAAATTCGTCTACAGTTTAATTTCTTGCTTGGGATAGGCGGGACACACTCTGCAGCACTGCTTGTAAATCACCGCCTGGAAGAGTAGAATGGGGGTATGGAGAAAAATCAGCCGTATATAGTTGATGGAGTGGAATACTCAGGACCTGCTATGGATCTCGATTTGTCATTTCTTATGCCCTGGACGATAGCAGAAGAGCTGCCATTAAACCCAAACCCGGCCACCGCGGAACGTGCCAAAACAGAAGAAAATGGCAAAGAAGGCTTGCTCGGATACTTGGTTGCTTTATAGCTTACGAATAATTTAAAGAGGATATGATCTTTTATCATAAGCCTATTGATTGAACTTAAGCTTATTTGCTATAATTGAATTCAGATAAATTAATGTGAGAGGGATTTATGCGGAAATTCGGTGTGTTGACGGCAATTTTTAGTAGTTTGGTGTTTTTTGTAGGAGCTGTATATGCAGCACCGCCGACAATTTTTTCAACGGACGAGGTGTCGGGGACAGGAGCTGCCAGTAGGGCAGCAGTAGATACGCTCAATGATGCTTGGGAAGCGGCAGTAATCAGCACTTTGGGCGCAACTGCGTCTGACTTTGAAGTAGGCTCAATCGCGACGGGCACCTTGCCGAATGTACTAGCGGCTAGCAATGGCTTGAACGTGACAGTATCTTTAAATGATATGACAAACTTTGCTAACACAGCTGATTTTGGCGTGCCGGCCAACACCCAAGGTAGTGCAGGTAATGCAACATCTTCAACTATGCAGGACAGCTCACCAAAGCCCGACAGTATTTATATAACGGGCAGCAGCGCTTACTATAACGAGATATCTGGCGCGGCCAGTAGTCGCAATGGCCTAGTGTTTGATTTTTCACAGCCAGCAACTAATTTTGGTGCGTGGTTTGGTGATGTCGAGACTCGAACAAAAGATGGCGGTGTTCCAGCAGAGCTAAGACTGTATGATGCTGCCGGTACACTGCTGTCTACTCAGCTAATTGATCCGATGCCAAGCGATCCTGCTTTTGACCAAACTCAATGTGGTGCACCAGTAGCTGATACTTTTAGAGGTTGTGGTAACCGCACTACTCGCTGGATAGGTTTTGTGGCTGATTCAACGATGCCGGTATCTAAAATGATTTTGATTGTTGGAGATGACGATACAACAGCTGGTTCGGACGACGGCAACACAGAACACATGAGCTTTATTGGTGCAACTATGGCAGTTATCCCCCCAGAGCCTGAGGTTGGAGTTAGTAAATTAGTGGCTAGCGTTACAGACAATGGAGCAGGTCTTAATACTGTAACCTACAATGTGACAACAACAAATACTGGCAACGTAAATCTAGATAATTTTTCGTTAGTTGATGATTTGGCGGCTACATTTAATCACCCAGTGGCAACGACTATTTCAAGTCCTACTGTGTCGGTTTTGACTGCGCCCACACTTACTACAAGCTCAATAGCTACCAACCCAGGTTATGGTATTGGTGATTGGGAAACAATCGCTGCTGGTGGTAACCTTGATGTGGGTGATTCATTCACTTTAGAGATAACGGTAAGTGTAGATATCGGTACAGACACTGGTGCTATAGGGCCGTATTCAAATACTGCAGCGGCAACAGGTACATATGGAGAAGGAGAAGACCAGATAATAGTAACTGATGACAGCCAGGATGGCGCCGAGTACAGCCCAGACGAAGACGATGATCCGACTAACGACAATGAAACAACACCAGTTGAATTAGTGCCAGGGCCGATCGTAGACCCACCCCCGCCATTATTTCCAGGAATGACATTTATTAAGATGTCTAGCTTTAGTGATGAAGACGGCAGTGGCTCGGCAAGTACAGGCGAAACTATAGTTTACACTTTCGAAGTCTGCAATACGGGTAATACGATTTTAACAGACATAACCGTAGCCGATGATCTGGTTGCTGTAGCAGGGGAGATTACCTCGTTAGATCCAGGAGCCTGCGACTCAACCACCTTTACGGCTACATACATTATAACTGCCAAAGATATAGCAGCAGGCGGTGTTAGTAATTCGGCAACTGCCAGTGGTTCTTCTGAAGGTAGCGAGACTCCAATTGAAAGGACTTCGGATTCAGGCAACCCAGCCGACGATACAGGCTTAAATGATGACCCAACTTATCAAGTTCTATCTGCAGTAGAGCAATTAGCCGAAACAGGAAGCAGCGCAACATTGATTGCTGTTTTGGTTGGCTTTGCTACCTTGTTAACTTCTAGCTTGCTATTGGTAGAATCAACAAGAAAGGACGACTGAACCTGCAATTATCCTGACATTAAAACGACACATTACTTATTAAGTATTGTTTATTGGTAATGTTTAATATATAATTGTTCTTAAGTTCGAGCGTAGAACACAAAAAATTATGAAAAATCAGGGGAAAAGTTTTAACAAAATATTAAAGCTATTGTCGATAGGGGCACTAGGTATCTTTGCATTGTTCTTTGTGTTTTGGTTGTTCAATGAGGATAAAACCACTATATCGGCAGAGCTGCCTAGCGCCTCTGAAAGACAGTATGTTGATGCTAGAGTTTTGGTTTATGACGATCCGTTGCAAGGCAACCTAGTTGGCTATGCAGATTTCTTCGATGTTAAGGTAGATAGCCAGGGAGCTTTCCGGGTTAACGTACCAAATGATTTATTGAAACTACCAAACGTGTCACACATCCAGGTATGTATAAATAATGTGCTCGCAGAAGAACTAGACCAATTTAGTGGCGAAAATGACGGAATAGAGGTTTGCGAGAACTCAATAGCCGCAGAACATACATACGACATCACTAGCTGTAATAGATATCCTGTAGTTAAAAAAGATGACAGCTTCTTTGAAAAAGTATTTGATTTTGATAATGACGATAAGACGATATTTGTTGATGGCTTTTGCGACAAGGTATATTTGAGCCTGTATCCAGAAGGCTTGAGCGAAACAGGAGATTTTAATGGTAGCTTGAGTCTAGATAAAAATATCCTGACAGTAGGGGATCAGTCCTTAGATCTTAGCGGGCTCAGTGTTGCCTATGCTCTATATTCTCCTGTGAATACTGACAACCAGACCTTAATTATGGATGGCAATAGGATTATAATTAACGGCGGTAACGCTATTGATATTACGCAGTATCTTAACAACACTTACGACTGTGCTAATGATGAGATATTGGTACATGATGGAGCTCAGTGGCTTTGTGGTAACACCTCAAATCTGGATACTTTATCTTACGTAACTATTAATGGAACAGAGATAACCTATACAGACGAAGACGGCAATAGCGTTAGCTGGGACATTACTCAACTAGAAACAACTACAACCTTGGTAGACAACGGCGACCAGACCTTTACCTATACCAACGAAGACGGTGTGCCAATCATTATTGATATAACAAACCTAGAAACCACTACCAACATAACTAACATAATTAACGGAAATACGATCGCTACCTATACCAACGAAGACGGGATGGTAGTAGATATTAACGAGACTATTACTAATATAATAGATAACGGTGACGGTACATTTAGCTACACAACAGAGGACGGGTCAATTATAACAATAGACGTTTCTAACCTAGAAACCACCACCACTCTAGTGAACACACTAAGCGGCGGCAATCTAATAGGCACTTACACAAACGAAGACGGTGTAATTGTTAATATCTACGAAACGGTAACCACTTTAGTAGACAACGGCAACCAGACTTTTACATATACTTCAGAGGACGGCACGATAACTATTATAGACATTACAAACCTAGAAACCACCACCACTCTATCAGTTGGACCTAACCCTGGTGAGATAACCTATATAAATGAAGACGGAACTGTTGTGACTATAGATATAGCAAACCTAGAAACCACCACCACTCTAGTGAACACACTAAGCGGCGGCAATCTAATAGGCACTTACACAAACGAAGACGGTGTAATTGTTAATATCTACGAAACGGTAACCACTTTAGTAAGTAATGGTGATGGAACTTATGCCTATACTTCAGAGGACGGCACGACAACCACTATAACGGATACATTAGGTGCATTGAATTGTACAACCAACCAAGTGGCTATTTGGAACGGCACAATCTGGGTGTGTGAAGATATCTCAAATCTTGAAACAACTACCTATCTAACAAATACGTTAACTAGCGGCAACCTTATCGGTACTTATGAAAACGAAGATGGCACGATAGTTAATATTTATGAAACAGTAACTAGTATTATCGAGAATACTGACGGTACTTTTACCTATATAGACGAAAATGGCAACCCGACTATAATTGATATATCTAATCTTGAGACTACAACTACATTGACTTTTGATATTACTAACCAGACCTTCACCTATATCAACGAAGACGGCGTACCGGTGACTGTAGACATAGCTCAGCTAGAAACCACCACCACCCTCACCAATAATAATGACGGAACTCTGACTTACGAAAACGAAGACGGTGTCTTGGTAACAGTAGACACCAAAGACTTCATCTTCGACGCTACAACAGTCCAATACGTAGACGGCAAGATCGAATGTCTTACAGCAGACCACATCCTAGTATGGGACGGAACACAATGGACGTGTCTAGACCCAGAAGACCTAGATGACGACTTAGTTATTACAGACAACGGTGACGGCACATTTACTTTCACTCAAACAGACCAAGACGGCAACGTTACTACTAACAATCTGGATCATAAGGACTTTAACGTAGACGGCACAACCGCTACTTACACCGACGGCAAGATAGCTTGTGTTACAGCTGACCATCTTCTACAGTGGAACGGTACAGCTTGGGAATGTATAAGCATCACTGATTTAGAAACTACCACAACCTTAGTAGACAACAACGACGGCACATTCACTTACACCAACGAAGATAATGTCGCCGTAACAGTAGACCACAAAGACTTCACAGTAGACGGCACAACAGCTGTGTACACCGACGGCAAGATCAGTTGCGTCACCGCAGATCACTTACTGCGCTGGAACGGTACAGCCTGGGAATGTGTAGACATTGAAGACATAGACGATGACCTAACTATTGTCGACAACGGTGACGGCACATTCACCTTCACTCAAACAGACCAAGACGGTGTAAACATAGTAACAACCCTAGACCACAAAGACTTCACAGTTGACGGCACAACAGCCGTATACACCGACGGCAAGATCAGCTGTGTGACAGCCGACCACTTACTACAATGGGACGGAGCACAGTGGACTTGTACGGACATAGGTACACTAGAAACAACAACTACTCTAGTAGACAACAACGACGGCACATTCAGCTACACCAACGAAGACAACGTAACAGTAACAGTAGACACCAAAGACTTCATCTTCGACGCTACAACAGTCCAATACGTAGACGGCAAGATCGAATGTCTTACAGCAGACCACATCCTAGTATGGGACGGAACACAATGGACGTGTCTAGACCCAGAAGACCTAGATGACGACTTAGTTATTACAGACAACGGTGACGGCACATTTACTTTCACTCAAACAGACCAAGACGGCAACGTTACTACTAACAATCTGGATCATAAGGACTTTAACGTAGACGGCACAACCGCTACTTACACCGACGGCAAGATAGCTTGTGTTACAGCTGACCATCTTCTACAGTGGAACGGTACAGCTTGGGAATGTATAAGCATCACTGATTTAGAAACTACCACAACCTTAGTAGACAACAACGACGGCACATTCACTTACACCAACGAAGATAATGTCGCCGTAACAGTAGACCACAAAGACTTCACAGTAGACGGCACAACAGCTGTGTACACCGACGGCAAGATCAGTTGCGTCACCGCAGATCACTTACTGCGCTGGAACGGTACAGCCTGGGAATGTGTAGACATTGAAGACATAGACGATGACCTAACTATTGTCGACAACGGTGACGGCACATTCACCTTCACTCAAACAGACCAAGACGGTGTAAACATAGTAACAACCCTAGACCACAAAGACTTCACAGTTGACGGCACAACAGCCGTATACACCGACGGCAAGATCAGCTGTGTGACAGCCGACCACTTACTACAATGGGACGGAGCACAGTGGACTTGTACGGACATAGGTACACTAGAAACAACAACTACTCTAGTAGACAACAACGACGGCACATTCAGCTACACCAACGAAGACAACGTAACAGTAACAGTAGACACCAAAGACTTCATCTTCGACGCTACAACAGTCCAATACGTAGACGGCAAGATTCAATGTATCGCTGACGAACATTTCTTGCGCTGGGACGCTACGAACGCTCAATGGGAGTGTGTTGATTTAGAAGATATTGATGACGATTTAGCCATCACCGATAACGGCGATGGTACATTCACGTTTACTCAAACTGATGAAAACGGAACACCTACAACTAACACCTTGGATCATAAGGACTTCACATACGATGCTGCAACTATTCAATATGTAGATGGCAAAATACAATGTATTACTGCTGACCACTTGCTGCAGTGGACTGGCACGCAGTGGACTTGTGTTAGTCTTGAATCTATCGACGATGATATCACAGTAACTCTTATTAATAATCCAGACGGCACCTATACGATGACAGTCGTTGAAAATGGCGTAACAACTAATTACCCAATAGATACCAAAGACTTCACAGTAGACGGCACAACAGCTGTTTATAACGATGGCCAGATCGAGTGCGCAACAGTTGATCACTTATTGCAATGGGACGGAACACAATGGATTTGTGTGGCAGATAGCGACACTGTTGGTTCATTAAGTTGCGCTGATGACCAAATTGCAAGGTGGGACGCTGGTGCTTCAGCTTGGATTTGTAGTGACGACGTAGAGACAAACTTTAGTATTACTGACGGCACAACCACCGAAACAATATTAGACGGTGACACAATCACCTTTACAGCCGGCTCTGGGCTGGAAGTTGATGTTAGTGCAACTGACACAGTCGACTACTCTCTTATTACAAGCTGTAATGCAAACGAACTCCTAAAATGGAACGGAACAACATGGGCCTGTGCAGTAGACATAGACACCGACACCGATACAACAATTCCAAACACTGATCTTTTAGCTAGCTTGTCGTGTGCAACTGGCGAACTCCTAAAATGGAACGGAACAACATGGGCCTGTGCAGTAGACATAGACACCGACACCGATACTCTTGCAGGGTTAAGTTGTGCTGACACTCAGGTAGCAACTTGGGATGCTGGCACTACTGCTTGGATCTGTGCCGATCAGGCTGGTGGCATCGGGACTATATGTTCAGTAGGACAGTTCTTGCAATATAACGGTACGGTTTGGGTCTGTGTAGATGACGATATTGCCCCAGTGCTTGATCAAATCGTAGAAGTTGAAGAAGCCTTCCTTTGGGCGGGTGAAGTCACTGACCCTCAAGTGCATGATAACTCGCCTTTGATACTTACCCAGACAAGAGCGGATGCCGGTTGGGCCTACACGGCGCCTAACCAAGTTGCTTATACTGGATCACCGGATCACGTCGACATAGACTTAAACTTATCGATAGACGCGACATTTAATAGCTATTGGGCTACTGTTAAGGTTTATGTATTGCGAAACGGTGTAAAGATTGCTCAAGGCGGTAATGAGTTTATGCTAGAGAATGGTTCATATTCTGATGACCAAACTGTCCATCTTAATTTAATTGATGACAATCCTGGAACAAACCCAGTTTACACATTTACAACCGAAGAGTCAGATGTCCGAACTGGACCTGCAGTAGCTATAGCCACTCAATCTCCAGTCAGTCTTAAGGCCTATGAAAAGAAAGATATTGAAGCAACCGAAGAGTACACAAAGGCTTTTGGTAAGATAGCCGCCGACGGCACCGACATAAGGGTAAACGCTGCAACAGCAACAAGAACAGGAGCTGGCCAATATGCAGTATCCTTAAATACACCACGATCAACGGGCGACTACGTAGTCCAGCTAACTACTCTTGAGCCAATCACTACTCGTGACAGTATCGAAATACATGTCACCACGCAGACTCCTGCCGGCTTTACAGTAGAGATCCACGAAGGTGATAACGGCACTAATCCAAATACGCTTCGTGATCGTATCTGGTATTTTGAAGTAATTGATTTCAATTAAATTTAATGAATGTTAGAATCTAGTTAATAATTAAAAGAGGGTGGGTGATGGCAACTAAAAAAACAACTAAAAAAACTACAGCTAAAAAAGCTGTAACAAAAAAATCTTCTACTAAAAAAACAGTCAGCTTAAAGGACCTAGGTGTTGAAGAGACTGGCCGAGAGGAATCAAAGCTTTTTGATGCAAAAAAAGACAACTCTATAGCTAAGGTGCTGGGTCTGTTTGGGGTTGTTGCAGTTTGCCTAGGCATCTTTTGGTTGATATTAAGTAGCGATAGCCCACTAAGATCTGACGATGCTGCTAGCCCAGGTCAAAAGACCGGTAGTCAAATAGAATCACAAATACGCGATATTGTTGATATTCCTGATACCGAGAAGGTGGAATCAACCTACTTCATAAATTCGCAAAATGCTTTAGAAGATCTAAGGAGTAATAGTGCAAACAGTTTCTTTAAAAACGCATCAGTAGGCGACTACTATCTTATTTTTGAAAACAGAGCCGTTATATATTCTGACGACGGTAAGATAGTTAATTATTTATCCAAATAGCCAGACTATAATTTAATATAATCAGCAGCCTAATTATTGACAGTTATAATATTGATATGATAATTTAATAAATACAAATCCCCTTAACTAAAAGAAAGTGAGGCAGCTATGTTCGAACGAGATCCAGCCACAGAAACAACTCTAATAGGATCTCACTTTACGGAGCGTGAGATACCGGTCGTACTTACGCCGGAAGCATTAAGAGAGATGGGCGCACTTTCTACGGCAGCAAGTGCCATAGAGTTTCTAGAAAACGTCTAAGCAATAGTTTAACTCTTTTGCTATAATAACCTTTTAAACTAAATTAGGAGGTTATTTTTATGGATCCATTACTAATGGGCGGAGACTTAGATAAATCAGGTGAACATGTTGGGATTTTGCCTGGAATGGCAAATAGACACGGAGTAATCACCGGTGCTACTGGTACCGGCAAAACAGTTACGCTACAGTGTATTGCCGAGAATTTTTCTCGTATCGGCGTGCCAGTCTTTGTAAGTGACGTTAAGGGTGACTTCTCAGGTGTACAGACGCCCGGTTCGCCGCACGAGAAAGTTGACGAGCGTCTAGAGGCTATCGGTATAGACAACTTTGAATTCGCTGGTAATCCGGTAGAATTCTGGGATGTTTTTGGGGAAAAGGGCACAGCAGTGCGCACAACAGTATCAGAGATGGGCCCAGTCCTAATGGCTCGATTGTTGGGGCTAAGCGAGGCTCAAACCGGAGTTTTGAATATCTGTTTTAGGGTTGCTGATGATGAAGGCATGCTGCTGCTTGATCTTAAGGATTTACGACTATTGCTAAAATTTGTTGGCGATAATTCTGATCAGTACGAAAGCGAATACGGCAACATTGCTTCAACTTCCGTTGGTGCCGTACAACGCTCTTTACTGGGTCTAGAAGATCAAGGCGGTAACGTATTTTTTGGTGAACCAGACATATCAATTAAAGACATGATTCGTACTGATCAAAACGGTAAAGGGATTATAAATATATTGGCCGCAGATAAGCTGATGCAAAATCCAAAGATATACTCAACGTTCTTGTTGTGGTTATTGAGCGAGCTATTCGAAGAGTTGCCAGAGGCAGGCGATCCAGACAAGCCAGTTATGGCATTCTTTTTTGACGAAGCCCACTTGCTGTTTGATGAGGCGCCAAAAGCACTACTAGAAAAAATCGAACAGGTAGTAAAGCTTATTCGATCTAAGGGTGTCGGAGTTTACTTTATTACTCAAAACCCCTTAGATATACCTGACCCAGTGCTTGCTCAGCTGGGTAATCGTGTCCAGCACGCACTCCGAGCCTATACTCCGCGCGAACAGAAGGCTGTTAAGGCCGCCGCCGGTGCTTTTAGGCAAAACCCTGATCTAGATACAGAAAAGGTTATTACTGAGCTAGGAGTGGGCGAGGCACTAGTGTCGTTCTTGGATGAAAAAGGTGCTCCAAGTGTTGTGCGTCGAACTCTAATTCGTCCGCCATATTCTCAAATTGGGCCACTTGAAAATGCTAAGCGTGACCAAGTGATAAATAGCTCTATGTTATATCGTGACTATAAAGACGCAGTAGACAAAGAATCTGCATACGAAATTCTACAGAAACGAATTGATGAAAAAGCTCTAGCGGAAGAAGAAGCTGCCGAAGCGAAAGCTAAAGAGAAAGAAGAAAAGAAATCCAGCAAGGGTGGTCGCAAATCAAATTCTGAACGATTGGTCGGCAATGTTATTGGTTCTTTTGGTAGTAAGATTGGGAGAGAGATAGCACGGGGCGTTCTTGGCGGAATCTTGCGGAAATGATCCACAGAGCAGAAGTTCTTGGCACATCTTGATTTTTTCAGCTTACGCTTCGCACTCCACTTAGAGTACTAAGTTGCGTTTGCGATGCGCACTGAGAAAACTCAAACTGCACTCAATAATTATGCTCTGAGAATCATTTTAAAGCAGGGGGTTTGCGGCCAGCTTCACGCAAATCTAGATAATATGCCGAAGGCTCCTCCTAATTTAATGTATAATAACGGTATGGATATTCAAGTTAGCTTTGACAATAAACATGCCGAAACTTTTTGGAATGAGTGGCAGGCGAGCGACTATACTCTGCAGCAGCTCTTTTTCTTGCTTTTAGAGCCTTACGTCCCTGGTAGCGGCAGGATGATACAGGCTACCGATGATATCTTAGATCTAGCCTATCAGCTAGGAGGTGAACTTACAAATTCACAACAGTGGGATATTCTGATAGCACAAGGCATCTTTGCTAACCCAAGCAACCCTAACCCAGAAGAAATACACAACATAATGCGTCTTTCACATTTTATGACCGAACACCGCCAAAATCACCAATATCGCAGCACTCCACTAAAAGTCTATCCGTTAGCACTAATAAATAATATCAAAGAAATGACTGTCGACTGGCCTAACTAGTTAGATAGCACCCATTCCAAAACCATCTTCTTAATCTTAAAGTACTCTTCTTTTTCGAATTGCATGTTGGCAATGCAGTATTCTTTAGAATTTATATGGGAACAGAACATACATTCATATAGGTCGGCACAGTCCTGGATAAACAGAGAATTATTGACGTTTGTAGACCAATTAACAGAGAAGCTGTTGGAGATATTGTTAGAATCTTCAACTCTTGCACTATAAGAGACGGTGTTTGCACGCTGCACAGATGCACTGTTATTGGTGTTGTGGGCACCATCGCTAAATAGAACGTTTTTTGAGTTCATAATGTCTTGTGAGCGGAAAATATTTTCCGAACCGCGAATGTCATCACTTTCTAGAATGTTCAAGGATTTTAGTTGACGTTCAGATGCAAACCAGTTTGTATCCTCCCAAGCCTTAAGTACATCTTCTATATTTTTTATGTCTTTTTTGGGCTGCATTAAATCTTTATCTTCTTTTATCATGTCGCTGAAATTTCTAAACCTTGTAGGATTAATGCTGGTTACCCAAGTTTCATTGCCTGTTACAAAGTCATTCACCCGCAAGGGGAGTCGAACATCAAAGGCATGTTTCTCCATGTAGGCTTGCAGGTCCCACGGATTCTTATAACCAAATATTTGAGCAATAATATCATCTAGTATTTTTTGAGCGTCTTCGTGGGTCATTTTTTGTCCTTATTTTTATTTATTATGAAGCGAGACGATGATGTCTTGGCTAGTATATCGCTTAGGTTGAAATCACCTCTCTTTTCCTCTGCACCAGTTGGTGCTTCTGGCTTTTGCTGTGCAGCAAGGACTTCAGTTCCAGGATTTGCAGAAGGCAGCTCCTTTATCTCTTTAGCTAGCTTTGTTTCGTCGAACTTTTGTGGGAGATCCTGCTTTTTAACTGGCTTTAGGTCTACCTGTTTTGGTTTGTGTGCTAAGAACTCAGCGTCTACAGTCCTAGCTTTAACAACAGGTAATATTTGTCCATTAGCGGCCAGCCGAACCAAGCATTCTCTAGGATTGAGCTCGGTCATTATTTTAACTCTTATGTCAGGTTCTTTTAGGCCCTTAGCCGTTTCGGTAGTAACTAGAGATTCAGGCAGCTCAATACTTAAGTTTCCTTCTAAGCTCCGAGCATCTTCTTCAGAAACCTTGAACGCGTAGTAGTTTTGGACGTTGGCAAAAATAGCGTCCTGTAAATTTTTGTCTATTTGGCCAAAGTATTGCTGAGTCAATACTACATGCAGGTTAAACTTACGGGCTTCGGCTAGAATTTGAGCAAGCGCAGGGTTTTGTACTACCGAAACCTCATCTATTATTAGTATAACTTTTTCTTTAAAGACTCGGCCTTGTGCAAGCAAGAATATTTGTTGGATTATTAATCCAGCCAAAGTTTTAACGACCTTGGCACCCATACTAACCTTATTTAGCGAAAACACAGTAAGGAAATTATTTTCGATAGTGGACTGTAAACTTACGCCATTTTCGTTAGTCATGCCGGGCTGCATCTGCATTTCGTCAACAATAGATATTATTGGTGAAAAGGCAGTATCGTATTGCTGGGTTTTCATTTCGGTAAAATCACCACCGAAGAACTTAGCTACATTAGTCGGCACGTAATCTTTTACGTGGCTAACCATACCACTGCGGTAAGCGTGCTCAGTCAAAAATCGTTTCAAGTTAGGGAGCGACATGGATTGACTAGTGAACAAAACATACAAGCTGTAGCGTAAAAGCCGCTCAAGGTGCGCATTAAAGCCATCTCCAATTATAGATTTGAACAACATGGTAGTTAGTTCTGTAGCCGCCTGTATATCGTGCGGGGTTTCGCTAAAGAGTTCGGCCGATTCTTGGTTGTTGAAGTTGATAATTGAAGAATTCTGAACGTGCCCTAGATCTTCTGCTAATGCAGCGTGTGGGTCCACGACTATTATCCGATAATTTTGGGCTACCTGGGATTTTGCCAACCTATCGATAAATAAACTGATAAGTTTAGACTTACCGCTGCCAGATGCACCAACAATAAAAGAGTGCTTGTCGAATTCGTAGTTATTTAAATTAATGTACATTAACTCGTTAGCGTAAGGAAACCCATCCACCGAAAACATTGGGTTTATTGGGTCAGTCGACAACAAGCTTAAAGACTTTTCTATGTTTAGATATTTGGGTATTGAACGCAGGATATACTTATTGTTTGTGTCGCCACCGGTAAAGCTTAACAAGTGGGAAGGGAACTCCAGTGCACTTTTATCTGATACGGTTACCACACCAGCAGCATCTTTAAAATACAAAGATACTCCGACAGTAGCTTTTTTGCTGCTTATTATCCTTATTCTAAATTCAGCCAAAAATAAAACTTTTTGCTTTGATACTTCGTATTTCTCCTTGAGGTCTAATAAATTACCACCCGGTACAAACTTAACGAAGCTTTCGGACGCCTGCTCACTAGGCGTTTTGGGTATTTCTGATTCATCGATAGGTCTCAATAAAATAGAGTCCAGTCCAGACGAAAGTACAGAGAAATCCTTTTCAGAGCGCACAAAATAGCGCACCAGATTCTTCTCTACGTGCATTTTAATATTGAACTTGGTTAGTTTGCCACTGGCACCATGGATAGCGGCGTAAAGCGCATCCCAATCCACCTTCTCAGCTTTTCCTGTTGTTAGATATATTTCAAAGTTTTTCATTTTCATTTAGCCTTAGCATTTATTATAGCATAAGTTTATTGATTAGACTGCCTAAAGGGCGGTTCAGTAATGAAGACTATTGACAAAGCGCTTATGCTGTGCTAATGTTATCAAGAGTTAATTAAAAAAATAAAAAAGCAAAAAGAAAGAAAATAATGAAAGAAAGTAAAATCCCAGTTACATATCATGGAAATGCTCAAGTGAGGGCAGCTGTGGCTCCTGGCACAGGAATGGCGGGTGCGTTTGAGATGTACAGCAGTTTAGAAAAAGGCCACTCAGCCGCAGAAATTCTTACCGGAGCGTCAGGCATTGTAGAGGAGATGATCGAGGACCAGCCAGACAGCGCTGACTTATTGAACGCTGCATATAAATTACTTGAAGAGAGATTACCTGGTCTGACCACGAATGAATTTGGAGAAGGAGTCTCTTCTGCACTTGTTGCTATGGAATTTGAATTTCAAGATCTGCAGAGAAGGCACAATAAAGGAGAGCTTACAGATCCTGAGAACGAGCAGAGACAAGTGCTGATAGAGGCGCTAGTCCTTGCAGCGCAATTCCAAACTAGCGAACGAAATGCCAAATCAAGCGCGGCTTGAATATAGAAATGGTCATTGTTTGGCTGTAAAACTAAAAATACTTTGTCGCTTAGGGGGAAAAGCGACAAAGTATTCAATGTTTGAGATTATCTATTTATGATAGTTTTGTCTCAAGCAACATTATTTTATAACAGTACTTGTTTTCTAAGCAACAGTTTTTTCATCTACATTTCATATAATTTTTAATACACCCCTGTTAAAATATTCTGACAAAATTAAAAAACCGTAGTTTTTACTACGGTTTTTTGTATAACCAGATCAAGAACTAAGCTGTTTGATCAGTAACGCTGTCCTGATTGTCGGATATGACTACTGTAGCATCATCACTTTTGACAGATGGACCACGCTTACTTCTAGAGCCACCGACTTTACCAGCTTTACGAGCTAGGTCACGGTTAGCGTAGAAGCCACCAGTTCTACCTAGTTTGCCGCCCTTAGCGCCGATAGTAGCGTAAAAATCACTACCATATTTCTTCATATTTGTATCGCGAGCTTTTGCTGCGCCTGCTTTTGTACCTGCCATAATAAGATCTCCTTCATATAGCCCACCACATTATTGTTTTATGAACCTACGCATTCGCGAAAGCCCTGTTACCGCCTTGCACACCAAGATAACGGTAAAATTTAATGATTAGATAGAATTTTTATAGAATACTCATCACACCAGAACATATTTCAATATCTATAATCAATTTTTTTTGATCGCGATGTAGCTGAGGCTATGTCTTGATCAGAGAAAACCGATTCTAATTGATTAAAATCAACTCTGCTGCAACAAGTATCCTATAAAAGTTCTATTGGAAGCAGTTTAGCACTAACATTATGATTTGTCAATATTTACAAACACGAATTATATGATGGTTGTTTCGCGAAAGTGCTACTAGTGCTATAATCCAGTGATGACAGATATACTGACTCTTGAAGAATTGGTGCTGGAGCTGAGGGAGAGGTATCCAAACATTACTTATATTGAGGATCTTGAGTTTAAGTGGGATCCGAAATACTCCAAGATTTACTACTGCGCTAAAGACTACACGGCTATCTACTCCTTATTGCACGAGACAGGACATGCTGTTTCGGGCCACAAGATATTTAACAGCGATGTAGAGCTGTTGAGAATGGAGATCGAGGCTTGGGACGCAGCAAAACACATAGCCAAGGGCTACTCCATAAAAATACCTCAAGAACACGTCCAAAAGTGCCTTGAAACTTACCGCAACTGGTTGCATGACAGAAGTGTGTGCAAGAACTGCGATCAGGCGACTCTGCAGAGGGATAAGTTTGAATTTGTTTGCCACAACTGCAGCTATGTCTGGAACGTTTCCGCTAGCCAGACAGACCATCATTGACATTTAGTCATAATTAAAGTAAAATAAGCATTAACGTTAGGAGTGTGCGGTGTGGCGACATCTAATTTATTTTAATTTAACTGCGAGGTAAAATGAGCGAGAACAACGATAATTATGAGAAGATAAATACACCTGAGACTACTACTTGGGTTACTGAAGACAAAGCCAGCAAAGGTCTATTGAACAAAGTGGCAGGTGGGCTGTTGGTGTTAGGCGTGGCCGGTATTATTGGTTTATTAACTTTCTTAACGGTTAGGGCTGCAAGAGACGACAACACCATAGCTGACACCGGCAGTAGCGAAGGTTTTGTTGTTTCTGATGATTCTGAAGATGATTTAGAAGCTGAGATTGACACAGATGATGCCGAAAATGGCAGTAGCGAAGGCGGAGACGACAGTGAAAATCTTGATACTTCAAGCGCAGACAGCGACACTGAGACTGAAGCTGAAGCTTCGGACACAGATGATGCCGAAGATGACGACAGAAGAGTTGTTGTTGGTGATGCTGTAGAGCTAGATAGTGACGAATTGTCCGAAGAAGACTCTGATGACGATGACGCAGTAGACAGCTCTAAAGATGGCGACGCTACAATCACCGAAGACGCTCAAGTCGCTGGAGATAGCGACATTGTAACAGACCAAAAGACGATCCCAAATACTGGCGCAACAGGTCAGGCATTAATATGGGCCGCAATAATATCTGTATTGGTTTATGGTGCAGGTGTTACTAAGAATATGCGAAACAATCGGTAGGGTTTGTATTTAGACCAGCATTACTGGCTTGCTACAAACATCCCACTACTGTATAATTAGCATAAATCAACCGTAAGCTCGACGGTAAAATATCAAATAGCACTTTTCCAGGATAATCATCACACCAGCCCAAATTTATCTGCTTATAAAAAGTTTTTATATTTGCGATGTAGCTATGGCTACTACTTAAAAATAGAAAACTCTTTCTAAGAAAAGCTAAATTAGCGCTGCTGTAACGCCTGTCCTGAGAAAGTGCTATTATCGAGCATACTGTGAGCGATTTAAGCTTAATGATAGTTTTTGCTACATTCAGCGATCAGTTTTCTCTCTAGGCTGACAAAATATAATAAATAGGGATAGACAGGAGATTTGCACTTGAGTTCTCGTAGCCAGAAATTCAGCCGCATACAATCTGACAGTTTTTCTGCTATAGCTGATACTACCGTATCACCAATATCAGAGAAAACAGCCATCTTGTACGCACATGAATATTCTGGAGTACAAAAATCAAGCACGAATCTACTGTAGGGAGTGAATGTATTTATGGCAACCAAAGCTATGACAATGGACGAATTATTAAAGAGCGATTCAACGCTAAAACTGGAGATGGGTCAGACCGTTGAAGGTAAAATTTTATCAGTTAAAAAACACGAAATCTGGGTAGACATTGGCGGCAATGGTCTGGGTTTGGTTATTCGGCGTGAAGTCGGTCACGGCACGAATCTTGAAGAAGATGCTATTGTTACGGCCACAGTTATCGACCCAGAGCTAGACGAAGGTTATGCACTGCTTAGCTTGCGTAGGGCTGCTAAGGAAAAAGGATGGGAAGAGCTAGATAAACTGCAGAAATCAGGCGAAGTTATTGAGATTAAAGCCTATGATGCTAACCGCGGCGGGCTATTGGTAGAGCTAGAGGGCGTACGCGGCTTCTTGCCAGTGTCTCAACTGTCACCAGCACACTATCCACGAGTATCTGGTGCGGACAAAGACGAGATCTTGTCTAAGTTAAATGCCCTAATCAAAGAGACGCTTAAGGTTAAAGTTCTGGACGTAGACAAATCTGACAACAAATTGATCGTTTCAGAAAAAGAAGCAACACGCGAAGACATGAAGAACAAGTTCGCTGACCTAGAAGTGGGTAAGATAGCTAAGTGTAAGATTACTGGCGTAGTGGACTTCGGAGCTTTTGTAAGCGTCGATGGTATCGAAGGGTTGATACACATTTCAGAAATATCTTGGGACAGGGTTGATGATCCAGCAAAATACCTAAAAGTAGGTGACGAAGTTGATGCTAAGATCATCGCGATCGACAAAGAGCGCTTGAGTCTATCGATTAAGCAAACTAAAGAAGATCCATGGCAAGAAGAAGTAAAAGAGTTCAAAAAAGGCACTGAAGTAGAGGGAAGCGTTACTCGAATAACTCCTTTCGGAGCCTTCATTCAAATAACTCCAGCAGTAGAAGCATTAGTGCACATTTCTGAGCTTGGCGATGGTAGCGAAAGTGACCCTGAATCAGTCTTTAAGCTTAATGAAACTAAGACATTTAGTATTATCGATATTGATCGAGATAGTCGAAAAATAAGTCTACGTCTTAAAAAATAAGTATGTAAATTAACCAACCAAGAAAGGACCGCAAATGGCAGACGACAAAACCACACCAGTCGACCAGGAGAAATCTGAAAAGCGCATAGTCGAAATACCGGCGGTCATTACAGTTGGTGAGTTGGCCGAAAAACTAGAAGTTGGTATATCGCAGCTGATTTCAGAGTTAATGCGCAATGGCGTTATGGCTACAGTCAACGAAAAGATCGATTTTGATATTGTTCAAATTATCGCCGAAGAGGTTGATAGCGAAATAGAGCTAGTAAAGATCGAACAGCAAGAACGAACTGATAGTGTTGGAACAAAGATTTCTAGCGGCAGAGCAGAAAGCGCTAAAGCGACAGAGCGTCCACCAATCGTTGCAGTTATGGGGCACGTTGATCATGGTAAGACTAGCTTGCTTGACGCTATTCGAAAAACAGATGTAGCTGAAGGTGAAGCAGGGGGTATCACTCAGCACATTAGCGCCTATCAGATAGAACATAAAGATCGCAAAGTAACTTTTCTTGATACTCCAGGGCACGAAGCTTTTGCTGCGATTCGTGAACACGGCGCTCAGTTAACTGATGTTGCATTGATCGTAGTTGCAGCTGACGACGGCATTAAGCCGCAGACAGAGGAGGCTATTAAATTTGCGACCAAGGCTGGCGTACAGATAGTGGTTGCAATCAATAAGGTGGACAAAGCCGACGCTGACTTAAACAGGATCAAGCAGCAGTTATCAGACGCTGGACTACAGCCAGAAGAGTGGGGTGGCAGCACAGTGGTAGTAGAAGTCTCGGCCAAAGATAATACCAATATAGATAAGCTTATTGATATGGTGTTTTTGGTTGCAGATCTACAAGAGCTAAAAGCAGAAAAAGGTGGCATGTCAGAAGGCTTAGTAATCGAAGCTCATCTAGAGCAGGGGCGTGGCGCCACTGCGACTCTATTGATAGAACATGGAGAATTAAAAAAAGGCGATTTGCTAGTATCTGGTGATACATACGCTAAAGTCCGAACTATGCAAGATGATTTAGCGAAAGACATTGCCGAAGCTGGTCCCTCGACTCCGGTACAGATAACTGGGTTCAAGGATGTACCTAGGTTTGGCGATAGATTCGTGCAAGTTAAGACAGAAAAAGAAGCTAAGAAGGTCGCTAGCGACAATGCTAGAGCTAGTCGTTTTGATTCGCACTCAGTTAGTTCTGGTGCGGATATGTTGCAGTTTATTAATAAAAAGACCGACATAACTAGTTTCCCAGTTATCATTAAAACTGATGTTCAGGGGTCTCTTAAGTCAGTTATCGATGCTCTCAACAACCTCAAGAGCGACGACGTTGCTGCTCGAGTTGTTCTATCAGATGTGGGTGCTATATCGGAGAATGACATAATGACGGCCAAGGCAAGTGATGCTGTGATTTATGGGTTTGGTGTAGAGCTGTCCTCAAGTATGGAAAAATTAGCCAAGAGAGAAGGAGTCATAGTAGAGACTTACAAAATTATTTACGAATTGATTGATTCTGCTAAGGCTAAAATGAGCGATCTTCTAGAAGATGAAATAGTTGAAGAAGAAGTTGGCGTTCTGGATATTCAAGGGGTTTTCCGAATAACCCAAAAAGCCCTTATTTGTGGGGGTAAGGTTAAGAGTGGCTCGGCTAAGCCTGATATTTTTGCTCAAATAATCAGAGACGAAACAGTGCTGGGTGATGTCACAGTAGTTTCTGTTCAGAAAGAAAAATCAGAAGTTAAAGAACTTAAAAACGGTGAGATAGGTGGGTTGGAACTTAAGACTACTCAGAAAGTTAATGCCAAGGTTGGTGATACTGTCAGATTCTTCACGCGCGAAGTCGTAGAAAGGTCCTTGTAGAAAAAAAATAGAGAGGTATAATTAAGATTATGTTAAAAATAGATGACAATTTACTAAATGATGTCGGCTTAAGTTCAATGCCAGCTGACGACAAGAAAGCCTTTCTTGCACATATCCGTCAAACTCTAGAAATGCGAGTCGGTACAAGGCTTGCAAGCCACATGAGTAACGAGCAACTTGACGAATTTGAAAGATTTATTAAAGGTGACGAGCCTTTTGCAAGAGAATTCTTAGACCAAAACAAGCCAGGCTGGGCTGAAGATCCAAAATTTAGCGAACAATTGGCTAAGGCTAAAGAACGAAACATACCGGAGATGGCAATTATCACAGAATACGCCGCATTGCGTTGGCTAGAAGTTAATTATCCAGGCTATAAGCAGGTAGTAGAAGAAGAGCTAACCAAACTCAAGCACGAAATTAAGCAACAAGCACCACAGATACTTGAAGCTAATGCACAAGCTGCAGCTCAGACCCCTGCTGTAGCCGCCGACCCAGGCGCTCAAGTTGTTGATCCTGCTGCACAACAACAGCCACCTCAACCTCCTGTTGCAGACAGCACTGCTAACAGTCCACAACCCGACAATCCTACGCAAAACCCAAGCTAGCGAACTAAGCCGTTAATAAAATCACTAGCCAGCATCTCTTTTTTACCTGCTGGCTTTAGTTTAAGTATTTCTATATAAGAGCTGTCCTTACATTGGGCGAATAATCTTTTGCCTACTACAGAAAAGTTATCTTCTTGCCATTTTGGTGGGTCTTTTGGAGTATTTTTGATTGCCAAAACTTCGGTTAGGACCAGATCTTTACCACCTACAGATGTTCTGCTTCCGGGCCATTTTAGATATGCTCGCACTTCTCGTGCTATTCGTTGAGCATTCTTGGACCAGTCTACGATACCATCAGCCTTTTTTATTGGCTGGCAGAATGTAGCTTGCTCATCATCCTGTTTTATTGATGAAAATTGTGGTTCGTATGAAAATATATCCTCCAATGTACCAAGCAAAAGCTCTGTACCTAGCTCCGATAGTTCTTCGTAAGTTTCTTGTTTAGATTTGATATCATCAGAATCAATCTCGGCGCATCCGTAAGTAGGGCCAGCGTCCATTTCTTTGACAAGCTGCATAAGAGTGACTCCTGTGGTTTTGTCGCCACATAAAATCGCTGATTCGATAGGCGTTGTGCCACGATATTTTGGCAAAAGAGAAGGGTGAATGTTGAGTATTCCATGACTGAATGCATCGATAACTTCTTGTGATATTATTCTGCCAAACGCCGCCAAGACACCAACCTCAGCCCCAGTGTCGGAGATAAGTCTTAATATTTGATTTTTGTTTTCATAAACCACCACCGGCACATCTCTTATTTTAGCTAGCTCAGCAATTTCTAGCTGGCGCTTTTTACGGCCAGACCCAGATCGTTCATTAACTACAGCCGCCACTACGTCATAACCTTCATTTAACAAGGATTCAAAAGTTAAGCACTTACTGGTTACGCCACTTGCAAGGCGTTCGTTCCCAAAGAATATTATCTTTACCAAGGACTTGTCTCGGTTCATTAACGCTGAGCTTCTGGGTAGGTGGTTATGCTCTGTATCAGATCTGTATAATCAGGGAACTGATCTTTATATAACTGCCAGAGATTGTTGTCGTTAGGGATGTTGCCAAAAATGTCACAAGAGTTGGACCAAGCTAGTGAATCAAAATCAGTACCATCTAAGGTGTAGGTTCTTAGCTCTCCGATGCGGCAATGTCCTTCTCTGGAGCGGATGGGATCAGCGGTGCTAAACATGTAGTTTTTACGGGCGCTATATAAAAATTCTTTGTAAGCTTTTTCGGTGTTGGAATAAGTCCTGCTTGTGCTCGGTGTTTCGGAGTAGCCCAGGTAAACGTTAAAAGTTCTTTTGGTTGGTGTTATGATCATGTCTATTTCGTAAAAGTTTTCATCAGCCACTATCGGCCCACGGATATTTAAAGTAGCCGTACTATTTTTTGCCTCCTTTTCAATATCTAAAGTTTTTTTCGGGATTGAAACAATTTCATCACCACGGACTAAATTAACTACCCCGGCTATCAGGGCTACCAGTAGCAGGGTAACCAGAACGATACCAGCAATTATGGCCACTGGCTTTAATGAGCGCTTCATTGATCTATTCATAGAGCTTATATTAACAAAACACAGTATTTACAGCAAGTCAGCGGCAACTACTTCTTTGTATTCCGCCTTAATCATTTTGCCGTCAGAGTTGAGTTTTAAAAAGGCATTTTCATTCTTGGATATGTGGTCAACGTACAGTTTACCTTTGGTGTGATCAGTTTCATGCTGCATTATTCTTGCCAAAAAACCTTCAGTTTTTAGGGTGAAGGACTGACCTGTTTCGTCTTGAGCCTCTATCTTGCACTCTTCGTGTCTAGGCACCATTCCGTAAAATCCTGGGACGCTTAGGCACCCTTCGTGCTCGGTGATAATCTTACCAGAAAGCTTGGTTATTTTAGGGTTAATAAAAACCATAAACTCTCGGTTGTCCTTGTCATTAAAATCTTCTCGGACTATAAATATCTTTAAATTGATATCAACTTGGATTGCGGCTAAGCCAACAGTAACTTCGTGTTCGCGATTATCTTCCCAGTCCATCGCCGCTTGCTTCATATTGTTTATGGTTTGTAATAAGTCTTTACCAAAAACAGAAACTTTCACGCTCGGCTTGCGTAAATTAGGGTAGGGAAGAGTGATTATATTGTGTCGGTCCATTAGATAAATAGTAATCAGTAATCAATAAATAGTAAATAGTGAGATAGGAGCTAGTCTTGACTTAGGCGATAGACTGTATTCCGTTATACGGGTTTAAAGCAGGCTAGCTGGGTCGAGTTCAAATTGCCATTTACCAGACTTGGGCAAATGCTTGGCAATTTTAATTAGTTTATTTCTGTCTGTAGACTTAATTACTAACTGCCATCTATATCTTCCGCGAACTCTTTCGTGGAAAGCGGGTGAAGGTCCCAGCACCTCTACGCCTCTATAATTCGTCGCTATGATACTAGCCAGTTCAGAGGCTGATTTCTTGGCTGTTGCTCGATTGGCATAGTCATTCTTAAGAACAAGAAGGAAGCTAAATGGAGGATACTTAAATTGCTGCCTTACTTTTATTTCGTTTTCGTAAAAGCTGTGCCAATCATTCGCCAACAGGCAACTGATCATAGGGCTGTCTTTTTGATAAGTCTGGATCAGTATTTTATTAGAATCACTGTGTCTACCAACTCTGCCTGATACTTGATAAAGCTGTTGGTAGATTTTTTCTTGTGCCGAATAATCAGGGAGCGCTAGACCAGCCTCGGCTAGCACTACAGCCACAGACTTAAGCTTAGGTAAATCTAGACCTTTGGTAACCATTTGGGTGCCAACAATTATTTGTATGGTGCCGTTGCGAACTTCTTCGAATCTATTCTTTAGAGATTCTTTCTCGGTATTGTCAGTGTCAAAGCGAGCAATATTGGCATTAGGAAATAGCTTTTTTAAATCTGATTCTATTTGCTTGGTACCAAAACCCTTGGTCGCTATAGACGGCTTAGTGCAGCTGGGGCAGGTTTTGGGTACAGTCTGTTGTTTGTCACAGATATGGCAACTCAAGCGGTGTTTATCAGCGTGCAAGGTCATGGGTATCGAGCAGCGACTACATTCAAAAATGTGACCACAATCCTCACATAGCAGTAATGGGGCAGTGCCGCGACGGTTGTGATATATAAGGATTTGGCTTTTGCTTTTTAGGCAACTGTTTATTTCTTCAATAAGTGGTTTTGATGCCCACGCTTTAGGGTGCCGGTTATTGGAGTCAGTCATATCAACTATCTGCATATCAGCTGACCTAGCTGTGCTAACAGCTTTAGAGTGCAATTCAACAACAGGTCTTTGTAGTTGTTTGCTGCGATAGTATCTAGAAATATCAGGAGTTGCCGATCCTAGAACTAACTGGGCGCCGGCGCGCTGCGTGCGAATTGCACTCAAGTTTATGGCATCGTACTTTGGTTTTTGTGATTGCTTATAGCTTTGGTCATGAAACTCATCGACTATTACAAGCCCTAAATTGCTTACTGGCGCAAATAAGGCAGAGCGCGTACCAAGCACAATCACTGGCTTGTCAGAGATGGCAATTTCTTGCCAAATCTGATGGCGCTCGCTCTCGCCTAAATTAGAATGAGTCATATAAATATATTTAAAATGTTTTTTAAATTCTTGAGCGAGCTGAGGAGTCAGGCCAATTTCTGGAGTCAGTACAATAGCTGACTTGCCAGCAGAGATTGCTTTTTTAGCCAATTCCAGATATATCCTTGTCTTGCCGCTGCCGGTAATGCCGTGCAGTATAGTTGGTTTTTTAGAGCCTGACCCAGCCCCCCTGTAAGCCGAGCCCCCACCTTCTGACACCAGACCGTCCTTTTCCTCGCTCGTATAGCTATGGCTATCCTCTTTCGGAAGAAGACCAGCCTTGCGCTCAGATGGAGCGCGCTCCATCTCACTGGGGGACTGGATCAGGCTCTTAGCCGATCCATGCAGTTTAGCTAGGGCATCTTGCTGTTCTTTGGTTAGTTCTGGCAGTGCGGGTATTTGTAACTGACTATCGTTGACCAGCTTCACTCTTCTGGTCTTATCTATGCCTTTGGGCAGAGCGCTATTAACAACGTTAGAAATAGATGTAACATAATACTCAGCCAGCCATTGTAATGAGTGTAGTAAATCTTCTCCTAAGGCAACTGGTTTACTGCCAGACTCTGGTGTCTCTGATTCTGATCCACTGAAACTGCTTGAAGCATCTTTTGGCTTAAGCGTGGTAGGGTCAGGGAAACCAAGGTCTGTAAGTACACTTGTGATATTTTTTACTTCGAATTCAGGCTTCTCGGACTTATCGAATACTATACCGCTAGTTTGTTTATTGCCGTAAGGCACTCGCACTACCTGCCCAGCCATCAGATCAGAATTAGAGCTATAGGTCAGTAAGCCGAAAGACTGATTTCTGGATTCTGTTACACCAACTTTATAGTAGAACATGCCTAATAGTATGAAGTATGTGGCAGTAATGATGAAGTGTTAATTTTTCTTGTCTTGCCAGACAGAGTGTCGTTTGGTAATGACGACGCCTTTGTTCATTTTTTGTGTGCCCAAAAAACGAACCAAAAAATGCAGCCCGGCACAAAGATCACGATATACAAATAAAACAAAGATACTTCTTCAAAAAGGAGTTGTTTCTTCCAAAGAAACGGCTTTTAGAAGCCTAAGGACAACATCTTTGCTTTATTTGTTATTCGGATTTTGCTGATGGGCGTCAAAGACCGTGGATGTTTCACAAATTCTTGCTCAAGCTAGCAGCGCAAGAAGCTGAAGGTCTTTACTAGCAGTCAATCGAACGTAACGGTGAAAAAGACCTATGCTGTTATTCGCACAGAGAACAGGCGGACATTCCTGGCAGATCTCTACTAGCTACTTCTTGAGCACACTCATACCACTGCATTCCGCAAGGTCTAGCGGTGCGTGCAAGCTCAGCATCTCGTTTGGCAATCTCTTCAGCGATTTCTTCTGGAGAGTATTCAAAGAAGCTGCCTCCGTGTGTGACAGTGGTTACAGTTATATTTTCAATAGTTCTTTCTTCTGTAGTGGTAGGTGTGGTTATGAATTCCGGCATACGTGCAATCTTTCCTTACTATATTATTCTCAGCTATATATCAAAAAAATTATACACTATTTGACAGCAAGATCAAGGATCCAGAGTATCGAATTTGGCTCAGATTTTAATAAAAAGTTGAAATTACAACACTACCAAGTTAGAATATAGCTATTATGTTAGATTTATTTATTACATCGAGGGTACGTAGAAAAGTAATAACAGTGTTTGCTAAGTATCCAGAGTTTAAGACTCACGTTCGAGGCTTGGCAAAATTAATTAAAGAAGATCCTGGGAATATTCAGCGGGAACTATCCAAGTTAGAGAAGGCTGGATTCTTGATTAGTGAAAAAGACGGTTACACCAAGGTCTATCACACTAATACTGACTATCCTATATTTGATGAGTTGCAATCTATTGTTGTCAAAACTCAGAAGCTTGAGAAAAACTCATAATTTGGCACATTTCGTCCTTTTTTTAAAAAAACGCACTCACAATATCTGCAATATTGCTCGCTTACGTTCTTGTAAAAGAAAGAACGAACTGCACTCAAATTATGAGTTTTTAAAACTTGCGACCTGATCCGTCTTTAAAACGCTCTACCCTAAATTCTTGCTTCACTCGGGATAATGGTATTACGAGATTTGAGCAATCATGCCTTCAACCGTGTTGATAAACAGATTGTCGGCATGATAGGTGGTTATAAAATCACCCTCCGCTATGGCTACAGGAACAGGGCTGACCGTATAGGGAAAATCTGTAATAAGCGCAGAGCTTAGGTGCCCTATGCCTCTTACGGCAGAAAGCCGAAGCTGTTCATTTACTGGATTGGCAGGAGTTAGATCTGAGTAGTGCCCAGCTATGCCTTCGTGTAGCACTTTTTGAAAGCCAGCCATAATTTCCATCAGTCTAGCCGCAGTCAGTGTGTTATAGGAGAAGTTTATCGTTTCTGTGTGATTAGCTTCTGGGTCGTTGGTCATTCTCTCGAGCATCTCTAAGAATTGTCCGCTGGCAGCATAGATGACTTCTTCTGGCCAACTAAAGTCGGCTAGGTGGATTGATCCTGGGTTTCTAACGTCAGGAAAAGTTTCTGCAACGGCGGCCGCAATGTATCCTATCCCATGAACTGAGTTTACTTTAAGTTCTTCATCGCCGCTAATCTGTCGGAACTTATCTTGAGTTCCTGCCAAAACTTCCAGTAGCCGCACTGCTGTAGCAGTGTTGTTCACACGCAAGAAACCACGCGCTTCCGGGTATTGACTACATGAAGTTAAGCCGCTATACGGTGAGTCAATTGGGCCGACTAATTCGTCCAAGTTAGGATTAATCATTTTATTTCTTAATTATACCATGAATAAAGCCGCACTTTTAAGCAGTAGCCCTAGCTCTTTTTAAAGAATTGGTTGCACTAGGGTGGTAACTGTGGTAATATTTTCAACTATATGATTACAGTAAGTAAAAAAGACGCCAAAGAATCTAGCGAGAACGTTATTCGTCGCTTCAACCGGCGTGTTCAACAGTCAGGAGTTTTGACTGATGTAAAAATGAACACTCGTTTCCAAAAGCCTATATCTAAATCAGAACGCCGCAAAAAAGCAATTATCCAAAAGCAACGTCGTGCAAAAAAGATGGACGATATCCGTATGGGTCGTATTGCCCCAAAAGAGACACGTAATTTCTAGATTAACCCTATGATCTTAGATCAACTAAATAAAGACTTAAAAGAGGCAATGATTGCCAGAGACTCTCTGCGCAAAGAAACCATTCAAGGCCTAAAAAGTGCTATTGGTTATGCCAAGGTTGATAAGGGCGAAGATCTTGATGACGATGAGGTCACTAGAATACTGCAGAAAGAGGCCAAAAAGAGAGCTGAAGCCGAAGAGTTATTCAGAAAAGGCGGCAACCAAGAATCTGCCGATAAAGAAAAAGCCGAAGCTGAAATGATTAATGCTTACTTGCCGGAAATGGTTGGTGAAGAAGAGATTGCTAAGGCAGTCGAAGACGCTATTGGTTCCACTGGTGCCTCGACCATGCAAGATATGGGCAAAGTTATAGGCCTTGTAAAAGGCAAGTTCGGCTCATCTGCTGACGGCTCGCTTATTGCCAAAGTTACTAAAGATAAACTTAGTTAACTGACAATTATATCTAGATTATAAATCTGATATTCTACAGCATAGCCATCTGTGATATGCTGTTGCACGTGTTTATATTACTAGGAAGTCCCGGAGCAGGAAAAAGTACCCAAGCCCAGCTTTTGCAGGAGCGTTTGGGCTATAAGTGGATCTCTACGGGCAATTTGGCACGCAGCTCGACCGACCCAGAAATTGTAGAAGTTATCGAAAGAGGCGATTTATTGAGCAACCAGCTAATCCAGCGCATGCTAGAGGATGAAATTAAGAAAACGCCTGCGGATATCGAGCTTATGATCGATGGTTATCCTCGCGATGATGAACAGATAGATGTCATGACTAACTATATTGCCAAGGTGCATCGTCCGATTAAAGCCGCAATCTATATTGAACTAGAAAAAGAAGAAGCCATAGAAAGACTCGTTGCTCGTGGTCGCAAGGATGATGACCCAGCAGTAATTCGCCATAGAATAGAAAATATTTTTGATAAAGAAATCACCCCAATCATTAAAGGCTTTGAAGATAATGACATAGAGATAGTTCGAGCAGACGGCAATGGCACAGAAGAGGAAGTTTATGAGAGATTAGAGGGGATTGTTCTGAGGTTTGATCCCAACGGCGGGAAGCGCTAAAGCGCAGTATTATGTATCACGTATCACATATTATGAGTAAGACCGCAGATAGTATGATGCAAAATATTAACTTTACTAGCTGTTTTATACTTCATGCCTCATACGCCATACATCATACTGACCCCCAAAGGGGGTCCTGTGGCTGATAAAATTACCACAGTAAAAACGGGCAAGGATCTAGATAATATTCGTGAAGCTTGCAGGCTGTTAGCCGAAGCAAAAAAGTACATTAAAGGTGAAATAAAGGCCGGTATCAGTACCTATGTAATCGATAGATTATTCCAGAAGAAGGTTAAAGATATGGGCGCGCAGTGTGCCTTTCTTGGCTATGACGGGTTTCCAGGAGCCTTATGTCTGTCTGTGAATGATCAGTTTTTGCATTGTCCGCCAAGTGAGCACACAATTTTAAGAAAAGGCGACTTATTGAAAATAGATTCAGGGGTAAGATTCAAGGGCATGAATAGCGACTCGGCTTTTACTGTTGTAGTAGATGAGCCTAAGCCGGCAGGTGACATAAAACGATTAATAGATGGCACGAAAGAGGCTATGTATGCCGGAATCGACGCTGTTAAAGATGGTTGTCGCACAGGTGACATTACCCACGCCGTAGAAACGGTTTTAAGAAAGCACAAACTTGGTGCGGTTTATCAACTAGGCGGACACGGAATAGGCGAGTCCGTACACGAAGGACCTTTTATCCACATGAGTCGTGCGGTTAAGGGTACTGGGCCAACTCTTAAGGCTGGTATGACCATATGCATAGAGCCTATGGCTACACTTGGAGGAGACGATGTAATCTTTGACGATAAGGATGGTTGGAGTATCTGGACTGCTGACGGGTCTTTGGGGGCGCATTTTGAGGAAACTATTTTGGTTACCAAAGACGGCGCCGAAATCCTGACTTAGTATCATGATTAGGTACATTTTGTTTTTCGAGGGGCTATGGGTTTACTTTTTATGGCTACAAACTATCAAATACGGCTTTTAGTATGATATAATTTGCTTATGGATAAGAATTCTAGCATTCAAGTCGGCGTCGATATCGGAACTACCGAAGTTCGCTGTGTTATCGGTAGACATGGCGCAGAGGATACGACAACACCTACCATTATTGGTTCGGCTATGGTTGAAAACAAAGGCATGCGCAAGGGCGAGGTTGTTAAAATAGATGAGGTGGCAAAGAGTATTGATGATTGCGTAGAGAAGGCTGCCCACATGGCTGGAGTTGACGTTGGTTCAGCAACTATCAACATTAATGGTCCACATATTATTGCTCAAAACTCTAGAGGCGTTATCGCTGTATCACCATCAGATGTAGAGATTGGCTTGCACGAATTAGAACGAGTCGAAGAGGCTGCAACAGAGGTAAAAATACCGGAGAATCGTGAGATTATTCATGTTTTTGCGCGCAATTACCGTTTGGATGGTCAGAATATCAAGAATCCCATTGGCATGAAAGGTGTCAGGTTGGAGGTGGATGCACATGTAGTAACAGGCTTATCGCCAACAGTAGCTACGCTTAACGACACTATATCTGCCGCAGGTTTAAGCACAAATAATCTAATGCTGTCGTCAGTCGCTGCTGCTAACTTAGTCTTAAGCACTAGCCAACGCGAGAACGGCGCTGCAATTATAGATTTTGGCGGCAGCACTACCAACATAGCCGTTTATGAAGAAGAGGATCTGTTAATGGTATCTGTCCTGCCAGTAGGGAGTATGAATATCACTAACGATTTAGCTATTGGCTTACAGACCGACCTAAAGACTGCCGAGAAGATAAAACTCGAGCACGTAGATCTTGATAGTGATGGTCGTTCATCATCTAAGGATATCGAGATCAAGACAGAAGATGGCGAGATGCTACACTTCACCAGAAAGCAGATCAATGAAATAGTAGAACCAAGACTAGAGGAGATACTGGAGTTAATAGACAAAGAACTGTCTAAGATTAAAAAATCTGGTGTTCTGCCGGGGGGAGTAGTTCTGGTTGGCGGAGGCTCTAAGCTAAAGGGCTTTAAGAACTACGTTAAGGACGAACTAGCGTTACCGGTACACACTGCAGAGATAAGAGATATTAAAGGGATAACTCACCACGCCAAGGACTTGAGTTTTGTAACAGCAACCAGTTTAATGGTTAGCGACACGGGCGGGGAATCAAAACACTCTTCTAGGTCATCTATGTCTGTACGTAAGCCTAATCTATCAAGTGTTAAAGACGCTGGATCAAAGGCTGGCGGCTTAGCAAAGAGCTTTTTGGACAGATTTAGATCTTAATTTTTTAGAAATTTATTGCAATCAGCTAGACAGTTTGACATCAGTGGTGTGTTGATCTCGCCTCTGTTAGTCTAAATTATTGAACACAAATATTGTTCAATGCTAAATATCAAAATATAGTGATTTTCAAGGTAGAGTTGATGAATAAAATATTGAACCACAAGCGATATGTGTAGTATAATTAGACACATACAAAAATTTACAAAATCTCAATTATAATAAATTAATTAGTAAATCCATGGAGGGTAAATGGCAGAACTAAAACCGGACGTAGAAACCTTCGCAAGAATAATAGTGGTTGGTATTGGCGGCGCTGGCGGATCAGCAGTTAACAGAATGAAATCAGCTGGTATTAAAGGCGTAGAGTTCGTAGCTATTAATACCGATGCTCAGGCTTTGCACAATTCAAAAGCTAAGCATAAAATACACATAGGCAAAAAGACAACTAAGGGATTAGGCGCAGGCGCAGATCCAAAGGTAGGTGAAGAAGCAGCTCTAGAGAGTAAAGAAGAGATAGAAAAAGTACTAAAAGGTGCAGACATGGTCTTTATTGCAATTGGTGCGGGCGGCGGAACAGGCAGCGGTGCTGGGCATGTAGTAGCCGAGATAGCTAAAAGTATGAATATTTTGACCGTAGGTATTGCAACTAGGCCTTTTAGTTTCGAGGGACCTAAACGACGACAGAATGCTGACGAAGCAGTAGCGAGGCTTTCTGACAATGTAGATACAATGATCACTATCCCTAATGATAGACTTCTTGAGACGATAGATCGTCGAACTCCATTGCTCGAAGCTTTTAAAATTGCTGATGATGTCTTAAGGCAAGGCGTACAGGGGATATCTGATTTGATAATTATCAATGGGTTGATAAATCTTGACTTTGCTGACGTCAAGACAGTTATGAGCGACGCTGGATCAGCACTGATGGGTATTGGTAGAGCGAGCGGTGACAATCGTGCAGTAGAAGCAGCAAAAGAGGCTATAGAAAGCCCATTACTAGAAGTGTCCATTGATGGGGCACGTGGAGTGTTGTTTAACATCTCTGGTGGCAAGGATATGTCGATGCACGAGATTAACGAAGCAGCCGAAACTATCACCGCAGCCGTCGATCCTGGTGCCAACATTATATTTGGTACTACTATTAACGAAGATCTAGACGACGATCTGCAGATAACGGTAATAGCCACTGGATTCGACGCCACATACTACAATGATCGATCAAGTTCTGATAGGGATAGCAGATATGCAGCTCCTGTGAGAGAAGAAGAGGTTGATAATGGATATGACATGGACGAGCCTCAAGAGCCTGACTTTGGAATATACGAACAGCCACAAGAGATAGAGGAAGATGAAGAGATATTCGAAGAACCAGAACAAGCTCCAGAGCAGGACATATCAGAAGAAGTCGCAGAAGAGGTAGAGCAGGCTATAACTCCTCCAACAGAGCCAGTTAAGCCAGAGCACGAACTAGACATGAGTCCTAAGACCAGCTCGGTTTGGTCGCACGTTGGTGCCTCAGAGATTGATAAACCCGCCTTTAAACGCCGAAAAGGCAAGAAGAAGTCTGGTCGATTGGGTCGCAAGAAATAATGACCGTACACTTCGTGCAGATCTCATCACTTTCTTTTCCAGTCTGAGTAATTCTCTTTGCTTTGCGCAGTTCTAGTCAATAACAGACAAGTACAGGCCTGCAGATTTGCATAGATAATGTATTTTCTTTAGAAATAATGCAGTAGAACCGTAGCGTAGCTAGGCTGAGTGCAATGTTTTTAAAATATGTCGTATGCGTAAAATCATACACTGTCTCTGTTAAGCAAGAAATAGCGTAAAAAAGTCTTGCACAAGCACTATTGGTGGTGCTAATATATACGTAAGTACGCTAAATGTGTATGAATCACTCAAGCGAGAGATAAAACACGGGTGGTTTAAAAAATTAAGATCAAGGTCTTAATATAAAATAAAAACTGTACATAAAATGCAGTACTAGTACTTTGTTATTTATATTTAATTGTAGGAGGCTAGCATATGAAATGCACCAAATGTGGAGATGATGACACAAGAGTTCTTGAGTCAAGGGAATCAGGAGAAGGTGATGCTATTCGTCGCAGGCGCCAGTGTCAAAAAGATACTTGTGGCAATCGCTTTACAACCTATGAGAGAGTCGAGAGACCTGCCTTAACTATCGTTAAGAAAGACGGCACTCGGCAAAACTACCAAAGAGACAAGATCACTACAGCGATACGGTTATGTACTGAAAAGACCACCGTTTCCGCAAAAGACGTAGAGACGATGGGCTCCAAAGTAGAAGACAGATTGTATAGCCTTAACCAAGAAGAGGTGCAGTCAAATAAAGTCGGAGAGTTCATTATGGACGAGCTGGCTAAGGTTGACCAGGTAGCCTATGTACGATTTGCGAGCGTGTATAGAAGCTTTAAGGATCTTGAGCAGTTTGAACAAGAGCTTAAGATGATACGCAACAAGGAGGTAGCAATGTAAATATATAAAGACTCATAAATTTTCGTTACTTGCTCATGAAAATTTACAACCTTTGGAAGGATTGGATCACGACCAAAGGGAGTCTAAGGAAGGAAACCCTGAATGAGCGTTAGCGAATGGGTTACCTACCTTAAATTATGAATGCCATTGCCCATAGT
>Ga0209187_1000979_pt1 | contig 38345 bp, 25 predicted proteins | sample BantaG_FD_187430 | JGI IMG/M metagenome (GOLD analysis project Ga0209187, IMG submission 187430) | Marine algal microbial communities from Bantry Bay, Ireland - BantryBay_4 metaG (SPAdes) (version 2) | ecosystem: Host-associated > Algae > Red algae > Unclassified | place: Bantry Bay, Ireland...
AAGCTACCGCTCACACCTTCATCAATTGTGAAGAAGATCTGAAGCGTATCAGAACCACCCGCAGCAATTGGGCCCGCGATAATGTTTGATGCAACGCCAGTCGTCGGCTCGGTCCATCCGTTTAGAGGAATCAAGCTGAGTCCAGCAGGGAAGTAATCAACGACACTGATCGATGCTGCGGCAATGGTACCTTGGTTCGTGACCAAGATCGTGAAGGTGATTGGGTCACCCGGCGCAAATGGACCAGCAGAAGACAAGGTTTTGGTCAACGCAAGGTCGAACACACCGACTTCGATGACCTCAGGGTCATGGTCGTCTTCGTCATCATTGGTATTGTCCGTTACATCATCGCTTGGGTCACCATCGTTATTTGGATCGCTATCCGGAGTAGAATCTTCATCCTGTTGCGGATTTCCGTCCATGTCTTCAGATCCAGCGATTTCCGCGAAGTTGGTGATCATTCCTGAAGCACCAGAATCAATGGTAAAGCTGATCTGAACCGTGTCAGACATCATCGGCATAAGTGGACCGACATACATGTTACTCGCGGTACCAGCGACCGGCTCACTCCACCCACCCGTGGTGACAAGCGTGAGTCCCGCAGGAATGTAGTCAACCAGACTGATATTCTGCGCAGCGACGTCACCTTGGTTGGTGATATTGATGTTGTAGATGACGGTTCCACCAGGCGCGAATGGGCCAGTAGAGGCTAACGTTTTGGTGAGAGCCAAGTCAAAGACGAGGATGTTGACGGTTGCAGGGTCATGATCATCTTCATCACCACCTGTGTTATCAACCACATCATCGACCACATTGGTTTCGTCGTTCATGTTGTCAGGATCAGAATCCCAATCATCAAACGGCCCACCGTCATCGTTTTCCGCACTGGAGATCTCAGCGAAGTTGGTCGCGATCGCATCCGTAACTCCACCCGTATAGGTAAGAGTAATCGGCGCGGTGTATGCAGCGCCAGCAACAAGTGATCCGGGAACATCGAAGGTTGCGGTCGCACCAAGGTCACTCCACGCCGTGTCATTCAAGACGAAGCCCGTTGGAATGTAATCGGTAATCACAACACTTGAAGCGGTTTCAAGGCTCTGATTCGTAACTGTAATTTCGAAGGTAACATCGCCACCTAGGGTGACGGCTCCACTTTCACCTGGAGCAAGCTTCTTGCATAGGGCAAGGTCGTAGTTGCATGGATTGCAGTCAACGATCTCGGTGAGGTTAGAGTTCGAATCGCAACTGTCTTCTCCGTTGATTTCAAAAATAAAATCTAGGGAGCCCAAGTCGCTAGGAATGTTATCGTAGACAATCGTGAAACCACCGCTCTGAGCCGTGAATTCAATTTCCTGAGTGAATACCCCATCAACATAGAAGACACCAGAGGTGACTTCGGGGAATCGAACATCAACAAAAGTTACCGTGGCTGTCACCGCAATGGTGCAATAAAACGGGCATTCTGGAATCGATCTTGGTTTTATGATCTCAGGTTTAATGATCACAGGTTTTACAAGAATTCCTTCTACGAGAACCCCAACAGGGGCACCAACCGCTGAGAAGGTAATCTCAGGACGTTCTTGACCATCTTGCAAGGTGATGCAGGTACATTCGGTTGGTCCACCTAAAACAACGCTGGAATCACATTCAAGTGGAAGAACAGTAACGGTCTCTGGATCGTGATCATCCTCGTCCCCACCGGCATTACCGGTTTCATCGTTAACAGGTGTACCATCGTTGGTATTGTCGTTGTCAGCGGTTGAATCCAAGTCATTGGTATTTCCTGACGCATCTTCCGAGTAGGAAATCTCCGCAAAGTTCGTGAATGAACCCGACAGGCTGGAAGGTGCTTGGAGATTGACAGTGATAGTATACGATTGGCCCGGAGACAATTTGATTGATCCACCAAGAGCGCTAGAGTTCGTCCAAACACCAGAGGTACCGTTATCGGTATAGTCACCAACTAATCCATCAGGCGAAGCGGATACAAACGTAAAACCCGGAGGATAATAATCGGTAATTTCCCAGTGGTTTGCAACCGTCTCGCCTTGATTCGTGATGGTAATTTCGAAAGCTACCGTATCTCCTGCGGAAATCACGTTGGTCTGGGTGGGTGCCAAGGTCTTCGTTAAGGCTAAATCGAAGGGGCAGAGTGGTTCGGTATAATTTAGAGGCGCATCCAAGCGACACGATTCGCGAATTGGGGGTGGGAATGTGGTCCCTTGCGCGATTCCGAGACGCAGCAAGATGTTCGTGGGGCCATTGCCGACAGTATAGGTCAAGGTGTTGGTAATTGTACCGCATCCTGTTTGTACAGGCACATTAGGTGGAAGACTAGTGGCTGTTCCAAAACCAAAATAGATGCGTCGGTTGCTTTCGGGGGTGCAATAATTTACAACATACTCTAGCTCAAACCTTCCGGATGCATCGCAAGGACCGGGAGTCGCAGACACAAGCTCAAGACCACAGGATCCAAGACAATTGGTAGGAACCTCAAACTGGATAACTCCCGGACAAGATGGATTTAAATCGTCTATGTAGTTGAGAGTGTAGGTTCCGGCATCCGCACCAGTGAAACTGAAAATAGGTCCTGCATTGGTATAGGAAACATTGTTCGCGGTTAACGATCCCGAAAGAGAGAAGGTAGAATCGACAAGGCCATCTACTACGGGATTGATATATACCTCAAACGTATCGTCGGAAGGATCCAGAAGAGTTCCTCCGTTGTTGCATACTTCAACGACTCCTAAATCGATAATTTCACAAAAAGAACACGGGGAAGGAGCTCGGACAATGACGTCGAACCGTTTCCGCGGTATGGGAGGCGATTGATCAAGAACCGTGATGACCACATCGCCAATAGAGGTGTTAAATGGGCCGAGGGTATTGGTGCTACCGTAGGATAGATTGTTGGCAATGCTGACTTGACCAGCGGCACCAAATCGTTGGGTGACAACCAAGTCGTACGTCGTACCGAGGTTGAAGCCATTGATCGAAAAATCAATGGTGTACGTATCGTCGGTTGGGTCCGTAGTTCCCTGATCGTTGCACACGGTCGTCGCCACCGCATTAGAGAAACCACATTCAGCAATAATCATTTTCACTTTTGGTGGCTCGGTGGTAGGGACATTGTCGTCCGCACCAAGCTGAGTTGCTAAGGCACCATCGGTCGCTTCGATAGCGTACGAATTGAAGTTGGTGGTGTTTGGCATCGCAGTAGCTGGGGCGAGCATCGGCCAAGAGAAACAAATTTCTTCTCCAGAATCGAGTGCCCAGGTGTCGGAAAAGTCGACCCGGAAGGATGCGATATCACAGAGATTTGAGAAAGCGCCGTAGGGTAGCCAAGTTGGTGTGACACAGGCATTATTGGCCGAATTGGTAATTCCCATGAAAGGCTCACAGGGATTGACCTCTGTGCTGTATTCGATCGTGTAAAGACTGGTACCCAACGATGGAATCGTGATTGGGCCACAAATGCATGGGTCCCATTGAGAATTACGGGTTCCGTTTCCTGTCACAGCAGTATCGCCAACATGTGGGAAAACATCCATAATCATGAATCCGCGAAGGTTCGGTTGACCTACGTTTTCAAAGCAAATCTGGTATTCGTATTTACCGCCTGCCGCGGTAATACCACAATCGGAAAATTCGGTATCTAAATCTCCTTTGACAAGCTTTACAGAATCTAGTGCGGCTAAACCGGCTTCCACGCCATAGCATGCACAGTCCGTGTAGAGACGCTCCGACGTATTTCCGTCACCATCAAAGTCCCAAAAATCTCTTGCATCATCGTAGCCGGAAGTATTGCCGTAGCCAATATTACCACAAGACGCGCCGCTGATAGGACTAATAATGCCTCTTCCACCGCAATAATAGTCATCGTAGGAACCAAAAGGCCCACAACGATCACGACGAGAAGCACAAGTGGTTGCAGGATAAATGTTTCCGCTCGTTCCACTGACGGAAGAAGGTATGGAAAGCATGGTACAATTTTGGCCCAAGGTAACTGCAGTGTCGACAATCTCAACCGTGTAGCAAATTTGAAGGGTATCGCTCTGACTGATACAAGCAGGTGCAGACAGCGGCCAAACAAACTTGATAAAGTCCCGCCCAGTTCCATTCCAGTTTTGTACTGGCACGATAGTAGGTTGATTGCAAATACTTCCAGTGATGTTCACCGGGAAGGACGAATTCACAACAAGTCTCATGTCGGAAGGGAGCAAATCGTAAATTTCTAGATCTTGGATATCCGCCTCTCCAGAGGTATTGTTGAGGGTGATACAAACCGTGGCGAGATCTCCTATGGAGAAGATCGGTGCACGATTAGGCTCCCCGTCAAGGCCATTGATCGTTTTGTCCATACAAGGCTGTGGAATGCAGAGCTTCATTCGCACGCTACAGATTCCTGTGCCTCTCCGCACACAATCGTCTCGTTCATAATTGTAGGAAGATACCAGTGCAGAGACAAGCGTATCATCATCAAGAGAGGCTGAATAATAGGTCGGCAACGTTTGGATTCGAGCACCAATACAGAAGGGCATCGCCGATACTGGAATCGAATCAAATTTATAACGAATATTAACGAGATTATTGCTGTCCGCACCGATGGTCGTTAAGTCAAATTCTACCACTCCATTGGCAGAGATCGGCTGGGTGATTCCAGGCCAGTTGCTCCATGTACCCGAGTTCACATTTCCGATAAGATACTCAGCCGTAAACGGAACCGATGAAACGGCATTACTGACATAGAAAATATCGGCGAATCCGAGGGATGCATTACTTACTCTCTGGGTAATACACAAGGGTGTGATAGCCGTAGCTGAGTTAATGATCAATCCAGCATCCCGCATTTCTCCAGGACAAGCTGGTGTGTCATCCCTGTAACAGCCAAACGATGGGCAAACACACTCTTGAACGTCCTCCTCAAGCGTTACAGTGGTCGTATCGTTATCGAGGCAGTTTTCCCCAGACGCGGTTACGGACCAATTGTAGATGTCTCCAACCATTGGATTCGGTAAAGACACAGTGACACAATAGAAGTTAGGCGATGATGAGGGGCTTAGACTTGCTGCATTTGGATCGAAGGTTTGATTCGCCCAAGTAACAGTCTGCCCAGAAACAGTAGCCCCTGGGGGAGTCGATCCAGTAATCGTGTAGGTCGCTGGCACATTGACGACCACGGTTCCATTCGTATATGCAATACCACCCTGTGTGGCTGGCAGGGCCTGAAAACCTCCGCCGTTATTGAGGGTGGTTGGCTTAGCAGGATACACGTCAAAACACATATTAAAGTCGTTCGCACATTCAGAAAATTTGGTCTGGTTCGTGATCCCAATGTTGATTTCTTCAGCGCTAGGATAGTCAGGACAAGATATGGTTCCTGCAGGCACAGACACTTGACTATAATTGTCGGCATCCAAGTCTCCGTCAAACACTCCACAAACACCGGGAACAATGATCTCACAATCTGCGGGAGTATTGAAGCAATAGCCAATATTACGTACCGTACCAGCCGAGAGCCCGATATTTACTCCATCGGTATCCTCAAAGAATACGGTGTGCGGAGTAATGCCTCCTGAAGACGCCCCAACCACAGGGTTGTTTGGCCCCCCAGGCACCTGCGCATTGGCAGGAAGCGTGAGGACTAAGTAGGGGACAAGGAAGTCAGGAATGTTTAGGGTTACAGATGCATTTACTGCAAACGCCCCTGTGTCCGTGTCCTGAAGGGTGGCTGCTGCGGTGTAGCAGAATTGTTGCCCCGGAGTGAATTCAGTAGTCCCTGGCGGATTTACTGTCAAAACCAAGGTTTGCGATAGGGTTGCAGGAACGAATCCCAAACAACCTAGAATCAATACTGCCTTTATAAAGCAGGAAGTCATCATACTTTTCATATTTTTCCGTGTTGTGGTGCTTTTAAAATGTTCTGGACACACCAATGGCGTATCTAGCCAGATAAACGCCTCAAATAGAGACATTTTCAGCCTAATAGCAAAAATCACGAGACCCTCATCCCACATTCGCCAAAGGCACTAACCTTTTTCTTAGACATGAACAACTACTTCATATGTCACAGAAGTAAAGGCAGAATCATCCAACGGAATCTGGAAAAATGAACTTTTATCTGCCAATTAGTCTCAGGACCGCCGCTCATAGCGACGAGATATGTACAATCGGTAATCAATATGCATTTGGCAAAAAACACACCCCCTCTTGACGCCCACCTGACCTACTGCCTTAACATCCACAAAGGCGAGCACCTCAGTGATCACCAACGAGCCATTTCGGCCTACGCCACAGAGGTCCATCAAAACATCGCTCCCGACCAATCCTTTGGCCTCGGACTCCGACTCGGCATCGAATCCCTCCCCGAATTAGCTGATCTAGACCGGCTCGCCCAATTTAAGGACGAACTCGACCGCAAAAACCTCTACGCATTTACTGTCAACGCCTTCCCCTACGGAACCTTTCACGGCACTCGCGTAAAAGAACAAGTCTACGCCCCCGATTGGCGAAGCCCAGAACGCGTCAGCTACACCAACGCCATCGCTGATGCCCTTCGCCTCCTTCTCCCCACCGGACAAGAGGGCTCCATAAGCACCGTCCCCTGCTCCTTCAAACCCTGGATCGAAACCGACGCGGATATCCGCCAGCTGGTCGAACGCATCACCGAGACCGTCATTCACTTGCATCGCATTCACGAAGAACACGGCATCCTCATTCATCTCGGCCTCGAACCGGAACCCGCCTGCTACCTCGAAACCACCCCAGAATTCATCACCTTCTTCAACGACCACATGCTGCTACAAGGAAAACGAATCATCGAAAAACAATTTGCCCGAGGAGAGGAGATCCTAAGACGTCACCTCGGCATCAACTTCGACTGCTGCCACATGGCGATCCAATACGAAAATCTCTCCGACTCGCTCGAGACCTACATCTCGGAAGGCATCCTCCTCTCCAAAATTCACATCAGCGCCGCCCTCCACCTCAGCGAGGTCAACTACTTCAACGAACTCAAACCCTACGAAGAACCAGTCTACCTCCATCAAGTAAAAGCCAAGAAGCGGAGCGACGCCTCCATCCTCTCTTGGACCGACCTTCCCGAGGCCTTCGAAGGCATTCCCGAACAAAGCGATCTCGAATCCGCCCGCATTCACTTCCACGTCCCCCTCTTCTGGGAAGGCGACGAACTTCTCAGCAGCACCGCCGCCTGCATGGACGAGCGGTTCTGGAAGCACCTGCGTAACGGGGTTAGCAAACACCTGGAAATCGAAACCTACACCTTCGATGTCCTCCCCCGCGACCTCCAACGCGACAACGTCGTCGACAGCATCGCAGATGAATATCGCTGGGTGCTCGACAAACTCTCTACGCCCACGAACGAATCCACATGAAAACCGTCCTCGCTCAAAGCGTCACCCTCGGCCCCGACGCATTCAACACCCTCGGCAGCACCCTCGTCCTTCCCGATGACGCAATCACCCCGGCCGACCTGCAAGAGGCCGACATCCTCATCACCCGGTCTAAAACGAAGATCACCCGCGAGCTCATCACTGGTAGCTCACTAACATTTTACGGCACCTGCACCGCGGGCACCGATCATGTCGACATCCAAGCTCTGGCCGACAACCACATTCACTTCGCCGACGCCGGAGGCTGCAACGCCAACGCGGTCGCGGAATACGTCGTCGCCTCTTTGCTCCACTTCGAAGACAGCCAGCCAGATTTCAGCATCAGAGGCGCGACCATCGGGATCGTCGGTCACGGAAACGTCGGAGTTCGAGTCGAGGAAAAAGCCCGCGCTCTCGGAATGAAGGTGCTGATCAACGACCCACCCCGGGTCGAACAAGCCGCATGCGCCCAAGTCGGCGAGAAGACACGCGTCGAAAACCTGCCACTCAATGGCAGGAATTTTCAAGGCCCTGCCACTCAATGGCAGGATTACGTTTCGCTCAACGAACTCCTATCCGCCTGCGACATTCTCACCCTCCACGTTCCCCTCATTGAAACGGGCAACTTTCCCACTCGTGATTTCATCGCCGCACCTCAACTCGCTCAACTCAAACCCGGCGCACTTCTCATCAACGCCTGCCGAGGCGAAGTCCTTTGCGGCGATGCCCTGCGAGCCGACCGACAGATCGCAGCCAGAGTGCTCGATGTCTGGAATCCAGAACCCGATTTTCCGATCGACCTCTTTAACGACTCAGACTTCGGCACAGCACATATCGCGGGCCACTCCTTCGAAGGCAAATTTAATGGGACGCTTTTCTGCTATCAAAAGGCCTGCCGGGTTCTGGGGCGAGAACCGACCTGGGACTACAGCGACTATTTATCACCCGAGCTTCCCGAAATCATTCTTGATGCCAATGAGCTCACCGAAGCGGAAGCCCTCCGACATGCGGTCCGCAGCTGTTACGATATCCAAATCGATCACGATGCCCTCGCCAAAGCGGTCCGCGACAATCCCGAAGGGCGCGGCGCTGCCTTTAAGACCTACCGCAATACCTATCACGATTTTCGAAGTCGCCGTGAGTTCCCAGCACACACGGTGCGCTGCTCGGGCTACCCACGCGCCTTCACCGATTTGCTTTCGAACTTGGGTTTTCACGTAAAGCATGCGAGCCAGTGAGCCATGAAATTTTGCTCAGAATGCGGTTCCGCGAACCTCAACTTTATCATTCCAGCCCTCGACAATCGCGAACGCTTTGTCTGCTCGGATTGCGAGTACATCTTTTATAAGAACCCGACCATTGTAACCGGGACGATCCCGATCTGGGACGGGAAAATTCTTCTCTGCCGACGGAACATCGAGCCACGCCTCGGCACCTGGACCCTCCCCGCCGGCTTCCTCGAACTCAAGGAATCTGCCGAAGGCGGAGCGATTCGCGAGAGCTTTGAAGAAGCCGGTTGCGAGGTGGTGATTCGAAACCTCTTCGCCAGCTTTAGTGTGATACATAAAGGTCACGTCTACCTTCTTTATCTGGCCGACATCGTAAAGCCCGAGTTCAACTTCGGCCACGAGACCAGCGAAGTGAAACTCGTAACCCCAGAGGAAATCCCTTGGGACGATCTCTCCTTCACCTCGGTTCACTTCGCCCTTCGCAAGTACATCGAATCAACCGATCCCTATTCCGATTGCGTGCACCGCGCGGCCTGGGATCAAGATGCGAACGATGGTCAAGGCGCCGGCTGGGAACCGTGATCGCCTAGGAGTCTGTCGGACTTAGGCTTTCGAGCGAGGGTTTCTCAGTTTGAGACCAGACGGTTAGCACCGCTTCGCGGTTGATCTCCGGCTGCGCCAGAATCAATTTCATAAAATAAGCGGGCTAGTGCCGAACCGGCTCAAGCGAAGTCCTCTTTGGGATTAAAATTGGCAGAATGCCGTCCCCCAAGTAATAATTGCACATTTCAGTCTAACTGTAGGGTGCTTGAGGGCAAGGCATTGCTTTACATCGGCTTCTCAGGCGGGGTAGAATTCCCAGAGGAATTAACCAATTTATTCCAGGAAGAACATATGAACGTATTCGGTAAGGTAGCTGTGAGGGTAACGATGAGAAACGCGATGCGGAAAACAATTTGGGGATGCGTAGGGTCCTTGGTTTTTGTTGCACTAGGCAGCGGCTCCGCCTTTTCGCAGACGGCAGAGATGCAAGCGTTAGAGGATCGGATCGATTATCTTGAGGACGAGATGGAAACCATGGTGGAAGAATCTGGGGCAGCGATGTATGCCAAGAGCATGGGGATCTCGATTCGAGGGTTTGCCGACGTGGTGTACCGCAATGAATCCTATGACGGAAAAAACGGGGCAGCGGATCGAGACGTAAACGAATTTTCGATTGGCCAATTGGATTTATTTCCCTCGGCTGAGTTGAGTGATGATGTGTCTTTTTTAAGTGAGTTGGTCTTTACCTCAAAGAGCGATGGCTCGACCGCAGCAAGTATCGAGCGCCTCATCGTGAAGTGGGAGCCATCGGATTATCTCAACTTTCAAGTCGGTCGCTTTCACACCACGGTCGGATACTGGAATGAAACCTATCACCACGGCGAATGGTTGCAGACCACGATTGGACGCCCGGAGCTTTTCCGTTTTGACAGCAGCGGTGGCATCCTGCCGATCCACCTCGTGGGTGGTATGGCGCGCGGTACGGTTCCGTTGCAAGACATCGCGGACATTGACTATACCATCGAAGTGGGCAACGGGCGCCCTGCTTTTCCGGGGACCCAAACCGCTGGCGATATCGATACGGTTAAAGCTTACAACTTCGCCTTGGCGGCGCGTCCCAGTGGCATGCGCAGCCTGCAAATTGGCGGGAACATTTATAGCGATAAAATTCCCGAGAACACGGACGAGGATAAGGGCGCGTTGCGCTCCTCCATGGACGAAACCATTTACGGAGGCTTCATTACCTACCTGAACACGCCGATCGAATTAATTGCTGAGGCGATCCAAGTAGAGCATGAAGACATGGACTCCGAAGGGTACTACCTACAAGCGGGATATCGGATCGGGGATTACATGCCCTACGCGCGCTGGGATTCAGTGGAAATCGACGACGCGGATACCTTTTATCGGCACCAGGACGACCGTGAAACGATTACAGCTGGGATTCGCTGGGATATGAACACGTGGACCGCGATCAAGTTACAGGCCACCTTCGGCAGCGTTACCTTTAATGATGATGAGAACCCCGGCTCAGAACAAGATCTAGTTGGCTTTGCCGCCCAGACATCCATCGCATTTTAAGCAGGAGGCCTTATGAAATATGTATGCATGAGCCTTATTTTAGTCACCATCTGCGCGAGTTGCTTCGGGCAAGGTGATGCCGATCAATTGGTCCCAGTGGTGCACGAAAGTTCTACGCAAAAGGTCATGACCAAGCAGAATCTTGACCGGATTATTCGTGGCGAGAATCAGCGATGGGCCAATGGCGACCGGATCAAACTTCTACTTCCAGTTGAAAATGAGCCCGGCTACGACGCGTTTGTCACGCGCTACTATAATACCAACGCCAAAGGCTTGGATATGTTTTGGCGGAGCCAACTGTTTCGCAATCAGATTTCACGTATTCCTTCGAAAACGAAATCTACCGTCTCTTTAAGCATGATAAAAAAGCGCCCTGGAACTCTTGGCTTCATACCGCGTAACATGATTGAACCCGGCGTGGTAGAAGTTAAGATCCGCTAGATCAAAGCCGGTAGCTAGATAAGAATGCCTCTCACAAGGAAGCCCCCCCCTCTTGACTACATCACCCGTTCCGGTCTTTTCGGACCCCATCAATACACCCCAAAAACCAATCCCTTACTTGGTCAGGTTGACCATCGGGGAGGCACTCCTTAAACATGTCGAATCCTTCCTCCACTTTTGACCTTCCGGTTGTTTCACGCCACCGAAGTCTGCTCGTAAAATTACTGCTTGCCTTCGGCCTCGCGGTGGTTGTCGTCATCGGCCAAGCTCTGCTTACCGCCCGTGTATCACGATCGTTTGAAGAATCGGTGATTCGCGTCACCAACGAAACCAAGGCCCTAAAAGAATCGGTCGAAAGCTTAGAACAGATTCGGGAGTTCGAATACAAGTTAGGTCATGCCGAGTCGATTCAGTTTTCACCTTTGGTAGCCAACCCGCTACAGCAGAGTTTGGATGAGATTTTAACCGGGCTGGAAAAGTTATACGCGGATGATCGTGACGTGACCATCGCAGAACAAGACCGCGATGCCTTGAAGACTGAGATGACGGCATTGGAGGAATCTTGGAACGACTTTAAAACGGATTGGCAGGCTGCCGCTGAAGGAGAATCCAGCGACACAAGCGAAGTGGAAGCCAGTATTAACTTTTTATGGGAAGCCACCCTCGACACCAAAAAAAACATCGAGAGCTCGCTTAGTGAGGCGCTCTCAGCCGAGTCGAGCCTGAGTGTCAACCCGACCCGCTTTGGAATTCTCCTCGCGATTCTGGGGTCGATTCTCTTTATGACCATGGCTTGGGTGTTCGCCCGACGCCTCTCTTCTCGCATCGAGAAAATGGTCGATGTCATGAAGGCGGTGACCGATGGCGATCTATCTAAACGGATTGCACATGAAGGGGCGGACGAAATCGGTGTCTTGGGCTACCAATTTAATCACATGACCGAGACTCTGGAGACAACCCTCTCGGATCTCACCCATTCCAAAGAGACCGCGGAAGCCGCTAACCGCGAGAAATCACGCTTTCTCGCCAACATGAGCCACGAGATTCGCACCCCGATGAATGGGGTGGTCGGCATGCTTGATCTGCTGCGCGCCACCAGCCTGAGCGTAAAACAAGAGCATCTGGTGACCACCGCGAAATCATCGTCCAACTCCTTTCTTGCTGTCATCAACGATATTCTCGACTTCTCCAAAATTGAAGCAGGAAAGCTTGATCTACATGAAGCACCGCTTGATCTCACGGGGATGACGGAAGACATTGGTAAAATGTTCGCGCCGGAGACAGAGCAAAAGGGGATTGAGTTCGCGATTCAAATCGAACCAGACGTCAACCAGTATATGATTGGGGACGAAGGCCGCCTCCGCCAAGTCATCATTAACCTCGTGAGCAACGCGGTGAAGTTTACCGAGAACGGAGAGGTCGTGGTGCAGATCAAGCGTCTCAAACAGGCGGGCGGAAAACCCGGCTTAGAAGTTGCGATTCGCGACACGGGGATCGGAATGAACCAAGAGCAAATCGACCGGCTCTTCAAACCCTTCTCACAAGCTGACAGCTCGACTACTCGTCAATACGGGGGCACGGGGCTGGGGCTCGCGATTAGTCGCCAGCTCGTCATGCTCATGGAGGGCGACATTCGCGTCGACAGCACGCCTAACGCGGGATCCACCTTTACCTTTACCGCGCTGATGACGGAAAATCCAAATCCGCCACAACAGCGCGACGACCTGTCAGACATCGCGATGCACAAGTACCTCGTGATCGAACCGCATGCGCCAACTGGCGAAGCGATCCGCTATATTCTCTCTCGGCTTGGAGCAGAATCCGAAGCGGTGCAAACCGGACGAGATGCGATTGAAGCTCTGAAACGAAATGAAAGCGAAACGCCTCCGTTAATCTTCATCGATCACATTCTTCCAGACATGAAACCGGCGGAGTTGATGGACGAGCTTCATGCGCTGTACGGCAAGGATCATGTCAGGGCCGCCTTGATGACGACGGTGCGCGACTCATCCGAGACGCGAGGAAATCCAGCCAGCTTCATGTCGAACATGATGAAGCCGCCCACCCGGAGCGGTATCATCCGCGCCATACGCCATCTCATTAACGGAGGCCCGACCCGCCGCAAGCGTCGCTCGATTGACCTTTCTACGCATAGCTTCAGAGACGGTCTAAAGGTTTTGTTGGTGGAAGATCACGACATCAATCAGTGGGTTGCCCTTTCCTTATTGGAAGCACTCGGCCTGGATGCGGACTGCTGTGGAAACGGCCAAGAGGCATTGGACATGTTGCAAAAGAATCCATACGACCTGGTGCTTATGGACTGCCAGATGCCGGTGATGGACGGCTACGCTGCGACCCGTAAAATTCGACAAAATGAAGAGGGCGGAAATGAGCACATCCCCATCGTTGCCTTGACCGCGAATGCGCTTGCGGGAGACCGCGAGGAATGCCTCGCCTGTGGAATGGATGACTATTTATCCAAACCGCTATCCATCGATTCCCTCCGTGAGGCGATGCAACGCTGGCTTCCTTATCAGGAAAACTTCGACACCGATGAAGAGACCGCAGAGACTACGAATGAGCTTAATTCTTTCACCCCGAAGGACCTCGGGCTCATCATCGATATGGAAACCCTTTCAGAACGCTGCCTCGGAAATCATAGCCTTATGCGGCGGATGGTTGCCAAACTTCAGGAGGATTGTCGCAACGAACTTCCCGAAATTGAACGCGCTCTGGCCACAAAAGACCTCGAATTGCTACGGACACGCGCCCATCGCCTCAAAGGGGCGGCGGGAAACACGGCGGCAAATGGCATTCAGAAACCCGCATCCGAGTTGGAATTATCCGCAAAAAGAGGTAGCATGGTAGGCTTGGATGAGGTCGTAGACAACTTGCGTGGAGCCGCAGCCGCCTTTCTAAAAATCGATCCGGAATGGATTAAAGAGGATACAAGCGAATGAACAGCCACACAGACATGATCCTCGTTATCGATGACGACGAAACCTTGCTAATGCTAGCAGAAGCAAACCTTCTGTCCGGTGGCATGGATGTTCTCACCGCTCCAGACGGGAAAACCGGGGTTGAGCTCGCGGCGTCAAACATGGTGGATTTGGTGCTCTTGGATATTAATCTTCCGGACATTAGTGGCTACGACGTATGCCGCATGATTCGCGACCTTCCGAACCTCAGAGACCTTCCAATCGTCATGCTTACCTCCGAGGAGGACTACACCTCGATTCACAAATCCTACGAAGCTGGCGCGAACGATTTCATCACCAAACCACCCAAATGGCCGATTGAAATCAATCGCCTGCAAAACTTAATCCGAGCTCGAAAAACCGCGCTCGAGCTCCGGCAAAAAGACCGTGAGTTACATCACGCGCAGAAACTAGAAGCGATCGGTCGCCTTGCGGGCGGCATCGCGCATGACTTTAACAATTTGCTTTCAGTGATCAATGGTTGTGCCGAAATGGCCACGGAAGATTTGGAAGACCGCCCCGACACCAAACGCTTGGTTGAAGAAATTTTTGGCGCGGGGCAGCAAGCAGCGAGCCTCACCAAGCAGCTCCTTGCGTTCAGCCGCAAACATAGCATCGAAGTTCAACCGATACAGGTCAATGATGTGATCTACGAAATGGGCACCTTGATTGGCCGCCTGATCGGAGCGAAGATTGATGTACAGTACTCCCTTTCCGATGACGTTGGCCTGATTGAATCTGACCTCGGCCGCTTGCAGCAAGTATTAATGAATCTTGTGGTCAATGCATCCGACGCCATGCCGGGAGGCGGCAACCTCATCATGAGCAGCCGGAATGTCGCTATGCCACAAGCGGAAAACCCGCTTCCAGAGACCCATGAAGAAGGCAACTATGTCTTGGTCTCCGTGAAGGATTCGGGAACCGGCATGACGCCTGAAACCCAGGCACGCATTTTCGAACCCTTCTTCACCACCAAAGATATCCATAAAGGAACCGGCTTGGGACTTGCGACCGTCTTCGGCATCGTGAAGCATTCCAAGGGCTTCATCAAAGTAACGAGTGAGCTGGGTAAAGGCACGACTTTCGACATCTACTTCCCAGAACTTTTGGCGGACGAAAACGAAGGATCGAAAGCACCTGATATGCAAGAGTCGATGACCGGTCGCGGGATTGTGCTGTTGGTCGAAGATGAAGTGGGTCTAAGACGGTTACTCCGCGACCTCCTCTCCCGTCATGGCTATGAAGTAATTGTGGCTGAAAATGGCGAGCGCGCGATCGACCTTATTGAGGCTGCAGGTCACCCCTTTGACCTGGTCATCACCGACTGGCTTCTACCCGGTGCAGGTGGTCAAATCGTGGTAGAAACCTTGCGTAAAAAAGAACTTCACGCGCCTGTAATCGTCATCTCTGGCCATCTCGGCAACGGAGCCAACGACACGTACTTTATGCAGAACGATATTGCCTTCCTGCAAAAACCGTTCCCTCTCGATCTGTTTTTGCTCACGGTTCAAGATTTGGTCATGCAAGACCAGATATAGGCTCGAAACCCTCATTTGGCAAAAGACCGTGTACTTTGCCTATTTCGCCCCTAACTTGACGATCTCATCGGGCTAAGATCCACTTGGGGATTTGACAGCTTTCCTCTCCTTCCTGTAGTATAGAAGGTGCATGGAAGCGAACGAAGAAAACAACGACGACCCAATTATTGCATCTGCAGAGAAGCGTTCACGTATCCGAATCATTTTGGAAGCGTTGGTTGTCTTGCTACTGCTGCTAGCGGTGCTCAACCGATTTGGCATCATTGGGAATTCCGATTCAGATACGGATCGAGCTTCCGCTGAAACGGCCAAGAACCCCGAGAGCGTTCCAAGCGAAGTAGCGGAAAACGAAGAACCCTCCAAGGTCTCCAAATTTTTTGAAAAACACGCTACGAGTAAAAAGCCGAAAAAGAAAACAAGAGTGGCTGCGACAGCGAAGGCGAATCAAGACATCACAACCTCATCGACTTCCGCCCCAGTCGAAGAAGCGCAAGCCCCAGCCTTTGGTCTACTCAAGGTGTTCATCGCCACCGACGATGGCCAAGCTTTCGACCGACCCTGCATCTTGGTCGACCGCTCAAGTGGGGTAAAAATTCCGGTCCGAAACGGGCAACTTGAGACTCCACTGAATCCTGGCAGCTATTATCTCTACGCCTCCACTCCAGATGGAGAATTCCAAAGCGAAGCAAAAGAGATCTCCATCTCAGCCGGAGAAGGCTTGGAAGTAACCTTTGTTATTCCAAGTCCAGAACCCGTCATCCCCATCGGCTTCCCCGGCGTCATTCTAGAAAAAACCGAGATCGAATTCGCCGAAGTCACCGCGGTAATTCCCGGCAGCTCCGCAGCCCAGATCGGGCTAGGCATCGGGGATGTGGTCATCGAAATAAACGGCATGCTGGTAAAGGACCTGAATCCAAATGAGGTGCTTCAGAGTTTACAGGGTGAATTGAACACGGCGGTTAACCTCGTTCTTGTGGTTGAAGACAACGGGAGGCTCGTTGATGTGCCAGTTAACTTAACCCGATCCGAACCTCTCCCGCCCCCTCGACCTTAGACGGGAACCAACAGATTAGATAATAGCTGGGTCCGAAACGACCCAGCCTCTTGGAGGCTTGCCAACGTGGCGTGGAATTTATTCCGCGTTTCTCGCAACGGGATTTATTCCGTGCCTGAAGTTTGGCTTTAACTCGATAAGGCTGGGTAATCTTGAGCTTTTAAAGACCTCTCCGGAGAGGCGTGCGCCGCATAGCTCGGGGTTTCATAGACTGAAACCGTTCAGCAGGCCATCGACCTGAGATATCACATTCGAAATTCCGCATGAGCCAGGCCCGAAGGGTCGAAATATTATAGCCCAGGTCGAAGGCCTATGTTTTGAATGAGACTCAAATCAAGGCCTGAAAGGTCGAGTCAATTGCGGGTTATTTTCTGCCTCGACCTTTCAGGCCTTGAGGATTTCTGGAACGTACCTGGGCCTTCGACCCGGGCTAAAATAACGGCGACCCTTCGGGCCTAAAATCCTCCAAGTCGACAGAATTCGCTTTTATCGCTATTGCCTCAATTTGTTACACAGTGGCGCCTCCTCCCGCGCTTCGCGGTTAAACAGTGTTGAAACAGTGTTGAAACAGTGTTGAAAGGTTGTCATGAAGATTCAGGTCAGTCTCTTCAACCCCGAGAACATCCCCGCCAAATGACAGCGCCCCGGAGATGGCGCACGCCTAACTTCCAGACAAAGCCGTCTTCAAAATCGATCAGGTCTTGAGTAAATTCATTCGCCCGCCCCTCCAAGGATCTTAACCGAATTTGTCCATCTCACTGAGACTGGAATCCAACAAACCGGCCCGACCGTTCATCCAACGATCCATGACAAATCGGCGTGGTAGTTTGAGCATGATCAGCGGCTTCGTTTTTGACAAAATTCCTTGCCGATTGAGTTTTGACCTATCCCCTTTTGAGGCATTAGATCCTTCATAGTGCGACTTCCTTTAAAATGTTACGAATGCGATGCCGAAATGGACGCCGATGTAAAAGCGGCGGGTCGGGATGTGCTTTGTCCAGCCTGCGGTGCTGAATGCAAAGTCCCGTCGCGAACCATCCGCCCTGGGGTTGTCATTGGCGGGTTTTGCATCCAAAATATCTTGGGCCGCGGAGGCATGGGCGAAGTCTATTTGGCCCACCAAGAATCACTCGACCGAATGGTTGCGCTCAAGATTTTGCCACCTCAAATGACCTTGCGCCCCGCGCTCGTGGAACGGTTCCTCAAAGAAGTGCGCATGGCAGCGCGACTCAACTGCCCAAATGTCGTCCGTGCCTACCAAGCAGGTGAAGACTCAGGCGTCTACTATCTCGCGATGGAATACGTCGAGGGGAAAAACTTGGAAGAAGCCCTCATGGAGGATGCGCCCTTGGATGAAACCAAGGCCCTGCTTATGGTGGATCTCCTGGCTGCAGCCCTTCAACTCGCGTGGGACAAACACAAGCTATTGCACCGAGACATTAAGCCAGCGAACATCATGATTGACCGCAATGACGAGCCTCAGCTCATGGACATGGGGTTGTCGAAAACCATCGACGACAGCCAGGGTCTCACCATGACAGGCGAAGTAATGGGCTCGCCAAATTACATGTCGCCAGAGCAGGCCGAAGGTCAGGTAGAAGTCGATACACGTTCTGACATGTATTCTCTCGGAGCCACCCTGTACCACATGGTCACGGGTGAAATCCCCTTCCACGGCAGCAGCTTAATGCATACCATTCGCAGGCAAGCCACAGAAAGCCTGCAAGACCCCCGTGATCTGAATCCTAAAGTTTCCGATGGATGCGCTCGGCTACTCGAGCGTATGATGGCCAAAGATCCTGCCGAACGTCATCCTGACTGGGAATCTCTTCGCGGCGATATCGAACAAATTCTCGAAGGCAACGGGATTTCGAGGCAGGGATTCAAGGCAGGGTCGCGCATTCAGCGACGCCAAAAAACCAACTGGTTCATCTGGCTCCTTCCGGTCGGCATTATCATTGCCCTGACGGCTTATGTTCTTTCGCTTTTTTCCGATAAGCCAAGGCTCGAGCCGAACACCGCCCCAAGCTCTCACGCAGAGCATGGCTCCGAAATTCGCAATGCAATTCCTGATCGGAAAAAGCCGGGGACAGGAAAAATGCTGCAACCTAAAGATCAACGGCAGCTCTCGAATCTCATCACCTCTTTACCATCCACCGTGAGGAGACCCCTGAAACAAAACTTGCTTGAGATCGATCAAGCAACCGATCGCAGAGCAAACCTGAAGCGAATCATGAGCCTCCGCAGTAAATTTGAGGGCACCCCCTACGAAGGTGTGATTGATGAAATCCTCCGCCTAAAATATCGCAACCAATATCCAGCCTTGTCAGACAAAACAGGTAGACACACGAGACCTTCAGGAGCAACGCCCGCTCCATTGACCAGCCCCTAACTCAGAGCCGACTGTTATATCAACTATTACATCAACTATTACCCCAACTATTACATCAACTATTACATCAACTATTACACCTTAGATAACCTCCGCCCGTAGGAACCTACGCCTTGGTAAGCTAAGTCTTGCCGCCAAACGCTGCGCCTTACCGACTCCAAGCAGTCAATTATTTCGCCTGCTCTCTTTCTTAGTCCCCTTCCCCGTTTACAGCCCCTTTTCCAGATGACTTCTGAACAATTAATCAAAAAACTTTTCTACCTGATCGCTAAAGGAGAAGATCCCTCAGAAAATGTCCGAGAATTGCTTCGGCTTGGTCGTGAGTTTTTCAAGATGGACAGTGGAGCCTATGTTCGGCTTTTCCCAAGCAAAGTGGAAGGCGTACATTCTCCGCCTTTGGGCAACACCAAAATCCGCTTTGAGGTAAGGGATACCGCCGAGGCCCTCCAGAATGATGCAACCCGCGAAAAACTCGGCGAACTCCTCTGCATTCTCCCAGTTGAATTAGGAAAACCCGTTTTAATTCCTGATCTGCAGAACTGCGATATACCCAACCTCCATCAAAGTGAACTGCGCAATGAAACGGGCTGCTATATTGGGATTCCTATTTATTTAGACCAAGTGGTTTCAGGCACGTTATGCTGGCGTGACGCGCAGCCAAAAGAACATGGGTTTCCCGACATGCCAGACCAATTTGCCGACACCATCGGCACTTGGTTTAGTCAAAAGTTACAGGCTTATATCGACCATCGCCGTCTGCTTGAACAAAAGAAAAGCCTCGCATCACTGGTCGGCACCGCCACTAGAGAGCTCGACGAAAAAAACGCGCACCTTGCCGCGATTCTGAATAGTAGCCAACAATTCATGATCCTCATTCTCCCCAACGGAACCATTGTTGAAGCAAATGAGACCGCGACCATGGGCGTAAAGCTTCGTCATGAGGAATTCGTCGGCATGAAAATCTGGGACATCCCAACCATCATTGATGATTTCAAAGCTAGCCTTCGCTCACGTGAAGCTACCGAACGCGCTTCCGCCGGAGAGACCATCCGCTTCCAAGAGAATCTTGAAAGCGTCAACGGGGCAACCTTGAACATCGACGCAAGCTACACCCCGGTAAAAGGTGAAAACGGCCAAGTTGACTTTATCGTAGTTGAAGGCCGCGACATCACCGACCGGCTTGAGTTTGAACGTAGAATCCAGGAAACCCAAAAGCTGGAAAGCCTCGGGATTTTAGCGGGAGGTATCGCGCATGATTTTAACAACCTTTTAACCGGAATCATCGGCAACGCCAATCTACTCGAAATGGATATGCCGAAGTTGTCCCCCTACCTCCCCTACGTAAAATCAATCGAAACCGCCGCCATGAAATCGGCGAAACTCGCCAAACAAATGTTGGCCTACAGTGGGCGGGGGCATTTTTTCATCGAAGAACTAAACCTAAATGAATTGATCGACGAATCACTCCACCTGCTTGATCTGGCTACGAGTAAACAAGCGGTGCTTAAAACGAATTTGCACCCCGAGCTGCCATTGATTGATGCGGACGCCTCACAGATCCGACAGGTGATGATGAACTTGGTGGTGAATGCCTCCGAAGCGATTGGTCGACGAAGCGGACTGATCGCCATCACCACCGGCGTCATGTTTGCCGACACAAGTTACATCCGCCGCCTTCGGTTACAAACGGAAATCGAGGCAGGTCAGTACGTCACCCTCGAGGTCAGTGATAATGGCGAGGGCATGGACAAAGAGACGCTGCAGCGAATTTTCGAACCCTTCTTCTCCACGAAATTTACCGGACGCGGTCTCGGCCTTTCCGCCGTAATGGGTATTGTTCGTGGACATCGAGGCGGCATCCAAGTCTACAGCGAACCCAGCAAAGGAACCACGGTCAAAATATTGATCCCAGTTAAACAAACCGCAGCGCTTCAACCCACTCCCAAAAGTACTGCGGTAGCCTCAGAAAACAGAGGTACCGTATTGATCATCGATGATGACGAAACGATCCGAGGCATCGCGGGCATGATGCTGAACCGGCTCGGATTTGATATCATTCAAGCTGAGCATGGAATCGAGGGCCTTGAGCTCTTGAATGCAAATTTGGATGCGGTCTGTCTCATCCTACTTGATCTCACCATGCCGAAAATGGACGGAGAAGAAACTTTCCGAGAAATCAGAAATCTCCATCTACCTCCTCCGGTTGTCTTAATGAGCGGTTTCTCGGAGCAAGACACCAACGATCGCTTTGCAGGCAAAGGACTTGCGGGCTTTTTAGCCAAACCCATCACGGTTGAAAACCTAAAGCTGGTAATCGATAAAGCTCTAAAGGTTGACGAAGACTAGCCGATACATGCAAGAAAAGGCCTCAACCCTCTATCATTCGACATCCCTAAAGCACAGCGCAGATTGCGAATACCGCCCCCTTTCCTAGTAATTTAGAGCCAATATCAGGCCCAATCACCAAATCCACATATTGCCCCCTTCTTTTCCCTGCAAAAAACTTGCCATGCATGATTTTGGGGTTAGTGCTTCGGGTTCACCAAAACTCCACGGAAGTTTCATGGTCAGAAAAATAAAACCAACTACTAGCCCAGCCGCGAACGACCCGCTTCATCACCACGATGAGCACGAACCCGATGAAATGGAAGTATTGATCGCTCAGACGAAAAAATACGCGCCTCCAGCCATCATCGCAATCGCAGTCATTTTGCTCGCCGTTTTCGCATTCAACTGGATCACAAAATCAAGTGGCGAAAAATCGTTTGAATCGCGCCAAGCGGTTCTCTCCGCCGCCTCAGAAAACCCTGCCGATCCGGTAGGAAGTCTCAAGACCGCTGCGGCGAAATACCCAGACGCCAAAGAATTGCCCATCGCAATGCTCAGCGCTGGATCACAAGCTTTCCAGCTCGGCCAGTATGACAACGCGATTGAGATGTTCGAAGGCTTCACCAAAGATTACCCCAAGCACGAAAACATCGCCAATGCGGAATACAACCTCGCCTGCGCGGTTGAAGCATCCGGCCAAGCTGATCGGGCGTTGGAACTCTTCCAAGCGTGGTCCTCAAAATATAACGATCACTACTTAAGCGTTGAAGCAAAACTCAGTGAAGGTCGCTGCCTCGAACAACTCAATAAGTTCGACGAAGCCGCCACCCTCTACACCGACTTGCTCGAAGCAAACAAAGGCAACGAGTACGAGTCGCATATCGCAACCTTCGTAGCACGCGCAACCCGCGAAGCTCGTCGGGTTGCACGCACGGTTGAAAAATAGCACCTGCATTAAAACCGGTGATCAAAAGCCTGCTCCAAGGAAATTGGAGGCAGGCTTTTTTTACGGCCAGCGGAGGATGGGTGCCAAATAAACGGACGATGAGCCTGGGAGCGCCGACGTCCTCGTCAGCATCTTTTCAACATCCCGCCTGAGTCATAAACGGTTGAAAAATAGCACCTGCATTAAACCGGTGATCAAAAGCCTGCTCCAAGGAAATTGGAGGCAGGCTTTTTTGACGGCCGGCGGAGGGTGGGTGCCAAATATACGGACGATGAGCCTGGGAGCGCCGACGTCCTCGTCAGCATCTTTTCAACATCCCGCCTGCGTCATAAACGGTTGAAAAATAGCACCTGCAGTAAACCGGTGATCAAAAGCCTGCTCCAAGCAAATTGGAGGCAGGCTTTTTTTACGGCCAGCGGAGGATGGGTGCCAAATAAACGGACGATGAGCCTGGGAGCGTCGACGTCCTCGTCGGCATCTTTTCAACATCCCGCTTGCGTCATAAACGGAACCAATAGGGCAAGAACAGGATAGATCCCGTCGCGACAAACGGGCCGGATCAGAACTCAGAATCCTTAAAAATCTGGAACTCTGAAAACCCGAAACAAGGATGCTGAAAGCATCAAACGTAAAAGCCCCAGGCTTCAGCCTGGGGTTTGGACAGTGAAATCTATTGCGTGCTGAAAGTACGCCGGAAGGGTTGAACAATGCTACATGATTTCCATGTCCCAATCTCTTCATGCGAATTAGGCTCACCTCATTTTCCAACCAAAGGGAGGGTGTTTCGGCATACTTTCAGCACGCACGGAATAGAAATTTAAAAGCCCCAGGCTAAAGCCTGGGGCTTTTAACTTCGATGCTTTCAGCATCTTATTCGGATATTCACAAACAAATTGGAGGCAGGCTTTTTTTGCGGCCAGCGGAGGATGGGTGCCAAATAAACGGACGATGAGCCTGGGAGCGCCGACGTCCTCGTCGGCATCTTTTCAACATCCCGCCTGCGTCATAAACGGAACCAATAGGGCAAGAACAGAAACTCAGAATCCTTAAAAATCTGGAACTCTGAAAACCCGAAACAAGGATGCTGAAAGCATCAAGCGTAAAAGCCCCAGGCTTCAGCCTGGGGTTTGGACAGTGAAATCTATTGCGTGCTGAAAGTACGCCGGAAGGGTTGAACAATGCTACATGATTTCCATGTCCCAATCTCTTCATGCGAATTAGGCTCACCTCATTTTCCAACCAAAGGGAGGGTGTTTCGGCGTACTTTCAGCACGCACGGATTAGAAATTTAAAAGCCCCAGGCTAAAGCCTGGGGCTTTTAACTTCGATGCTTTCAGCATTTTATTCGGATATTCACAAACAAATTGGAGGCAGGCTTTTTTTACGGCCAGCGGAGGATGGGTGCCAAATAAACGGACGATGAGCCTGGGAGCGCCGACGTCCTCGTCGGCATCTTTTCAACATCCCCGCTTGCGTCATAAACGGAACCAATAGGGCAAGAACAGGATAGATCCCGTCGCGACAAACGGGCCGGATCAGAACTCAGAATCCCTAAAAATCTGGAACTCTGAAAACCCGAAACAAGGATGCTGAAAGCATCAAACGTAAAAGCCCCAGGCTTCAGCCTGGGGTTTGGACAGTGAAATCTATTGCGTGCTGAAAGTACGCCGGAAGGGTTGAACAATGCTACATGATTTCCATGTCCCAACCTCTTCATGCGAATTAGGCTCACATTATTTTCCAACCAAAGGGAGGGTGTTTCGGCGTACTTTCAGCACGCACGGATTAGAAATTTAAAAGCCCCAGGCTAAAGCCTGGGGCTTTTAACTTCGATGCTTTCAGCATCTTATTCGGATATGCGAACCAAGGGCTCAATCGATTGTTTGTGAGTTCTGACACGGCTCCCCAAACATTATATTCCCCAGGCACCAGAGTCTCCATTGAGTGGCAGAATCAACTTTCAGACCTGCCATTGACTGGCAAAGGATAGGAGGCACGAAGCGAGCAGCCTCCTCGGACTACACGGTTACTTAGAGCCTGTCCTGAAATCCAATTTTGGAAATATTGCGGAGTGAAACATCGAGCCTGAAAGGCTCAGTCAACACAACCCGGGGCAACGCCCAGGGTTTGCGGTGTCCAGTGCTCTCCGTTTCAGTGGGACCCCTGAAACGAAGGGCGTTGCCCAGAGCGTTGCCCTGGGCTAGCGTAAATCCTCACCGTTGGTGCTCAACACCCAAGGGGTGCGTTTTCAAGACAGACTCTACTTAAAGTCTGGATGCGCCTGATCGCGATCGGAAATCAACGCGGGCTCAATCGGCCACTCGATACCAAAGGCGGGATCATTCCAACGCACCCCAGCTTCGTGCTCAGGCGCGTAATTCGCGGTCACCAAGTACATGACATCGCATTCAGGCTCTAGGGTCAGAAACCCGTGCGCGCAGCCCTCAGGGATCACCAAGGCGGTCCCGCTTTCACGCGAAAGCTCGAGGCCATACCACTGCTTGTAACTCGGCGAATCCGGACGCAAGTCGACCAAGGCATCAAAGATCCGACCGTAGGTGCAACGCACCACTTTCGTCTCGGCGTGCTCCCCGCGCTGATAATGCATTCCTCGCAAGGTTCCTTGAACCAAGCTGCGAGAAAAATTGGCCTGCAGGATCTCATGGCGAATGCCCGGCACGTCAAACTCTTGCTGGCAAAAGGCACGGGCAAAAAAACCTCGGTCATCACCACGCCGATCGAGCTCAACTCGGTAAGCTCCCTGAATAGGTGTCTCAAAAAATTGCATACGCGCCGCTCCTACTGCTCTGTCTTGTCCTCTGCTTCGCTTACTCGCTTACCAAATTTTCCACGGCGCCTGATGGGTCGACCAGAGGTCTTCTAGCACCCGCTTGTCGCGCAAGGTGTCCATCGGCTGCCAAAATCCGTAATGTCGAAACGCATTCACTTTGCCCAACTCGGCCAAGCGCTCCAAAGGCGCATGCTCCAACACGGTTTTATCGCCTTCGATATGATCAAACAGCTCCGGCTCAAACACAAAGAAGCCGCCGTTGATCCACGCCCCGTCACCCTGAGGTTTCTCATGGAAATTCCGTACCCGAGGGTCATCCTCACTCAGCGAGAAGGCACCGAAGCGTCCGGGAGGTTGTACTGCCGTCATGGTTGCGGCCCCGCCTTGCTCACGATGAAAGGCAATGCTTTTAGAAATATCCACATCGCTGACCCCATCACCGTAGGTGACACAAAAGGTTTCATTGTTGAGATGCTCGCGCACTTTCAGCAAGCGACCCGCAGTCATGGTTTCGAGCCCCGTATCAATCAAGGTAACGCGCCAGGGTTCTTTCGAGGTGGAATGCACCTCCACCTTGTTGTGCTCGAGATCAAAGGTCACATCGTTCATCTTCATGAAATAATTGGCGAAATACTCTTTGATCATCCACCCTTTATAGCCACAGCAAATCACGAAATCATTGATTCCATGCGCCGCGTAAATCTTCATAATATGCCATAAAATCGGACGATCTCCGATTTCAACCATTGGTTTTGGACGCACTGAGCTTTCCTCACTGATCCGCGTACCGTATCCACCTGCCAATATCACTGCCTTCATATGCGTTTCGTTTGCGTAGAAATGACGTTCAAGCAATGGAAATCGCTTGTTTGAGCCAATTTCAGACGTATTTACTGCAAGACGACACAGAGAAAAATTCAAAAAGAGGCGGTTTGGCGGGTTGACAAGCCAGACTTTCTTGCTACCTATTCTGGCCCTTTGGCTGGAAGAACCAGCTAAATCCAGGAAACGACCTCCAGGAAAATAACATGGATTACGTAATTTTTAAGACAGGCGGTAAACAGTACCGCGTTGAGAAGAACTCAATCGTTGATATCGAGAAAATCGATGGCGACACCGGCGCAAGCGTGTCGTTTGATGAAGTTCTTGCGGTTTCAACCGGCGGCTCATTGAACGTTGGCGCTCCGGTAGTAAGCGGTGCTTCTGTGAAAGCAGAAATCATCGACCAATACCGCGCCAAGAAATTGATCGCTTACAAGCAGAAGCGTCGCAAAGGCTATCACCGCAAAGTCGGTCACAGACAGCCTCAAACACGCATCAAAATCACTGGCTTCTAGATCGAAGCGAGACAGCTTATTTAATTTAACATTTTCTCGGAGACGAATAATGGCACATAAAAAAGGTCAAGGTACCTCAAAAAACGGTCGCGATAGTAATCCCAAGATGCGCGGCATCAAAGTATCTGGTGGACAACCCATTCGCGCAGGCGGCATCATTGTTCGCCAATGCGGCACAAAATTTAAGCCAGGCGCTAACGTAGGCCTCGGACGCGACTACACCATCTTCGCATTGAGAGATGGACGCGTATTCTTCGACAAAGACGGACGTCGTGTAAACGTTGAAGAAGGCGAAGTAACCGTCGGCTAATTGCATACGCACTAACCTGCATACGCACGATACGACGACCGGACGCTTGAACGCGTTTGGGAGATAAGCGACCTACGGGTCGCTTTTTTTGTGCCTAGATACCTCGCCGAAGGCCAAGGAGCGGCGGTTTCCAACCGCCGACAGTGAGATACGTCTCGCTGGCTAGAAACCACCGGCATCCGCAACCAAAGGCTCGACATGAAGCAGCGGAACGACAGCAAAGCTGGCAAAGATCACCCCCGCGACAGACGGGGTCAGAATCGAAATCAAATTGGCAGAATCGTGTTTCATTGATGTGGCGCTCACGAGAATTTCTCCAACCAAGCACCAATTCAACGAACACGTAACAGCTCCTCGTGTTCTAGCTAATCGCTACAGCAATCGCCGTGATTCGAAGCAGCCCATTGGGCTTGGCGCGCGATGCCCATCATGATTTTTGCATCTTTATCAGTCAGAGTACCTCGGGATAAAATACGACGTAGACCCAGCATCATGTGTTCCGCTTTATCGGATTTCATGAAACCAATATCCATCATGGTATCCCGCCAAATTTCGAACATCTTTTCGCGGACCTCGATATTGGCTTCTTCTGAACGCTCGACCGAGCCTTCAAACTGACCCGATTCGACATAGAGCTCGTAAGCGCACACCATCACCGCCTGGGACAGGTTGAGCGAGGTATATTCTTCGGTGGACGGAATCTGAATGATCTGGGTCGCGAGCTTGAGTTCGTTATTATCGAGCCCGCTCACTTCGTTGCCAAAGACAATCGCAACCTTATTTCCCTGCGCCGCCTTCTCATATAAAAAAGGAGTCCACTCGCGAGCTGTCTTGGCGTGATCGCGATACAGGCCAGTGCGAGCCGAGGTCGCTGCGACCAAACCACAGTCCGCCACCGCTTCAGCCAAGGTGGCAAACTCAGTGCGGTTATCCCAGAGGTCAATCGCACTCAAGGCCATCTTGCGAAGCTCGTCTTCGTACCAGTCGTCGCGGGGGGTCGCAATGACGAGGTTCGAAAGCCCCATGTTCTTCATGGCTCGGCAAACCGAACCGATGTTCCCCGCGTAATGCGGACGTGAAAGGACGATCTTAAAATTATCTAGTGGGCTGGTATCCATAAATCGATTCCGAGGTCTTGTCGGGACTGTAACAGGCGGGAAAGGTGTGAAGGCGGGAAAGGTGTAAGAAACTTATTCAGGAGTTACCATGACCATCACGCCCCTGCCTTGATCCGCCGCGAGACGAAACACATCTTCCCACTGCGCGAAATAGTCCAAGACTTCGCCATCAAAATCTTCGAACTCAGGCAGATCTTCGATCAACCCTTGCTCGCGAAAGGCGGTTTCGTAGTCCACTGAATCCACCATCTTAAACGAGTTCGCAATCACCCCAACCTTGTCAGGACTGTAACAGGCAGGAAAGAGTTCGATATCCAGACTTGGGCCAAATTCCTCAAGGTCGTTGTGCGAGAGCCCCTCGTCAATAACCTGCTCAACCGACGACGCACAGGCTAACTGATTCCCCATGTTAAGGTAGGAGACCATGACACGATGCACCCGCGCGATGGCGTCGTATTGCGCCAAGAGATCGTAAGGCCAAAGCTCGAGCGCGACGGGATCGATGATCCAAGCCTCGTCGCCTTCGGCGTCGACCGCCTCATGGGAATCATCATCAGCAAACGCGACAATATCTTCACCTAAGGTTTCGGCCAGCAAACGCCGCTTGGCTTCTTCCCAATCTAAAATAAAACAGTGAATATACATCGAGGGGCAATCTAGGGTTCCACGGATGACATTGTCAATGCAGTTGCGAGCAATTGATCAACAACCGCGCTTCTGCTAACCATAACCCTCCTTTTAACCGGAATGTTCCTCATGCCATTTTTCAATTCGCTTCATCGTCAATCGCCGAGCGCCTTTTCGTGTAAACCGTCAACCCGCTTCGGAATGATCGGAAACGCCCTGCACGGTCTCGTTCTCCTAGCGCTCTGTGGCCTTTGCGCTTTGCCAAACCAAAGCGTTGCCGACGGGAATAACCACCGCAACTGGGTCGGGCCGGACTTTTGGGCCAACCGCCTGCAAGACTGGCGCATCCAACACGGCCGCTTCGAATGCCACCGCCCGCTTCCGATGCGCACCCTGCATCTCCTCACCCACCGCTTGAATGAGCAAGGAGCCGATTTCTCTCTCTCGGCCCACATCGAATTAAATCCTGAAGCGAAAGCAAAAGTGGATCGCCCCCCAAAGCCAGGAAGTGAAAAAAAGGCAACGCCAGTTACACCTCATCCCCAAGCATCCTGTGGTTTTCTCGTCGGAGCCGGAGCCAGCCTAGATGTTCGAGCCGCCGCTTTAATCCATCACAGCCCGGGTCCCCATGCAGGAATTTATGCCGGAGTGGATCAACAGGGGCGCCTTTTCTTTCGAGACTTCTCTAATCAAAACAAGGTGCTGAAACTCGGGAAGCCAGCCAAGATGACCACTCGGCTCGAACTCCAAGGAACCCGCGTCGGCGACACCATCGAGCTCAAAATCATTTCTCGCTACGATCACCTCAGCATCACCCTTCCTGCCAAACGCCTGCTGGGCAATGTCGCGCTTGTAGCGCATCACGCGCAGGCCCTGTTCAATGACTTTCAGGCCGAAGGTGATCGCTTCACAATTCGCCTTGAAGACCGCTGCGGCCCGCTCATCAGTAGCATGTACACCTTAAGCGGCGGCACTCTAAAGCTCACGTCACAGTTTATGCCGCGCGGCGCATCCGACCCAAAAATGGCAATCCTGGAAGGCCAAACCAAGGCCGATGGTACATGGGAAGCACTAGCCATGGCGCGAATTCGCACCCCAAGTTTTACTGCGACCTTTCGAGTCGAAGATTGGGAGGCAACAGCCGCTGTACCGGTGCGCGTTCGCTATGGCGATCAAACCGCTTGGAAAGGCACCGTCCGCGCGGACCCAGTCGACAAACCCGAATTTGTGATCGCGGGCTTCACCGGCAACCACAACCTCGCCCGACCCGGTATCGGCAACGGCACCTTCAGGTACGATACGGACAACATCTGGTTTCCCCACACGACCCTCAACGCGCGAGTGACGCATCACGATCCCGACCTCCTCTTTTTTTCTGGCGACCAAGTTTACGAGGACCGAAGCCCTAGCTTTCCCGACCACGAAAACATCATGCTGGACTACCTCTATAAATGGTACCTCTTCTGCTGGGCTTATCGCGACATCATGGCCGAACGCCCCTGTATCACCATTCCGGATGACCACGATGTCTTCCAAGGAAACCTCTGGGGCGAAGGCGGTCGGAAAACCGATAAAGACGACAAAGGCGGCTACGTACATCCCGCCGAATTTGTTCGCATGGTCGAAGTCACCCAATGCAGTCACCTACCCGACCCCTACGATCCAGAGCCGCTCAGCCAAGGCATTCGAAGCTACTTTACCTCCATGACCTATGGAGGAATCGGCTTCGCCATCCTCGAAGATCGAAAATTTAAATCCGGATGCTCGGGACGAGTCGACGGAAAAACCCGAGGTCGCGCCGACCACATCAACGACCCCGCCTTCGACATGAAAAAAGCCGACACCCCCGGACTCTCGCTCTTGGGCGATCGGCAACTCCGCTTTCTCGAGCAATGGGTGGAAGACTGGGAAGGCCAGCGCATGAAGATGTCGCTCTCGCAAACGATCTTCGCGAACATGGCCACGCATCACGGCGAAGATCTCTTCCGTCTCATCGCTGACCTCGACAGCAACGGCTGGCCGCAAAGCGGACGCAACCGCGCCCTGCACGTGCTTCGCAAGGGCTACAGCATGCACCTCGCCGGCGACCAACATCTCGCCTCTCTGGTGCATCATGGCATCGACCAACACAACGACGCCGGCTGGTCCTTCTGCGTGCCCAGCATCGCAAACTTTTATCCCCGTGGCTGGAAACCCGACGTGGAAGGCACCCATCGCGCTCCGGGACAAGCCGCGATCTTTGGGCGCCACCACGACGGATTCGGCAACAAAGTCACGGTACATGCGGTGACAAACCCAACCCAGCTCACCGGCATTTCCACTGGACACAAACCTGCCCAACTTCACGACAAGATGCCCGGCTATGGCATCGTCCGCTTCAACAAAGCGAAGCGACTCTACACCGCCGAGTGCTGGCCGCTCCACGCCGACCCGAAAACAGATCCTCCCTACCCCGGCTGGCCCCACACGATTCATCAACTAGAAAACAACCAACAAAACCCCACCGGCTACTTACCCACGGTCAGCGGATCTGGCGAACCCGTGGTGCATGTATCCAAAGACGGCGAGACGATCTACGCCCTCCGTATCGCTGCTGACTTCGCCCCTCCAGTCTTCGAACCAGGCACCTACACCCTCTTCGTCGAAACCGACACGGCAGAAATTCGCTACCGAAATATCCGCCCGGGAAAGAAGGGCGAACGGTATTTTCCTATCCCTGAGTAATTTTTCATACGCTTTTGCCTAATTTATAATGATTAAATATATTTTCATTAATTCCAGTTAAGTAATTAATGCGTATTTATACATGCATTATAGTTTTAATTCTAGCGTATTTTATTGCCCTTAAAAGAAGAAAGCCGCTTAATGCCCTCAACATGAGCGCACAGACCCAACACATCATTGGTGCATTTCTCCGCAGGCATCGCATCGCAGCTGGCCTGTCCCAAAACGATATGGCTGAACGCGTTGGCGCATCCCGACTCACGATATCGAAGATGGAAAACGGCAGGAGCAGTTCGTTGCCTATCCTGATCGCTTGCCTCGACGAACTCCACCTTCTCGATCGCTTCGAATCCCTTTTCGCGCCAGCACCGATTTCCCCGATAGAACAACTTCGGGCGGCAAAAGCGAACACCCCTCCCACCGCAAAACGGGTCTCACGAAAACAGAAGCCGACCCAAGTTCGAGAAGCCACTCCAGAATGGAAATGGGGAGATGAAACGTGAGCGTTGACTTGGCCGAGGTTGTCCTCTGGGGAACCACAATCGGAGCCGTGCATTGGAATCGTAAAACGGAATGCGGAAGCTTCGAGTATACTCCCGCCTTTGCAAAGAGCGGGATCGAATTGTCCCCGCTAATGCTTCCACTTGTAAAGCCTTCGCCATCGGTCCCCATTGGATCCAGCCGCGTTTTTTCATACCCACAATTAGCTCGCGAGAGCTTTCAAGGCCTTCCCGGCATGCTCGCGGATTCCTTACCGGATCGATTTGGCAACCTCCTCATTGACCAATGGCTGACCCGGCAAGGTCGCGACCAGAAGTCTTTTAGCCCAGTCGAACGACTCTGCTATATCGGCTCACGAGGCATGGGCGCCCTAGAATTCAAACCAGCGATTCGAAGCACCGACACCCAAAGCGACCAACTGGACATCGCCCAATTGGTTACCCTTGCAAATACAGCCGTGGCTAATCGCGGACAGCTTGCGACATCACTTTCAGCCTCCGACCAACTAAATGAAGCCGCCTTGAATCAAATCATCCAAGTCGGCACCTCTGCTGGGGGAGCACGCGCCAAAGCTGTCATCGCCTGGAATCCTGAAACGGGTGAGATCCGTTCTGGGCAAGTTGCAGCTCCACCTCGCTTCACCTACTGGCTCATCAAATTTGACGGGGTAGACGGGAACCGAGACAAAGAATTGGCTGACCCACAAGGATTCGGAAAAATCGAATACGCCTACCACCTGATGGCGCGGGCCGCCGGAATCGAAATGGCGGACTGCCGCCTACTCCAAGAAAACGGACGCAGTCACTTTATGACTCGCCGATTCGACCGCGATGACCAAGGCGGTAAGCTTCACATGCAAACCCTCTGCGGCATGGCTCATTTAGATTTCAATATTGCTGGCGGCGCATCCTACGAACAAGCCATGGATGTCATGCTTCAAATCGGCCTTTCAAAAGGCGAGATCATCGAACAGTTTCGCCGCATGGTTTTTAACGCGGTGGCTCGCAACCAAGACGACCACACAAAGAACATCGCCTTCCTCATGGACCGAAGCGGACAATGGCGACTTAGCCCAGGCTATGACATCACCTTCAGCTACGACATCACCTTCAGCTACAACCCTCAGGGTGCGTGGACCCAAAGCCATCAAATGACCATCAATGGGAAACGGGATCATTTTGATGGCAACGACTTCCGCAGCGTGGGGGATCGCTTCCGAATTTCGAAGGCGAGTCAGCGCGAGGTCTTTTCCTCTGTGCGCCAGTCGATAGAAAAATGGCCAGACTTTGCCGAAGAAGCTGGGGTTGATATAGAAGACATACGAGCCATACAGGGCTTCTTCCGACACGACCTGATCTGCTAAGTTCGACAGGCTCCTAGGCCAAGCGATGAATACCTTCCTACCAACATTTCGCATCCCCTTGGATTCAATGCATTTAAGGCAAAAGCGGGTTGCTCCAAACCCATTTTTCGGCTTCAGTCCCAACTCACAAACTTTTGATTTCGGACCTTCACATGCGCTTTTGCTTTTCTATCTTTCTTCCACTCCCCCTTCTCGCACTAAGCTTAATCTTGATGACCAGCGGCTGCGGAACAAAGGATCCATCCAGCCTCTCCGAAAAAGAAGCAGCAGAAAACCCAGCCTTCGCAGCTGCAACATCAGAAGCAGCAAAACTAGCGGCAGCGACTCAAGCTGGCTCCGCGACCACGCAAGCACCGACAAACCCGAGCAGCCCATCAATCAACATACCGCCGGGCATAAACGGCACCGCCTCCGGTCGCCCAAGAGCAATTAACGTCAAACTAGCCCCAGTTGCGAAACCAGCGACAACGACTCAAGCTGACTCCGCAACCACGCAAGCAGCGACAAGCCCGAGCAACCCGACAAGCCCGAGCAGCCCTTCAATCAACATACCGCCTAGCATAAACGGCACCGCCTCCGGTCGCCCAAGAGCAATCAACGTTAAACTAGCCCCAGTTGCGAAACCAACGCCTCCGTCTACAACTGCAGCGCCCGTCTCCAAAATCCAAAAGGATATGCCGGTCGAAGCCGAAATCAATGAAGCCATAGCGGAGAAAGAAGCCAAAACGGCGAAAGAAGCCAAAGCTCTGAAAAAGGGACAAGAGGCCGCCAGCAAGTCCACCGAATTGGTTCAGGAAAAGCCAACCCCCTTTTCGATCTTCCCGAAGAAAACAATTCCACTCAGCGCCAACGATCGCATTCTCGCTTCCGCCGCTTGGCCCGTTAGTGTCGCGCTACAAACCTTCATCATTCAACTCGAACCGATCGACAAAAAGAAAAAGGATCTCGGACCAGAAGCGAATCAGGTCGGCGACATCCTCGCCGCACCGCAGGTCACCACCGCCCCTTTCAGCAACGCCCGTATGGAAATAGTTGAATCCATCCCGTTCCCCGACCACCATGTCTGGCAGCGTGGCAAATCTGGGAAGATGGAACTCACACCAAAAACCATGCGTTCGGTGGATACGGGAATTTGCCTCGATCTCCTGCCGAAGCTTGTCGGCGCTCTCCCCCACATGAGCGTAAACGATTTGCTTCGCCACCCTGTCATGGTGCAAATGCAACTCAGCCTCACCGACTTCGAAAGCTGGGACGATTTGGAATTCCAAGGAGGCAGCATTCGTCGCCCACTATTCAGCCAACGTATCTTTGAAAAAGAGTTCGCTCTCCCGTTGGGCAAACGCATTGAGATCGCTCGTTGGACCAAGCGCGAAGCCAAAGAGCCCGGTAAAAAAGACGGCCTGTTCGGTAAAGCCAAATACGTGAACCGCACCTACCTCGCGGTCGTCGAAGGGGTTCTGCTGGACCGCTCCGGCCGCCCGATTCCAGTGCCGGAATAAGGTTAGGAGCCTGTCGGGCTTCGCAGATTCGGTTGCGAATTCCTTATTCCTCATTTTGGCCCATACGATCTGGACGAATCAATCAGATAGCTTCAACTATTCTCCGTAATCTTCCAAACCGTCTGGTCACCCCTCAATCTCACCCGCTAAACCTATGGGTTCGATAAATTTTGATGAAATTTCCGGGCTCGCCTCGGGGTTGCGAATCGGCCAAACACCAAGCTCCGAAGGTGCGTCGGCACTCGAGCACTTAAAGACGAAAAGCCGCAATCTGTGCAAGTCTTTCAGACTTGATTCCGGCTCCGAAACCAATCGATGGGCGGTGCCGATCGCTACGCTGTTTTCGCCTTTCAGGCGAATAGAACCTCTAGCCCGAGATACGCTGATTTGTTACACAGCGATGCCTTCTCCCGCGCTTCGCTTGGCGGTTGTAAGAAAGTTGAACGGCGGTTGAAAGAGGGTTGAAAGAAGGTTGGAAGAAAGTTGAACGGCGGTTGAAAGAAGGTTGAAAGAAGGTTGGAAGAGGGTTGGAAGAGGGTTAAAAGAGGGTTGAAACGCCATCATAAAGTTTCAGGTTAGCCCCTAAAACACCCGCCTAAAAACGAAACTGTCCGTTCCCGACGTCTTGTTCAATCTTTTGCTAAACCACGTAGGCTTGCTTCCACATCCGCCCTACGATCCCTAAGCGGGCAACTCAGCCAGCGAGGCAATGTAACCCGCGTATAACTCATCGGCCTTGTAACTGGAACGAACCATCGGCCCAGATGCGACCGCGATGAAACCCATCTCCTTGGCTTGGCGGCCAAGGGTTTCAAACACCTCGGGTTCCGCATAGCGCACCACCGGATGATGCTCGCGCGAAGGACGTAAATATTGTCCCAAGGTCAAAATTCGCACCCCAGCGTCATACAAATCTTGTAAGGCCTCGAGCACTTCGTCGTCGCTCTCGCCCAAGCCAAGCATGATGCCCGACTTCACTCCGATGTTGCGATCAAAGTCGGCGGCGGTCTTCAAGGTCTTGAGCGAACGACCGTAACTCGCCTGCGGGCGAATCGTAGCTTGAAAGCGTTTCGTGGTTTCCAAGTTGTGGTTAAATACATGCGGACGCGCCTGCAAGACATGATCCAGAGCATCTGGCCGCGCTTCAAAATCTGGGGTCAAAATTTCGATGGTGCACTTTGGGAGTTCGCTACGCACCGCTTCGATCGTGTCGGCAAAAATGCTGGAGCCACCATCGAGCAAATCATCCCGAGCCACACTGGTAATCACAATGTGCTTGAGATCCATCGCCTTGGCCGCCTTGCCGACGCGACGCGGTTCATCCGTGTCCAAGCCTTCGGGACGCCCCGCTTTGACCGCACAAAAACCACAGCTCCGGGTGCAGGTGTCGCCGAGGATCATGACCGTGGCGGTACCACGATTCCAGCACTCATGGCGGTTAGGGCATTTCGCCTCTTCGCACACCGTATTGAGGCGCAAAGCATCGACCAAGGTGTGAACCGAGGAGAATCCTTTGTCCGTCTTGAGGGAAGAGCGAATCCAAGGAGGCAAGCGTTTAGGCAGTTCTTCTGACATGCAAGATGGCTAGTGAATCAGCCAAGACAGTCAACCCGTAAGCGAGGGCAATCGGTCACGACACCTCATCCAAGCAGACTTGAAGAAAGATCGAAATCCCCCTATTCTTTAAAGTGATGAATCAACTCTCGTTCAAATTCTCCCGCTTCCTGCTCCTGTTTGCGCTGATAATTGGTGGCTTCTGCCTGCTCATGAGTTGCTCGACCAACATGCCGGGTCGGAGTTTTTCGGGAAACCCACCTGCAAATACACCCGAAATCCCCGCCCTCTCCAAAGAGCTGCAAGGTTACATGCAGGATGTCATCAGCTCGGTCGGACAACGAAACATCTTCCTCCCACAAAACCTCGACCGCTCGGCCGACCTGATCGAAAGTTATCTCAAGAGCTTCGGATACACCGTGGACCGGCAAGTGTACACGGTACGAAACATCGACTGCTATAACCTCGTGGCAGAAAAAAAGGGCACGACCCTCCCGGATGAGATCGTCGTTATCGGGGCGCATTACGACAGCATGTTTGGCACCGTGGGCGCCAACGACAACGGCAGCGGTACGGTGGCCAACATGGCGCTGGCCAAACATTTCTCCAAGATCGAAACCGACCGCACCCTTCGCTTTGTCTTTTTCACTAACGAAGAACCACCCAATTTCCAGCAACCCACCATGGGCTCGCTGGTGTACGCCCGAGATATTTTCGACAAAGAAGAACATGTCGTGGTGATGTACAGCCTCGAAACCATGGGATATTTCACCGACGAGCCGAACAGCCAAAAGGTCCCGGTTCTCCTCAAACCCTTCTATCCGAGCACAGGAAATTTCATCGCCTTCGTTAGTAATCGCGCCTCGTCTGATGTACTTAAACAATCGGTAGCGAGCTTCCGCGAACGGGTCGACTTCCCCTCCCGAGGCGGCGCGCTTCCAACCTCGATTCCGGGTGTGAGCTGGTCTGACCACTGGAGCTTCTGGCAGATCGATGTGCCAGGCATCATGGTAACGGATACCGCCTTGATGCGTTACCCGCATTATCACGAAGTCACCGACACCGCAGACAAGGTCGATTTTGATAGCCTCGCCCGGGTGGTGACCGGATTGAAACAAGTCATTGAAGACCAGGCCACGCAGGCGCCATAGCGTGGATTTCAACCACGCAGAAGCAAGCGGACGAGGAGCCTGGGAGCGCCGACGTCCCCGTCGGCATCTTATTTCGCGGGAAAGTAATAAGAAATGACCGTTGTTCACCTCGGGACGCACCGAACGATACCGTCAAGACCACGGGTAACTCAGCAAAAGCAGTCCGCAAAAAAATCGAAAACACCCCATCCACCGCATAAAGGCAGGACGCCTCTATCACATTGACATCTTTGGCAAAGGAATATCTAGGTATCCGCAAGGCCCAAGAACGTCCGTTCCAGCGGCATAAAGTGGCTGAGGCGTCCCGCCTCAGTGCTCAAGCCAACGCAAGGCTTCAGTCCGTCCATCAGACTATGAACGTAGCCCTCTTCGAACCTATGAAATAGGATGCCGACGGGGACGTCGGCGCTCCCAGACTCCTCGTCCACTTGCCTCTTCGCGGTAGAATCGATGCAAGAAAATCGAAAACACCCATCCACCGTACAGAGGCATGACGCCTCCGTCACATTGACATCTTTGGCAAAGGAATATCTAGGCATCCGCAAGGCCCAAGAGCATTCGTTCCAGCGGCATAAAGTGGCTGAGGCGTCCCGCCTCAGTGCTCAAGCCAACGCAAGGGTTCAGTCCGTCCATGAGGCTATGAGCGTAGCCCTCTGCGAACCTATGAAATAGGATGCCGACGGGGACGTCGGCGCTCCCAGGCTCCTCGTCCACTTGCCTCTTCGCGGTAGAGTCGATGCAAGAAAATCGAAAACACCCATCCACCGTACAGATACGGAGGTCTCCGTCACATTGACATCTTTGGCACAGGAATATCTAGGTATCCGCAAGGCCCAAGAGCATTCGTTCCAGCGGCATAAAGTGGCTGAGGCGTCCCGCCTCAGTGCTCAAGCCAACGCAAGGGTTCAGTCCGTCCATGAGGCTATGAGCGTAGCCCTCTGCGAACCTA
>Ga0209187_1000980_pt1 | contig 38330 bp, 36 predicted proteins | sample BantaG_FD_187430 | JGI IMG/M metagenome (GOLD analysis project Ga0209187, IMG submission 187430) | Marine algal microbial communities from Bantry Bay, Ireland - BantryBay_4 metaG (SPAdes) (version 2) | ecosystem: Host-associated > Algae > Red algae > Unclassified | place: Bantry Bay, Ireland...
CCCCATGCTAGACACCCCCGCAGAAAATGGAGCCTTCCTCGCCCGAGAAATCCCCCCCGAGACCCTAGACCTCCTCCTCTCAAAAGGATGGCGCCATTTCGGCGAACAATTCTACTACTATAAAAAGGTCTTCGGAGAAGATCTCCACCACGTCAGACCCCTCCGCATCGTTCTCGCAGAATTCCACCGCTCCAAATCCCAGCGCCGCACTTGGAACCGAAATGCCGATCTCTCCATCACCCTCCGCCCCCTCTCCCCCAGCCCCGAGATCGACACCCTCTTCCACCTCCATAAAAAGCGCTTTCACGACAACGTCCCCGACTCCCTCTCCGCCTTCCTCGGCGATGACCTCCCCAACAGCCCCACCGACACCCGCCAGCTCGAAGTCCGCCTCGGCGACCGCCTCCTCGCCTGCAGCTTCCTCGATATCGGAGCAACATCCGCCTCCAGCATCTACGCCCTCTTCCACCCCGCCGAATCCCGCCGCCGCCTCGGCATCCTCACCATCCTCCTCGAACTCGAATGGTGCGCGCAGAACGGCATCGACCTCTACTACCCCGGCTACGCCTACCTCGAACCCTCCCACTACGACTACAAAAAGCAGTTCCGCGGCACCGAATCCTACGACTGGAAAACGTGGACCAAGCTCCCCCTAGCGGTGACCTCCGGTCGCCCAGCCAACCCTCCTTCCTAAAAACCATCTTCTCAATTTAAGAGTAAGCTCACCCAATTTCCTTCCCCCCTCAACGACCCAGACCCACACTCCCCTCGTGTCTCAGACCTCCCCAGACCAGATCGATTCCTTCATCTCCCGCTGGTCACACGCCGGTGGCCACGAGCGCGGCTCCGCCCAGCCCTTCCTCCTCGAACTCTGCGAACTCCTCGGCGTCGAAAAACCACCACCCCCATCTCCCGACACCTCCCTCAACGACTACGCCTTCGAGCGCGCCATCACCCGCCAAAAGCCCGACGGCTCCACCACCACCAACTTCCTCGACCTCTACAAAGCCGGCCACTTCGTCCTCGAGACCAAACAAGGCGTCAACCCCCGCCGCGATAAGGACAACCCCGACCAGCCCCTCCTCGCCAATCTCCCCCCCAGTCTAAACCCCACCCAAAAACCCGCCAAAGGACACGGCATCCGCGGCTCCCGCCAATGGGACAAATCCCTCGAAAAAGCCTACGAGCAAGCCCGCCGCTACATCCGCGACCTCCCCGCCGCCGACCCCATCCCGCCCTTCCTCGTCATCTGCGATGTCGGCCACCTCTTCGAGATCTTCGCCGACTTCTCCGGCACCCGCGGCTCCTACGCCCCCTTCCCCGTCGCCGGCCAACACCGCATCTTTCTAAAAGACCTCCACGATCAGAAAAAACGCGACCTCCTCCGCGCGCTCTTTACCGATCCCCACTCGCTCGACCCCTCCCGCCACGCCGCCAAGGTCACCCGCGAAGTCTCCGCCGTCCTAGCCGACCTCGCCAAGTCGCTCGAGAAAGACCAACACGACCCCCAAATCATCGCCCTCTTCCTCCAGCGCTGCCTCTTCACCCTCTTCGCCGAAGACGTCGGCCTCCTCCCCGAAAAATCATTCGAGCACCTCCTCGCCCGCCTCAAGAAAAACCCCGCCTCCTTCCCCACCGTCATCACCGCCCCCTGGAAAGAAATGGCCACCGGCACCGACTACTCCACCGTCATCTCAGGAGACGCCATCGCCAAAGTCCCCCACTTCAACGGCGGCCTCTTCGAGAACCCCTCCGCCCTTCCCCTCGATGGTGCCCAAATCACCCTCCTCCTCCACGCCGCCACCAAGGACTGGTCAGACGTCGAGCCCGCCATCTTCGGCACCCTCCTCGAACGCGCCCTCGACCCCCGCGACCGACACAAACTCGGCGCCCACTACACCCACCCATCAACAGCTTCTCCGAACATTCATTGGCATTCCAAAAGTTCTGAACTAAACATTTTGATGATTGGATCAATCAGCTGGAAATGAGGACACAAGCGAATCAAAAAGCTCAAAAGAACAGTATTTTTTAACATTGCACTTGAATAAGACGTCTGGACGTCTTATTCAAGTCGGATAGTGAGTAAATTACCAAAGAGAGCAGATAAAAAACCTGGAATTGTAAGGGACGCCATTTGCGAAGTCCTCAAAACATCAGTGACTCCTCTGAGTTCTTCTGAGATTGCAAAATCTGTGGAAGACTTAATTGGTATAACATCTCCATCGTCGGTAAGATCCTATCTTCAAAAAAACGTGGGAGAGACTTTTCTACGGCAAGAGAGAGGCAAATATTCGTTAAAAAAATCTGCTCAATTCTCTTTTCGCCAAAAACAGCTATTTCCTAGCTCCTCCGATACGTTTTCAATTGGAAAGAGTAAGATTGTGCGAGCAGACTGCTTGGATTGGCTTGAAAATGCTGCTCCAAATTCTATTCATGCAGTTGTCACAGATCCCCCTTATGGATTGGTTGAATATAGCCCAAAGGAGCTGGAAAAATTAAAAGAAAAATCTGGTGGAGTATGGAGACAACCACCTTCTTTTGACGGAAATAAGAGATCTCCCCTTCCTCGATTCACAACTTTAACACCAAAGGATCTCAACAGACTTTCTGAATTCTTCAATATTTGGTCTAAACTTTTAACTCGAGTTCTCGTCCCGGGTGCAAACGTAGTAGTCGCAGCAAACCCGCTAGTTTCACACATCATCTCCAACGCACTCGCGAAAGGGGGACTGGAACGAAGAGGAGAAATTGTTAGATTGGTAAGAACGATGCGCGGTGGAGATCGCCCCAAGGCCGCCCACGAAGAGTTTTCTGATGTAAGTGTGATGCCCCGCTCAATGTGGGAACCATGGTTAACTTTTAGAAAACCAATCGAGGGCCGTGTGCAAGATAATCTTCGAAAATGGAAGACCGGCGGTTTTAGAAGAATCAGCGAAGCGCGTCCTTTCGGCGATGTAATTGACTCCGCGCCGACTCGGGCCTCGGAACGAAGAATTGCACCTCATCCTAGCTTGAAACCCCAGGGTTTTCTACGCCAACTAGTTCGTGGTGTCTTACCCTTGGGCGAAGGTATAATTCTGGACCCTTTTTGCGGGGGAGGTTCGACACTAGCAGCGGCAAACCACCTTGACTACAAGTCCCTAGGCTTGGAGATCTCACCTGATTACTTCGAAATCGCTAAACAATCAATCGGTCAACTTGAAAAGATTTAGTCGCTATTCTTTATCCAGATAGACCCAACCCTCGCGTAGCTTTTTAATGCCATCAGCGTGCAAAGTGGCTGTTCGGGTTCCTAATTCTCCCCTATCGTTCTTTCGAAAATCGTTAACAGTCACGGGCCCTAAATAGACTTCGACGAATTTGGTAGGATGTCGCTCATTTGCCGGTTCTGTTTGGGAGTCCGTCCGGTATACAAACACGCACATCCATTGATTCCGTGCACCATGAGTATCAACCGCACCTCCCGCTTTCTTAGTTGCTTTTATTTCGACACCTTCTTCGCCAGACTTCACTGAGTTACTCTCGTAAACTCCTGTGACTACTAGGTCAGGATGACCATTAAAATAAGTATTTTCACTTAGCGTTCTTGAATGATTCGCAAGGCTCGCGGTCAAAAGATCGGACAAAAGTCCAGACATCATTGCAGGCCTCAGCATGTCATCAAATCGGGGCATGCTTTTTGATTTAAGGTTTGAATTGATATCGTTGAAAAAGTCGTAAACGTCCTGCATCGCCATATCAAAGTCAGCAATTCTTAGGCCGTATGGGAGCTCGATATCGGGATTAAATTTATCGCTGTCAACCGTTTGCCTCTTGCCTAGCTTTATCTTATTGTCTTCGCTCTCACAACTCATAAATTGGATTTTAGAGGATTCTCGATGCTCGAAGATTAGGCGAGCCTAATTATTTCGAAACCCGGCGCCAAGCCGAGCACCCCGACCTCACCCTCACTGGCATCTACAACGTCCTCGAAAAAATCCGCAAAGAAGAACCCCTCAGCGACAAGGACAAAGACATCCACGACCGCGCCCTCATCACCCTCCTCAAACAAATCCACGACGACCTCGATCAAGCCGTCTACGAGGCCTACGGCTGGTCTGATATCTGGCAATGGCACCAAGACGCCAAATCCATGAAGTGCCACGACCCCGAAACCGGCTTCCACACCCTCATCGACCCCAGCCCCGGCGGCGATGGCATCTCCGCCAACATGCAAAAAATCTACCAAGAATACGCCGAGAAATACGACCAGATCCTCCTCCAGCGCTTGGTCGATCTCAACCACCAGCGCGCCGCCGAAGAAGCCCAGGGCCACATCCGCTACCTCCGCCCCGAATTCCAAGACCCCGACCACGGCAAAAAAACCGCCCAAAAACAACAAGCCAAACTCGGCCTCCCCAGCGACACCCCCGCCGTCCCCCTCCCCGCCGAAAAACTCCCCTGGCCCAAGTCCACCGTCGCACGCGTCGCCACCCTCAAAACCCTCCTCCAAACCCTCCCCCCAAATCCCGAAATCCTCTCCCCCGCCCTCAAGTCCAACAACACCCCCAAACGCCGCGCCGAAATCCAAGACCTCCTCGACACCCTCGCTTCACTCGGCCAACTTCATTAAGCGCAAAGGTCCACGTTGCCCCCCTTCTCTAATTTTGATACTCAATTAGAAATCAAATGAAGGTCAGTTTTCTCCAACCGGAAGGCACATTCAGCCATGAATTTGCCCTGCAAGAATTCGGCGGCGAGATCACCTGCCTACCCCAACCCAATTTTGAAAAAGTCGTTCAAGCGGTAGCAGACGGCCATGCGGAAGCCGGGGTCATTCCCTTTCTCAACTCAAGTGGAGTCACGGTCGAAAAAGCCCATGCCGCACTTCATAACTATCTCTCAAAGGTCATCGTCTCCAAATGTGCTCCCCTTCATGTAACTCATCACGTAGCGGTCGCCGATGGCTTCCAACAATTAAAACGCCTTGTTTCGAAAAAAGAGGTCTTCCCTCAAATCACCACTTGGCTCGCTCAATGGGCCACTCAACCAGAACAAGTCGAAGCCGCAAGCACTGCCACCGCCTTGCAGGATCTCATCGCTTCCCCACCAGAAGACAAAAAGGTGACCGGAGTCGTTTGCAATGAGCTCGCCATTGCACTCTACGGGGGCACAATCGCCCACCACCGGGTCCAAAACCCGAGTAATATAACACTTTTCCTAGTCATCGAGCCTCGTCGCGAGATCATTGCAGGGCAACATTTCTTGGTCGCGCTCGAGCCCACAAGCCAAGCCAACTACCGGCAGATCATTGGAAAATTTTCCGCACATCGATTTCCACTCATGTTTACCTCCATCTGGGGTGATCACAGCTCTGATCGCCCCCTCTTCCTCGAGTTCAAAGGACCCATTTCTCCACAAACTTTGCAGGAGATTATCAAGGACACCTCAGCCCAAATCGTAGGTGGCTACAGCGCAACTGACTCACTTGCCTCTTGTGTCGCGCAGTTTTTTGAGTAAACTTTCGACACCCACCTTGATAAACCCAAGTCACATCCATGAGTAACCGACGCCAACTTTCTTTCGACGTAGCCCAAATGGGTAAGGTCTGGATCGCCAGCATTAGTGTGCTTGGAGTCTCCGCCGTGGGAGCGACCGAACAAGACGCCATTCAAGCAATGATCGAGTCACTGGCTTCCCACAAGGCCGCCGAATCCGCCCTAGCCTAGAGCGCTCTTAGGGAACTCATCAATTCTACGTCTCGGCGGCAGTAGTATCGAGAATGCGTAACTGCGTGAGCCCCTTCTCACCTTAAGCATATCTCTGCCTCTTCCACCGCTGATTTCCGCACCGCATCCATCACCTTCTGCGTCAGCAGGCTCGCCTCGGGCCAACTTGGATCGGGCGTCCCGCCCAGAACCAACTCGCCGAATTTTCTGAAAAGAAGAGTCTCCTGCGATCCCTCGTCGTTCGTCGCTTGGCCAGGCACCTTCACCTCCCTCCGCGTCGCCACCGTCGAATAATTGCACCCCTCATTTTTCGACCCCAGCTGGGTCAGCCAAAATCCCGTATCGGGACCCTCAATCGGCTGCACAAAGTCATCCAAACTCAGCGCCCCCTTGGTCCCCGAAATCCGACACGTTTCCTCCAGCGCGCTCGTGAATGAGCAGTGGAAGGAAGCCGACCGACCACCGCTAAAGTAAAGGTCACCCCGAAGCTCGACCGGAACCCCCTCCCTCACCTCGAGCATGAAACCACGCACCTTCTCCGGAACCTCATTTCCAAAACAAGCAAGCGACATCCGGATAGAATACCACCCCAGATCACCTAGACAGCCCGCCGGCTCAAGATCCGCCTTAAGCCGGATATTATCCTCGAATTCCTCCTCCCCGAGAAAGGAAAAACAACTCTCGATCCTCTTAATCTCGCCTACCTCTTCCCCCTCCTCAAGAACTGCCAGAATCCGAGGAAAGCGCTTGCTGTGCACAAACATCACCCCATCCATAAACTGCACCCCATTCGCCTCGCAAGCCGCCACCATCTCCTCCAAATCCTCCAGCGAAACCGCGCAAGGCTTCTCACAGAGCACGTGCTTCCCCGCCTCCGCCGCACGGATCACCCACTCCTTTCGCAGACCCGTCGGCAGTGGGATGTATACCGCATCAATCTCCGGGTCGGCGAGAATCTCATCATATCCTTCAATCGCTCGGGGAGCCTTTTCAAAAGGAACCGAAGCCTGACAGCTCTCGATGAACCTCTCGGCCTTCGCCCGCTCACGACTACCCACAGATCTGAGAATCCCATTCCCGGAGCGCCGCACCGAGGCCCAATTCTTCTCCGCAATTCCAGCAGCACCCAGAAATCCCCACCTGACTTTATCATTCATCCGAGGATGATCTCCCTTCTCCCGACAAAAAACAAGCGGCGGCCGCCCGGCCGATAAATTTCGCCTTGCAGAAGCGCCCCCAGCTACCGAATAAATCCCCATGCTCCGCTCCCTCCTTGCCAAAGTCGTTCTCTGCTCCGTCGTCACCGTCCTGCTCGGTAGCCTCGGCAGCATCGCTACCTCCGGAGCCATCGATTCATGGTATGCCAAGCTCAATCAGCCCACAGGAACCCCGCCGAACTCCATCTTCGGCCCCGTCTGGACCATCCTCTACATCATGATCGGGACCAGCTTCGCCCTCATGTGGCACGACCACCCGCAAGCTCTCGGAAAAACGAAACCGACCATCTTTTTCATCATCCAGATGCTCCTTAACCTCGCCTGGACTCCCGTCTTCTTCGGCGCTCAACTCATCGTCCCCGCACTCCTCGTAATCGTCCTCCTCTGGATCTTCATCCTCCTCACCATCCGCCAGTTCGCCCGCTTCTCGCAGCTCGCCGCCCTCCTCCTCTACCCCTACCTCGCCTGGGTCACCTACGCCACCTACCTCAACGCAGGACACACCTTCCTCAACTAAGCTCGCCTTTTCCTGAAGCCGCATTGCGCTCTGACGCCCCCCTCTCGCAGTTTGCACGCTGCCCCCCACAAAATGCATCACATTTCCTGTAATCCACGGTGGCACGCCTTGAGCAAAGACTAGCTGATGCTCGACACTACAAACACCACCGCCCGCCAGATCCCAGCCGAGAGAAAAACAAACCCCAGCCCGCAAGGTCTCACCCCGGCCCGGCCCGACCTTCACGTGCCTCCCGCCCCGGCCCTCCCGATCCCTCCCCCAATGACTTCCGAGACCATCGCCCATCTCGAAAACCTCATCGTGGATGAAGAAAAAATCCTCCAAGAAAATTTCTACCAGTTCGAGCAAGCCAGCGCCTAACTCACCCCGCCCCCGCTCCAAAAGCCTTCCGGAATTACCTCGGGAGCCACAAAGCTTGGACTCCCTCAAGGACTGGCCCGCGCAAATTTTTTTCTGTAAAAGCAGCTGATAACTTTTGCTGATAGTCGGATCTAGTTTCTTAGATTAATGATTAAAATTTCAGGCATGCTCTGGTGGCCTCCTAAGTTTCTCAGATTTGGTTAAGGGCGCCCGTCACGAGCCGAAGGAGCGCTTCTCTATCACGAAAGGCCTATCCCTCTTTCATGCCGATTTGAAAAGAGCGGTTTGATCAGGGTGACAGGTGGTGCAAGCATCGCACCGCGCTTGCTCCTCCAGAGTGCCCAGCTGGCTGACCGACACCGTCAGAAGCCTAAAGAATAAGTTTAAAGGTCGCCCCAAATCTTAATCAGACGATTCCCTTCCCTTTTAAAAACGGAACGAGCTCATCCACCCCGAAGTCTGCTAGCACCTCGCCATGCCAGTCCATCGTCGGGGCTTTCGATTGACCGGAAAGGTCGGTCATTTCTTTCATCGTCTCGGGATTTCCCGAGACAACTTTCGTTTCGACCTCGATGGACTTCTTGGAAAGATAATCAACGACTTCGTCGCACCAAGGGCAACCGGGCTTGAGGTAGAGAATAGGGAGAGACATGATCTTGGGGTAGGAGCTTATTCGGATTTTCTCAATCCGCAAGAGGGCCTTGATCGATCCGGCCGATTCGCTTTTCCGCGCCTCAAGAAAAAATTTTAGCGGAATATTCCAAGTCCTGAGCGACTCTCCCCTTGAGACTATGAAAAAATTAATCGCCCTCTCGCTCGCTTCCTCGATCTCGCTCCTCTCTGCCGATTCTCTTGCGGAAAAACTCAAGGCGCGCGCCGCTCAAGGTTCGCCAAAAGTGACCCCGGAAATCAAAGCGGAATTCGCAGATGGCATCGAAGCCGTCCGAAAGTCCGGCATTGTCGATCAGGCTAAAAAGGTCGGGGACAAGGCTCCAGAGTTCACTTTGAAAAATGCGCTGGGGAAGGAAGTCTCGCTGGCGGACGAACTCAAGAAGGGCCCAGTCGTCCTGACCTGGTATCGCGGCGGGTGGTGCCCTTATTGTAATATCGCGATGGCGGCGATGCAGGAAAAGCTTCCCGAATTCAAGGCCGCTGGCGCTAGCCTGATCGCGCTCACCCCCGAGCTTCCCGATAAGGCGCTCACCACGATCGAGAAAAATAAGCTCGAGTTTCACGTCCTCACCGACCTGAACCATGAGGTGGCCGCTGACTTCGGCCTCGTCTTTAAACTCACTCCAGAAGTCGAGAAGCGCTACCGTCAATTCTTCGACCTCAAGGAATTTAATGGCGCAGAAGCTGGGACCGATCGCCTCCCACTCGCCGCGACCTACGTCATCGGCCAAGACGGCACGATCAAGTGGGCTCACCTCGATGCAGACTACCGCGCCCGGGCCGAGCCTGCGGATATCGTGGCCTTTCTTCAAAATAAGAAGTAGGCTCCCGCGCACATGGCCGACCCACTTCATGGAGTAAAACTTGAGGAAATAATCACCTCGCTCGTCGAGCGATACGGCTGGGAGGAACTCGCGGATCGAATCCGAATCCGCTGCTTCGCGAATGATCCCTCAGTAAAATCGACCCTCAAGTTCATCCGCCGCACCCCCTGGGCACGCGATAAGGTCGAGAAGCTTTGGCTGGAGACCTTCGCCCCATGAAGCCGAGCTACCGCTGGCTCGCACGCGCTTACGAATCTTGCGAGAAGGTCGTCTTCGGCCACTCCCTCCAGCGCTGCCGCACCGCCTTCATCCCCCGACTTCCAGAAAGAATCCTCAGCGTGGGCGAGGGCGACGGCCGCTTTTCGCAAGCTCTCCTCCAAGCTCGCCCGGATGTCCGTCTCGAGCTGATCGAGCCCGATCCCGCCATGCGTCACGAAAGCCGGAGGAGGACTCCAGAGATTGACTTCGTCACGCCCGAATCCGCCTCGCGCTGCGACGCCATCATACTGAACTTTGTTCTCGATCTCTTCTCGAGCCAGAAAGCTCACCACTTTCTCGACCACCTTCCAAAGACCCGGATTCTAATCGTGGGGGACTTCTTTCCTCATGAAACTGGCGGGACAGTCAGGAAATTCCTCGCGCAGTCACTCGTCTGGACGATGTATCGCTTTTTCAAATTCAGCACGGGCCTCAGAACTCAGCGCCTCCCACCCATCCGCGAAATCTTGACGGAACGTGGGTGGAGCCTGCGGGATGAGGTCATTCTGCGGCACGGTTTCATCCGTGCTCAGTGGTGGGAGCGCTCCGCCCCCGATTCTCGAGTAGAAAATTTCGTAGTCAACACACCCCCAGAAGTCTAAGCTGGCTCGTTATGGGTTTTATCGCATGGGTCATATTGGGCCTCGTCGCAGGCATTCTCGCAAAAGTCATCATGCCCGGAAAAGATCCGGGCGGCTGGTTCATCACGATCATTCTCGGGATCGCCGGCGCCTTCGTAGGCGGATGGCTCGGTAAGATCTCTGGACTCGGAGACGGCCAAGGAATGATCGAGTCGATCATCACAGCCACCATCGGCGCAATCGTCCTCCTTTTCCTTCACCGCGTGATCACGAAGAAGAAGGGCTAAGAAGCACAAGAGATCACTTTAGCAAAATCATCAAGCTCGCTTCGGCGGGCTTTTTCCGCGTCACGCTAGAAAGTAGCACACTTCTAAAAGTGTGTCATCCTCACGGGAATGACGGAGGAACAAAAGAGCGCCATTATCCGGATGGCGTGGGAAGACCGCACCACCTTTGATGAAATTAAAAGCCGCACCGGTCTCGCCGAAGCGGACGTCATCAAGCTCATGCGGGCCTCGCTGAAGCGCTCAAGCTTTCGCCTCTGGCGTAAGCGCGTTTCAGGGAGAACGACAAAGCACCGGAAGCTCTTTCGAGCTGACCGCGCCGAGCTGAAATCAAATAATTGGCGGGCCGAAGCCGAGTAACTCCACCCGCCTCGGGCCTGAATCCGGGTGAATCTGCCTTTTAAAAAGGAATGTCATCCTCGTCGTCAAAGTCCCCGGACGCCGCAGCGCCGCCTTGTGCCGGACGCTCATTGCCTTCTTGCTGAGGCTGGTCGCCACCTTGAGGCTTAGACTGCTGCGGTGATCCTCCGCCGCTATTCTGGCTTCCACCACTTTGGTTTCCACCACCCTGCCCTCCGCCGAGAAACTGCATATTTTCGCCGACAACCCGGAGGCGGCTCCGCTTCTGGCCAGTCGCCTTATCATCCCAGGTATCGAGCTGAAGGCGGCCCTCGATGTAAACCGATCGGCCTTTGGCTAAATACTGCCCCGCGACTTCAGCCTGGCGCCCCCAGAGGGTGACATCGACATAAGTCACCTCTTCAATACGATTACCATCGTCCCCAGTGCGGACCCGGTTTACCGCCATCGCGATATCTGAGACCGCCGTTCCCTTCGGAGTATAACGCACCTCCGGATCCCTCGTAAGGTTCCCGATCAGGATTACTTTATTAACGGAAGGCATGGCGAAAAAAGGGGTAAAAAATTAGCCGAGTCGGCGGTAGTGCTGGAGATGAACGGTAGTGTTCAACTTGAGACGCTCATTGATTTTTTCAACCAAATCCGGTCCGGCCTCGAACACGTAATTGACATAGTGCCCACCATCAAGCTTGCGCGCATTATAGGCGAACTTCTTGCGTCCGACCTGCTCTACCTCGTCGAGCTTCGCACCCTCCTCTTCCATCTCACGAGCGACAGCGCTCACGAGATCATCAATGCTGGCTTCACTCCCTTGGGTGTTCAGGACGATCGTCCCCTCGTATTTGCGGTTCATCTGGCGATATTGGTTCGAGATTGGTTTTTTGAGTCTTCGATTTGACGTTAAAATGGTTCGCAGCTGCTTCCACACCTGCCGAAGCGGCAAGTTGGACAGCATCGGCAGCGGTTGCAAGTGTGTTTTGCAGGAGTTCCTTCTCGTCCATCGCAAATGTCCCTAAGACGTGACCCGTCAACTGATCTCCAGACCCCCCCCCGATCCCAAATTTTAATCTCGCGAAGTCGTCCCCCGCAAGGTGCTCCAGCAGTGAACGCACCCCATTATGCCCGCCGTGCCCGCCATTCATGCGGAAGCGCAAATTTCCGAGCGGGAGTGAAATATCATCGAACACAACCAGAATTTCCTCCGGGGCCCAGCGATAAAAGCGCGAGATCGAACCAATCGAGCGCCCACTCTCATTCATGAAAGTCTGCGGTTGTAAGTAAGTGATCCCGGCTATCTTGCACGTCCGCGCCTCCCACTTGCTATCCAGTTCGAACTGTTCTCCTGCGCGCTCGGCCACGAGATCGAGGACGCTAAAGCCGACGTTGTGACGCGTCCGGACATATTGGTCCCCCGGGTTTCCTAATCCTACGATGGCTTTGAGTTGAGGCATTCGCGGCAAAGGTCACGTGCATGATGAGTTCGAGCAAACAAAAAAACGTCCGCCACTGAGCGTGACGAACGTTTTGAGAAAATTCGTGCGGAGATTTACTCAGCAGCAGGCGCTGCCTCTTCCTCAGCGGCTGGAGCATCTCCACCCTCCTCGGTTCCTTCGCCTTCTTCCTCGTCATCTTCGGTCGCGAGGCGTGGCTCATTAACAATCGCTACAAGAACATCCTCGGCAACAACTGTGGTGACCCCTTCGGGAAGCTTGACATCGCCTACGGTGAGGGACTCACCAATTTCGAGCGCTTCAACGTCCGCGTCGATCGACTCGGGAAGGTTCTTTGGAGAACAAGCGATGTCCAGGGTGTGAATCATCTGCTCGAGAAGACCACCATTTTTAACACCAGCGGGCTCGTTGTGAAGAACGACTGGGAGTGAGGCATTAATGACGGTGCTATCATCGACAGCAAGAAAGTCTGCATGCAAGAGAGCACCGGTAAGCGCGTCCTTCTGCGTGGACTGAATGAAAGCGGTCTGAGTCCCGGCACCCTCGACCTTGAGGTCGACGATGATATTCGCAGAAGCACTGTGCGCGAGCATGTCGGTCAAGATCTTGGTATCGACCTTGATATTGACGTTCTCAGTCCCCTTTCCGTAGATCACAGAAGGAAGCTGGCCTTCACGGCGCATTTGCTTAAGCACGCCGGAGCCGGTGCGCTGACGGGTGGTAGCTTCGAGAGTTTGAGTCTTCGACATGGTATTAAAATTTTTGAAAAATCGCCCGAGAAGTATCGCGCGGGGCGGTTGGTTACACGTCAGAGCCGTCGATGTCAAAGAGAGAAGTAACCGATTTTCCGATATGAATTCGGTGAATCGCCTCCGCGAGCAAAGGAGCGATCGAAAGAGGATTCACTTTCCCAGTCTTAGCCACCGGAGTCGAGTCGGTCGTGATGACACTCTCGATCGCGGAATCCTCAATCCGCTGGTGCGCTAAATCTCCAATCACCGCGTGCGAAACCGCCGCGAAGATCCGCTTTGCTCCACTCGCCTTCAAAATATCAGCCGCCGCACAAAGCGTTCCCGCCGTCTCTGTCATATCATCGATCAAGACAACGTCCCGACCCTCGACATCACCGATCACCTGCATCGCTTCCACCTCAGTGGCACTCACCCGATGCTTCGCCACGATAGCGAGCCGTGCGCCCAGAAGATCAGAATATGAACGAGCCATTTTGACCCCGCCCACGTCCGGAGAAACCACCGTAAGATTCTCGCAATTTTCCCCAAAGTGCTCTTTCAAAGCACGGAGGATGACCGGCTTCGCATAAAGATGATCTACCGGTATATTGAAAAAACCCTGAATCTGAGCGGCATGCAGATCCATCGTCACCACCCGGTCGACGCCGGCCGCCGACAAGAGATCGGCAACTAACTTCGCCGTAATCGGAACCCGAGGCTGATCCTTACGGTCCTGACGCGCATATCCGAAAAAAGGAATCACCGCATTAATCCGTCCCGCGCTGGAACGCTTCGCCGCATCCACCATGATCATCAGCTCCATAAGATTGTGATTGGTGGGAGGACAAGTCGGCTGAATGATGAAAACATCTTCACCCCGGATATTCTCATTAATTTTTACAAAGGTCTCCCCATCAGGAAAAGCAGTCACATTGACATCCGCCAGCGGGACATCAAGGCACGAGGCGATCCCGGACGCAAGCTGGGGATGGGCCGTCCCGGTGAAAAGTTTCATGCCGAAGTCTGCTCTCATGGAAGTGAATTAGCGGTTGGAGTCAAATGATTCAAGACCTGCCGCAATTTGTTCGATCTCCTCCTCTGAGATAGAAATCGACTGGACCTGCCCCGCCCGGAGAGTCCCCAAGGTTCCCTGAAGATGATCCCATTGCAGCTGCCATTGCGGATGGGCTTCCGCTGCCACCTTGCGCGAAGCCTGATATCTCTTCTCCGCCTCGAGCGAGAGCGCGAGCGCTCGCCCAGCATCTCTCGCCTTCCACTCCTCCAGCGCCTTCTGATAAAGGCGCCGCCCCTCGAAGTAAGACGACCAACCCAAGAGACTCGCCCTCAATTCAGCCTCCTGAAAAGGCACCTCTTTCTTATAAGGAAACTCCTTCCGGCGCTCGATGCGATCAATCGCAAGTTCCAGTGTGCCTTCCGCCTCCTTCACCTTGCCTTCGAGAAGCAGCTCATAACCCTGTAAATAAGAGTTGAGCGCAGCGTAGTAGATGACATTGAGAAATTTCTCTCTCGTATAAAGCCTCCTCAGCGCGACTTGATGGCCCTCTTCCGCCTCCTCGTATCTCCCAAGCGCGGTCAGGACCTGAGGAATCCCGGCGATCGAAACCTGATTCTTCGGGTCAAGAACAAGACTCGCATCGAAGAACTTGAGCGCCTCCTCCCGAAGAGCCTTAGCACTCGCGGGATCTTTAAGGTCATCAAATTCACCCGCGAACCTCATCGCGATCTGCCCATTAAGCGCAGCCTTAGCCGGATCAAAAAGCGGTCTCCCAAGCTCGTGACTTTTCTTCACGAAGCGAAGCGCCCCCGCTCCCGTCATCGATGACCTAATGTCGGCCTGATGATTCCTCAGCTGAAAATACGAAGTGAAAAGAACCCCACCTGCCGCTACCGAAGCAACTCCCACGCCCGCACCGAACAACCTTAGCATCACTCCTTTGACCGCCCCCCGTCCATGGTTCACCGCAAGCGAGAGAACTCCCCCAAAAAAGGCAAACATCGCCAAGCAAGTGGGAATATGCAGCAGGAAGCTGAAGAAGCACTGGGTCAAAATCGCCCCTAGCCCCGCAAACGCTCCCAAACGCGTAGCCCCCAAAAAAGCCGACCCACCGCCGCTCGCTTGACCGACGAGCTGCACCAACCCATGAACCAAGATCGCAAGGAGAACCACGAGCAAAATCAGAAAACCCACCAACCCATAATCGCAAAGAGCCTGCAGAAATTCATTATGCGCCAACTCCGGATTGGGCAGCCACATCGGCAGAACATCCGGATCCCACTCCTCTATCACCCGATGGTGAAAACTCCGCGGCCCATTTCCGAGCACTGGCTCATCAATGAAAAAATCAAAAGCGATCGGCATCAGCTCCAACCTCCTTCCCCCGTCAATCACCACCTCCTCAGTTTCGACCTTCGCCCGCGCCGAAGCATCCTCCGTTTTCTTTTTTAGAACCGCCCAGCTCGAGCACAGCCCGATCACGATCACCAAGCACCCGACCAAGGCCACCACCGCTGCACCATCATCCTTCTTGCTTCTCAGATAAAGATAATACGACGCAACGCCCACACCACTCCCCGCCACCAAAGCAAGCCAACCACCCCGAGAACCACTCTGCCAAGTCGCCCACAAAAGACCGGCTGCGAGGACGTAAGTAACGACCTTAACAACCCGCTTCTTCACCCACCCGATCCCGAGAAAAAGAAAAATAAACAACGCACTGTTAGAAAATGCCGCAAAAGGATTGTGATGCCAATACAGTCCTGCTGGACGCGCCCCGACACCCCTCTCACCATGGATAAGATGCAAGTCCTCCGGCCAAAACCTCTGATGAGCTACAAAAATAACGTGCGCAACACAGAGAGGGACAAGAACTAGAACACCCGCTTTGACAAACTTCTCGCCACCTAAAGCAACCCCGAAGTAAACGGCCAAAAAATAAATGATCAAAAGAAGATCGGGGACGGCGAGACCAATCGGTCCTCCTATCAGAGCCCGCGCTATAAAGTAACCCCCTCCCAAAAGCACCGCCGCGCTCAAATAAATATTTCCCCGCAAACCCTCCCCGGAATACCCCACAACACTGCAGGCAAGCGAAATCCCGATGAAAATCAACGCGAGCGACGCCCGTGCTACCGTCACATCGTATCCCGAGATCCAGATCCACAGAACCCCCAAAGCAAAGAAAACTGCGCCCCCCGCCTCAGCAGCTCGTCCTAGCTTTCCACCTCTCATATTCATTTTGCGCCTCGTCCAAAAAGCACCGCCGGGATCGTCTTAAGTAGAATAAGAAGATCACCCCAGAGCGACCATTCATCGATGTAGCGAGTATCTAATTTCACCCACTCCTCAAAATCGGTAATGTTACTCCGCCCCTCAACCTGCCAAATGCACGTCAGCCCAGGCTTCATACTCAAGCGGCGGCGATGCGCTGAATTCTCGATCGCCTCAATCTCGTGCAGCGGCAGCGGTCGCGGCCCCACCAAACTCATCTCCCCCCTGATAACATTGATTAGCTGAGGAAGCTCATCGATGCTGTACTTGCGCAGAAAGTTCCCAAAAGGAAAAATTCTCGGATCCGCATCGAGCTTGAACGCCGGCCCATCAACCTCATTTCCGTGACTCTCTTTAATCTCAGCAAGCCGCGCTTCAGCATCCGGCACCATCGTCCGGAACTTGTAAATGCTGAACGACCTTCCATAAAGCCCTGCTCTTTTCTGAGAAAACATAACCGGAGCACCTGGACTCCCGAGCTTAATTCCAATCCACGCAAGGATCCAAAAAGGAGAACTCAAACAAAGAACGATGATCGCCCCAAAAAAATCAACAAGCTGCTTGGCGAACAACTGCCAAGACAGCTCCGGAGTCGAGCGGAACACCAACATCGGCTGCCCCCCGATGACATCGAAAGTAGGTCGAGCCACTTGCGTCTTTAAAAAAGTCGCCCCCAGCCAAGCTTCCACTCCCTGCACCTCACACAGGCCAACCGCCCGCGCGACACGCTCGAACTCAGTATGACGTGTTAAAAAAACCACCCTCCTGATCGACTTCTCCTTAATCAGATCACCCAACTCACCCACCGTTTTCGAAGCCAAATCAAAGTGGCTCATGATCCTCCAAGTCTGAATCCGCTCCTCCTCGACATCCTTGAGAAAGGTTTCAATCTCCTCCTTATTCCCAGCAAGCACCACTCGATCCAGATTCTCTGGCCGCTTCGCCTTCGCCCTGAGAACCCGCCGCGCGACCGCGCTTCGCACCGCAAGCAGGAGAAAGGTCATCACAAGCCCCGAACCGAAGATCAACCGCCTCGTGCCCGAGAATTTGAAGGCGATCGCCACCAGAGCCACGATCAACCCCACAATGATAACACTTTGAAAAAGCTCACCCAGAACCTGCACCCGCTTCTTCGTAGCGACTCGCTGATAGAACTGAAACTTCTCGAGAATCAGCGGAGTTAAAGGAACCACGACGTAAATAATCCACATCATGTTCTCAAGCCCCATATCCTCAGGCTCACTCAAGCCAATAAAATCACGGATAGGAGCATGAAGCGCAGCCGCCAAAATAAAGCTCAGCCACACCAAAAAGGCATCAAACACCTGAAGGATTTGCGTCGAGAAAAGTTCGTTCTGTCCCCTAGATCTCATAACCCGATGCTCTTACCGTCCGCCAACGAGGGGTCAAACCCCTCACCTGGTTCTGCTACCACGATCGGCAGAAGCTTTTCTAAAAAGCCACGGATGATCTCAGTCGTCTCCGCCTCATCAAAACTCGGAGCACCCGCAGGCATAATCCCCTGCTCACTAAGACGCGCAGTGATGAAGGAGGAAAAAGTCGCGTAAGCCCAGCGCTGATCGTAACCCATAAAAAGACGATCTTTCATATCCACAAACGTCCGCTCATAATGCCCCGCCACCACATCCTCATGACCAAAAAAGGTATAATAAAACACCCGCCACAAAAGAACCTCTTCCCCGTCAGGCGTTAAAAAAGGAGTCGGCTTTTCTCCCTCCTTCTCCGGATTCTTCATCGCCACCCTCTTACAAATCATCTCCTTGACCGGAAGCGCCCCTCCTGACGGCAAAAGACCCTCTAACTCAAGATAATTCTCATGGACGAAAGTCCATCCCTGCGCCCGTAAGCAAACCTCCGGCCGGTGAATACTTTGACTAAGATTCTTTCCCGAAAAAACAATCGACGCCTCGATAGACGGAAACTTCCCCGAGATATCGCGATACTCCATCCGCCGGAACTCGGTATCCTGCGCCAACACCTTCTTCTCCAAAGCACCCGGCTCCCGTGGAATTCCCCTCCAGTCGCCCATCTCATCAGGCAGCTCTTTCGCAAGCCGAGAGGGCTTCATCTGCGGCGCATTCGGAAGCAAAAAAAGCAGCGCCAAAAGCCCCAAACTGAAGCCCAATAGAATAAGTGATCGCTTTGTCATTTCTAAGTTGGTGTTACAGACTTGCGAGAGACCGAAACCTTCTTCTTCCTCTTCCTTCGATCCTTAATATTGAGGAGATAATCCACAATATAAAGACCCGCTAGAGCGATCGGGAAGAACAACAGCAAACCCGCCCAATCGTGATACGTCTTCATCGCAAAATCGCCATATCCCAGCTGAGCAATGACCAAAATGGTAAAGATGCGCCCAAAGTTCCCGATGATCGCTAAAGGCAGAGCCGAAGCAAAAAGAACCGCCTTCTTCCAAAGTGTCTTCTGAGTGTAATTCGCAAAAACCGCCGCAATCATCGTCAACGCCATCAAAGAACGTATCCCACTGCAACCCTCCGCAATGTCCATCGTCTCACCCCCCGCAGAAGCCATCGTAATCGTCGACCCTTGCCGGACGAGGTCCATCCCCACGAACTGCCCAAAATGAAAACAAAACTCCGTCACCATCACTTGAAGCCGGCCCGTAAGAGCCGTCTCCAGCCCCGGCACCGGCATCGCAAACCAACAAAAGAAAGCCGGAAAAACAAAGTGCCGAGTCACCTTCGCGCCAAACAGAAAATAAAGTGACCCGAGAATCGTAAAAGGAATCCCGATGATCCCAATCCTCGGCTGAATTGTCCGCACTGAAGCGATAAAGAAAACAAGACCTAAAACAAGAAGGGCTAAACCCCAAGTTTTCGGCTCAATCACCTCATCCTTCGCCCGCTTCCAACCCATCCAACACATCACCGCAAAAGCCACCGGAATGAAGCGACCATGCAGAAAACCATTCTCAGAATTACAAGCGAACCAAGCCCAGCCCGCCAAAGATTTGCCCACCGCAGTAGGATAAGCGGGGTAAGCCAGATAAATGGCAGCGAGAACAAACAAAGCCCCAAAGAACTTCACCCGCGTTTGGGTCGAAGTCTCCTCCAGCGAGCCAAGAACCGCCTCTTGCGAACAAGGCTCAGGCAAAGTCATCTCCTTATCATTCACGGGCGATTATTAAGAGCTTGTTAACTTTCAAGAGCAAGACTTGTTTCCCTGCAGACTTGGATAGAATCACACCAGATCCCGAACCAATGAGCCGCATTAGCTTCCCATCATTCCCAAAGGGGCCCCGCCGCTTACCACATCATGGAACCGACTTAAATTTGGAAGAACCAGCGAAAGATCACTCGGCGAAACACCCATCCAAAGCGCCAAATCAGCAAAGTATTCGTCAACTGCTGTCGTAGGAATGAGCCGCCCCCGCCCAGTGTCAAGGCTACTCGCCAAAGCGAGCTCAGGATAAGTCCCAAAGACCTGACCTCCCTGGACAGCTCCGCCCACCACGAATTGATTTCCGCCCCAAGCATGGTCAGACCCACCGCCATTTGAGGACAAAGTCCTCCCAAAGTCTGAAGCTGAAAAGAGAGTAACCTCGTCCTCGAGATCCAGCTCGACCATCGCCTGCTGAAACTCCCCAACCGCCTGACTTAAATTCCCCAACATATTTGGATGACTTTCCAAAGACGAGTGGTGGTCCCACCCCCCCATCTCGACAAAGAAAGTCTGTCGCCGTTTGCAGAGCGGACCTCGCGCCGCAATCGTCTCAGCAACGGCCTTCAACTGCATCGATAGGTCGTTTGAGCTATCAAACCCCGTGGCCAATGGAGGCTGGCCGCCTAAGGCCGCCTTAAACTCACCCGCGGCAGAGATCGAATTCTTCTTGATCCCTGCAAAGGCCCGCTCAAGGGCGTTATTGTATTCAGCGTCTAACATCGTCTCCATCGCAGCCCGACGAGGGAGAAATGAGCCGCTATTCCAGTTCACCAGCTCAGAAACTGCACTGGCGCTTCGCGCTAAGACTGAAGTCTCAGCTCCGCTCTGGAACAAATTAATACCAGACAGAGAAACATTCATCGAAACATTGCTGATCCCGTTCAAATCATCAATGAGATCCGCCATTCGCCCTCCCCATCCAGATAGCGACGCTCGGTCATCCGGGAGTCCAGACTGCCAGTGGAGCCGCTGGTCCGAGTGCGAATAGAGGCCGAGAGGGAGCTTGGCTGTCCCACTGTTAATTCCACTAATGGAAGTTGGCTCGACCAATGTTCCGACATTGGCGACAAAGGCGGCCCGCCCATCGTCGAACAAACCATGGAGCTCAGCCATCTCCTTCTGGAGTCCAAGCTCCCGCCCATCGGGAAGAGTCGTGTTTAACGAAACAAGATCTTCAGCCGGCAGTGCGATCCCCTCCCTTGCCGCCAAATACTGACCATATCCTGCCGTATCAACCGGTGCTAGCATATTGAAGGAATCGCTCCCCCCAGAAAGAAAAACACAAACGAGAGCTTTGTAGTCGCCACTCGCCGGGCTAGACGCCGCCGAAAGACTTCCAGCCATCCGGAGATTTAGCATTGTCGAAATGACAGCGGACGAGCCCACTGAGAGACAACTCGCTTCACCTAAAAACTTTCGCCTAGAAATCGGATCTGTGAACATAGGGGTATTCATTTTAAAGTGGTGCACGCCATCGACTGACTCACTAGGTGAATTGCGGTTTTCACCCTGCGAAGATCGGTCGTTTGTGATTCTACCGCCGTGATGATCGCGCCCTTGGCAGCGGAGCTAAGTAAATTTCCCGTGAGTAATTCGGACACGTGACCCACCAGCGCCTCAGCGTCGCCGGCCAGCGCAAGCTCATCGGTATAATCTGGTTTTGAATGAATATGGCCACTGTCGATCGTGTAGCGGAAACGATTGTCGGAAAGAATCATCTGAGTCGCCGTAGATAGCTGAAGCTCCGGATTGACCACGCCATTTCCACGTAGCTCCCCCGCCGGAGAATAATCGGGCAGGTAAAAATTAAAGACCGAAGGTGCCAAGGTAGGAAATTGACCAAATTCGCTATTAATACTATAAGTGTCTACCCAATAACGGCCATTTGCGTCTGAGAAATTAAACGCCCTAAATACATTCAGAAGTCTGATAATTGGTTCCCTAACCTTCCCTCTAAACGGCGAGTAAGTTCCCAGATCAAGAGTCTCAGGATCGAGTAAGATGGCCTCGATAACCTTGTCAAGATTGCCCGTCATCCCATTTTCCTGAGCCCCCCAAGCATCGGAAACTCTCGCAATATAAGCGGGGCTAGGATTTGCACTGGTAAACCTCTGGATAAGAAGTCGTCCCACGAAAGGAGCGATGTTCGGATGCGCCGCCAGCATATCCAGCGCTGCTTGAACCTCCTCTTCCCCAGACTGGGTGCCATCTAAGACAACACCGTTCAGGAGCGTCTTCCCACCAGGCTCATGCTCGTCATCCCAGACCTTCATCGGATACCGGTAATCATTCCCCCTAGGGGAATCAAAGAAGCTCGTCGCCGTTTGCCCATTATTTGCCCGAGTAACGCTCATTCCCGTAAAAACCTTAGCCATCTCGGTAATCGTACTATTATCATAAGTCGGGATTCTCTCCCAGCTTGAATCGATCTTAGGAACCCCATTGGGATTCAACTCCCAAAGGCCGATGGTAAACAACTGCATAATCTCTCTCGCGAAGTTCTCGTCTGGGTATCGATTGATACTAGGATCACTTTTACGATTCTTCAGATGAGATAAATAATGTCCCATCACCGAGCTGTAAGTCACATCCTCAAGAATTTCCCGATATGGGGAAAAAGCTTTTTCGATAAAAATATCGTAGAAAACCGCCTGTGTCATCGAATTGTCGCCTACGACATTTCCCGCCTGCATGTTAACGACTAAGATCTGGCTTAGGGCATAAGCCACTCTCTGCCTCAGTTGGTCCTGCGCCACGTTGGCATTCCGCCACCAACCACTCCGCATAAGCTCGGATGAAAAGGAAAGCCCATTGGAGAACATTGTCGTTCTCGTCAAGGTCTCGGGAACTTGAAGCTGGTTTTCAATCCATCCATTGTAACCCAGCGCGCAAAACTCCGCAATTGAGTCCTTCGTCGGTCCGAAGGATGCCTTCTGCAGGAAGCGAACTGCTTCGGAACGAGTCGGCATCCGCTGCGCCAAAACCTGTCCGTCAGCTAAAGTAGCTCCCGTAGCGCTTTCAATTTCACGGAGAGCAGCCCTGAAGTCCGATTCTCCATTTTGGCCCGAGCTCTGGCTGTCGAAATCACTCCACCCCATTTGCGACTCCTCCCAACCCGTGAGCCCATCACCGTCATAATCGACATCCGAGACCGCAATCCGATAAATTTCTGCCTCCATAAGTGGATCTATCGTCACCTCATGGACGGCATTGAGGGATTGCACTGGGATTAACTCTTCTAGTTCCCATGCAGATGCTGAACGATTAAAACGTTCCAAGCGGTATAGCTTTCCCCCTAGACCAGGCCAGCGAAGTTTGACCATCTGCCCCACCTGCTCGAGCGGGAGTATCCTCACTAGGCTAGTCCTATCAAAAGGGTCGGTCCCGGCAATCCCTTCATCCCTGTTGCTCATCCCGTCACCATCGGCATCTCCACTAAGGTGAGAAACCGCGCCCGGATGCTTGAGCTTCCAGATCTCTGAGATTCCATCACCCGCGAAGTCGAGTCGAGCCTCCAAAACCACCGAGGACCCTACGAAGATTAATGCGCTGAGAAAAAGCGCTTGTTTGATTTTAAGTTCCATCAGAGCGATTTAAAAAACTAGTCCCCCGCCCGCTCATAAGCAAATTTTTATTAATTTCCCCTCAGATTCATTTCTTTTTGGAAAACAGGGCTTTAGCTATCCCATTATTTCCCTAGGCTCTCCCTATTACTTTATAAATTTCCCTGATGTTCTCCCGCAGCTTATCTTTCCTATTCCTCAGCAGCATCACTTCTGCTTGGTGCCAAAGTGGCCCCCTTGCTGACACCATTGTCGCTACGAACGACCCAGCACCAAGGGCGACGCGAGTCTTATACTTCTCGCAGCAGAACAACTCGCATCACAGACCTGCCGACTTCGTAAGTTCTGTCCGAGACGAATTCGGGCAGCAAGGTATTATCTTTGAGACCTCTATCCTAGCGTCGAAAATTTCTGATACGGGTCTCGCAGGTTACGATGGCGTTTTCTTCTTCGGTAATCACAACCCCCTGTCTTCCGCAAGTGAGCAAGCCTTAGTGGATTATGTCGAGGCTGGCGGTGGAGTGGTTGGAATGCACGTCTTCGCTTACGTCGTCCGAAATTCGTCTACCCTGAGAAATCTTCTAGGAGGGGGCTTTCATGGACACCATGCTATTTCCTCGTTCACGCCAGTCTTGATTCAATCGCCATCAGATTTTCCCTCGAACCTCGACGCTCACCCCTTCTTCCCCTTCTCAGGCACCGGGAATTATCAAAGTGATCCAACTCACCCCATTTTGGATGGTCTCGAAACCTACACCAGTTTCGATGAGCCTTATCTCCACGCCAATCTTAACCCTGACCTCATCCTCCTGAGCTATCGCGACGAGTCGAATGGCTGGGCTGAGCCCTACACTTGGGTGAGGCATCAAGGGGCCGGTCGAATCTTCTACCACGCAAATGGCCACGACTCGAGGACTTGGAACGAGCCAAACTTTCGTGACCTCATGATACGTGGCACCCATTGGGCCGCAAACAACAGTGGCGGAGGACCCCACGCCACGTTCTACCCTCCGATCATCTCCGCTGACGGGTCGATCCAATATTTCTCCTCTGCAGGAGGGGGGGGAAATACCAGCCTCGCGCTCTACAGCGAAAACGCTGAGACCGCCTCCACCGACCAGCAAATTCCGGGAAACGATGAATCATTCAAATATAAGCTAGATGCCGCGCTCTTCCACAGCCGGTCCGATAGCGGCGACGCCGCCTTCAATGCCTCAGTAGAAAAAAATTCCTCCATTTTTGGTGCTCTCTTTGCAGGACACCCCCGCTACCCCACCATGATCGCCCGTGCCGGAGGTCAAAGCGACTCTCTCGTAGCTGGCTTCAGCTATCAAAACGGGCAGAGTTTTCCATTTAAAAGTAATCAAAGCGGCGCGATCCTCTACTTTGCTGAGATTGAAGATTCGGCCGGCCTAAATCAAAAATCGGGAATTGCGCTTCATAATACAGGGAGCACCCAGCCGCTCCTTATCGAGGGCGACTCGCTCGCAACTGACCCCAACCTAATCGTGCAGGACCTGAGCGGTGCAAGATTCGGCATCACCGATTCCGGTAGGATTTCGGTGATCGCAGAGCTTCAAGATGGGCAAGCGAGCACCGAGGTGCACCTCCTAGCGGGCACCCAGAACACACTCACTTCTTGGGTCAGAGCTGGCGCGGTCGTGAACGAAATCTCAGGTGATCCCATCATCGACCAATTCGAGTCCGCGACCCCTCTCAACGCGGGTTCAGTGGTTTTCGCTGCCAAGGTCGCTGGACCAAGCACCACCTCGTCCAACAACCAGATCATTGCCTCAGCCGATTCGGGTGGCAATATCGCCCTCCTCTTTCAAGAAGGAACTGCGATCGACTCACAGAATGTTTCCTTCCCGGAATCGGGAATAGTGCTCCGATCGTGGGAGAACCGCAGCATCGCGCTGGGAACAGTTTCTGGAAATTCGGCCCTGCTCGAACTTCCCACGGGAGGCGCTCCCCGGCTTCTTCTCGTCGCCGGCGAAAGTCTATCTATTGATGGATCCGTTCGGACGCTTCTATCGATCAATTCGGCCTCTCTAATGGCCTCTGCTAAAGATGTGCTCATTCCAGCGACCTTCCTTGAAGCCGATGGACTGACCACAACGGAGTGCCTCCTCCACATTGGACCAGCCGGGATTCCCCGCCCCGTCATGATGAGCGATTGGCAGATCGAAACATCATCAGGGCCACTCATCGTCGACACCGTTTTCTGTAGCCAAGTCGAATCCCCAGGATCAGGATTGAACGCGTCAGGGGAAGCGGCCTTCATGGTCCGCAGCGCGAGTGGCTCTGAAGCCATCATGAAAGTTTCAAACCTCGATGACCTTGATCAGGACGGGATTTCAGATACCATCGAGACGGCCTTTGGCGGCGATCCCACCATCTACTCAGCCCAGCTCCCGGAGGGACTACCCATTATTTCCAGCGTTGGCGCTAGCGACGTCGAGTTCTCCTTTTGGCAAATTCAGTCCTCGCCCCTTACCGATAACTACCGCGTTGAAGCAAGCGCAGATCTCCAGATGTGGACTGAGATTAGTGCCAGCTTCACTCCTGATCCTGACCAAACCGGAGTAAGTGCAGGATATATCCGAATGAACGTCGTCCTCCCGGGAGCTTCAACGACTCGTTTCTATCGCTTTGCTCTTTAGACCTGTAAGCTACCCCTTACAGAATCATGAAAAACGCATGAATCCTAAAGGCTGTTCCACGCTTGTAAGATCGTAGAATCGGTCCAGCTGCGGCAGCACCAAGGGGAGCTCCGCTCGGGATATCCCGAACCAGCAAGCCAACTCAGCAAAATATTGGTCGACTGAAGTCGTCGGCAAGATACGCCCCCTTCCTACATCAAGAGGATTGTCGGGATAGAGGTCAGGATAGTCGCCGTAGATTTGCTGTCCGTTCACCGCGCCACCAAGGACAAGTTGATTACCACCCCAGCCATGATCACTTCCCAGACCATTGGAACTAAGTGATCTGCCGAAATCTGATGCCGTAAAAGTCGTGACTGATTCGGACAAGCCCGCATCATTTAAAGCACCCTGAAAGTTAGCGAGAGCCGTGTCCAATTCGCTCAAAAGTTTGACGTGAGGATTCAGAAGTTCCGAGTGAAGATCCCACCCTCCCGACATCACAAAAAATGTCTGGCGCTTGAGGCCGAGAGCGCTTCGTGCCTGGATAACTTCGTATACCATCTCCAGCTGAGAACTCAGGCCGTTGGCTCCAAAGTCCGGGCGACTCACGTCCGCCTGCTCCAATGCTGAACTAAAACTCTCATTCAACTCAACCGCCCTTCTCTTTCGATTGAGAAACGTTTCTTGCAGTTTGTTCTCATAAGCGAGGTCAAACTGGCGGCTCACTGCCTCTCTGCCATGCCGCCATCTTGCTTCATTCCACTCGAAGAGACCCTGCGAACCATTAGGCCCAATAACGTAGGGAATACTCTCAGATGTCGTTTGAAGTTGGTTTACTCCATTTACTGAGATAGCCGAAGCGTAATGGTTGATTTCACTCGTCGATCGGACCAAATCCGACACCCTTCCCAGCCATCCCGTCTTTGAAGTTCGGTCTGCCATCCCAGTCTGCCACTGCCTTTGTTGGTCAGAATGCGAAAATAGCCCCTTCGGCAGAAGGGAAGCATTAGTATCATAATCTTCCCGCGAAATCGGACGCTGGAGAATTCCCATATTAGCGACGAAGGCCAATTCTCCTGCGGTGTAGCTATCCCTCAACCGCAATAAATTAGGATGCAAACCGAGTTCCCTTCCCTGCTGCGATGATCCCGATAGAGAAAGAAGGTCGGTTCTCGGTAGCGCTAAATCCCCACGAGCGTCAGCATATTCCGCATACTCCGATTCCCCCCGGGGGACCAACATGTTAAACGAATCGTTACCCCCTTGAAGAAACACGCAAACAAGAGCCTTGTAGTCACCATCGTCCGATACCTCATCGGCTGCCAATCTTCCCATAAGATTGAGATTTAGCATCGCGCCCAAGGCCGCTTGACCTCCCGCAGCTGCGCTGGTCGACTTGGCGATGAAATTACGCCGGGATAATGATTCTTTCATTTCGTTTTTCGTTTAGGTCATCGCAAAATGGTATACTCAGGCGAGGTCATCACCAAATAAATTGCGGTATGGAGTCGTTTCAAATCTGAATGGTTTAATTCAGGACGAAGAGCGTCACGAATAATTTGTTTACTTGATTCTGTTAAGGTCCCGTATGTGAAAATTTTATCGAGGTGATCGATTAGAGCATCAAGGTCTCCGAGCATCTCGAGTTCAGATTCAAATTGATATTCAAAAACCTCACCCGTTCCTGATGCCACTTCATAGCGGTTAATCCCATACTCGATACTAAACCTTAGCGTGTTGGCCCAACCCACGGAACGCAGGGGGGTGAGTATCTCGAACTCCGGCGCAACCAAATTATTATCCCTCAAAAAGCCCTCTGGTGAGTAATCCGGACTAAAGAAGTTAAACACCGTAGGCGACATGAGTGGAATCTGCCCTAGGCTGCCAAGGGCCATGGTCGTGTAAATGGGATAATTACCGAGCTCGTTCTGAGCAGAAAATGCTCTGACTAAGTGGACTAGGCTGATATAAGGTTCACGCATTTTTCCGAAATCACTCCGATTTCTAACCAGACTCCCTCTTGCCTCCGGGTCCAGAAGAATTGCCCGGATGACTGAACGAAGATTACCAATTTCACCATTCCCGTCGTCATAGTAGGCATTAGAAACTCTTTCAATATAAGCGGGACTAGGATTGCTGGTTACTAAGCTTTGAATCAGGCGTCGGCCGATGAAAGGACCAGCGTTCGGGTGAGTTGCCAAGTTCTCGATCGCCCGCCGAACATCTTCGGCAGGCGCAAGATTTGCTGGTAGATACCCACCGTTAACGAGAAACTTCTCCCCGCTATCGTGTTCGTCTTGCCATATCTGCATTGGAATATCTCGACTGAGCACGTAGTCAAGAAAGCTGCTTCCTCCTCCCCAGCCGAAGCCGGTCATCACTTTGGCCAGCTCCGTAATGTGAAAATTAGAGTAGGTAGGGATAGGGCTACCCTCACCATCTAATTTAAAACTTCCATCTCGATTTAACTCCCATAAGCCGATTGAGAAGAGCTGCATCACTTCTCGGGCGTAGTTCTCGTCTGGGTAGATTCCTTTTTCTTGGTTTTCTTTTCGGTTTTGTAAGTGCCCGAGGTAGGTCCCCATTCCTATATTGAAGGTGACTTTTTCAAGAAGATCCGCGTAATTGCCGAAGGCCCCTTCAACTAAGAGGTCGTAATAGGTGCTCGCAACAGCAGAATTTCCTCTCACAAAATCAGAACCTTGTCCCGAAATCACCAATATTTCGCTGAGAGCGAATGCTACCCGCTGCCGGAGTTGATCTTCGCCACTGACAGCTGCCCGCCACCACCCTCTTCTAAATAAAAGTTCATTTTCGACTGCGCCCGACTCCACTTCCAGAGCGATAGCCTCGCTGATCTTGGACGGCGGGAGATTCATTTGAACCTCGATCCACTCACCAAATGTCTGGCCGCTATTCTCAAGCTCGTCTATCTCTTGAGCTTTTGGTCCAAATGTTGCTTGGTTTAAAAAGCGTGACACCTCCGAACCCGATCGCTGAACGCCCTCCATCAAGGTGCCGTTGTCGAAGGTAAAAGGGTATCCTGACAGAACTCGGTCAGCGGCCCATGATAGATCGCCCCCGCCAACGATTCCTGAACTTGCCGAATTGGCATCGTCGAGACCTAATTGTCGCTCCTCCCAGGCAGTGAGACCATCACGGTCTGAGTCAATAATTTGGCGGACCCTGTAGTATCGTCTTAAGTCGATATCCAGATCAAAAGGACACCAAAATACCATCTCTCCGTCCACGGTCGTGAGGAATTTTTTTTCAGTAGTCCAGTCGGAATTGGCTCCCCCGAGCGTCTCGGATGATTCGATAACATAGCGATTATCTTTTAGGATCTTCACCTTCAATTCGAGTTCGTTAAGCTCGAAGTCAAAACTATACTCATTGAGACCAAAATAGGAGTTTGCGTCCCATGGGTCAGATCCTACTAGACTTTCTTCGAGGTTAGTATGACCGTCGCCATCGGAATCCTCCTGCAAGGGCACTCCTACCGCTTGGTAATAGGACTCCCAAACATCACTCAAGCCATTTTCGTCTAGATCCAATTGCGCGGGTAAGGGGCCTGAGATCATTGCCGCGAGCGCCAATGCCTTGAGGTAATTAAGGGAATAGCAAAAATTAAGCAACATAGAGTATTTCGAGTGATTCATCTTTTACTGTAGATCAGTGAAATTCGGCATTCGCAGCTTTAAGCACGCCGCTAGATTCTTTAGACCAAAAAAAAATGCAACTCGAAATGAGCTGCATTTTATAGAATAGAGGAAAGAACAGTATTTGATACTTTCTTTAGCCTAAAGAGTTTTCCAAAATACGTCGGATTTTAGAGGAGGCTTGGCCATCGCCGTAAGGGTTCTGTAAGCGACTTCTCCGCTTATACTCAGCCTCGTCGTCGAGCAAAATCTGGACCTCTTTGACAATCTTGTCAGGCTGCGTTCCGACCAGCAGACACGTTCCAGCATCGACTCCTTCTGGCCGCTCGGTCGTGTCGCGCATTACGAGAACTGGCTTTCCTAGACTAGGAGCCTCTTCTTGAACCCCACCGGAATCACTAAGCGCAAAATGACAGCGATTCATCAGCCAAACAAAATCCTCGTAGCCAGCCGGCTCAACGAGCGCGATCTGCTTAATGCCCCCAAGCTGCTCAAGAACAGGTTTCCGAACGGCAGGGTTGAGGTGGACTGGATAGAGAATTCCAACCTCAGGGTTAGCGTCGGCAATTTTCTTAAGTGCTTCGCAAATATCGTCGAATCCTGAGCCATGCGACTCCCGGCGATGAGCAGTTACCAGAATCCAGCGCTTTTCATCATGCGACAGATAGCTGCTCACGAAAGTCTCTGGGATGTTGAGTCTCTTTGCCACCCCGCTGGTTCGGTCCTCGCCTTGGTTGACCTTACTACTCATCCAAAGTAGAGAATCAATTACGGTATTTCCTGTGACGTGGCATTGACGCTCGTCAATTCGTTCGCTCACGAGATTGCCTTTGCTCACCTCGGTGGGGAGGAAATGCCATCGGCAGAGAGGAGAGACGAGCCGCCTGTTCATCTCCTCAGGCCACGGGGAATACATGTCATAAGTGCGTAAGCCAGCTTCGACGTGCCCTACCGGAATTCCGGCGTAGAATGAAGCCATCGCCGATGCTAAAACACTCGTAGTATCTCCCTGAACCAATACCGCCGAGGGTTTGCTTTCCTCGAGGAAATTCCCGACGGCCTTCAGGACGCGCGCAGTCAATTCGTTCAGTCCTTGGCCTGGCTGCATCAGTTCAAGGTCATGATCGGGCTCGAGATCGAACGCAGCAAAGGCTTGCGCGAGCATCTCACGATGCTGGCCCGTAGAAAGAAACAACGGTTCGAGACTCTCAGACTTCTTGAGCTCCATGTAAACCGACGCCATTTTTATAACCTCGGGGCGCGTCCCCGCCACTACGACAACTTTACGTTTTTCAATCATAACTATTTATCCAAATTTGAGACTCGACCTTTAAGCTTCTCGAAAAAGTTTTCAACTTTCCCTACGATTGCCTCCCAAGAATATTCTTCTTTAACACGTTGGTAACCAGCAAGGCCCATTTTCTTCGCCTCCTCGGGGTGATCGAGAAACCACGTGAGTTTCTCGGCCAAAATTTCCGGGTCTTGCTCAATCATCACCCCATCAACCCCATCCCTGATCGTAAGGAAAGGGATCTTGCATGAGATGACGGGCTTTTTGAGAGCCCATGCCTCGATGTAAACCCCTCCGATGCCCTCTTGTCGCGATGGCAAAGCGAACACATTGGCAGCAGAAAGAGCTGCGACTTTGATGGGATCGAAAGCATCTATTCGAGGGATATCGACGATCCGCGGATCATCGATCTTTGCGAAAACTTCCTTTGTTCCCGGGTAATGTGGCCCGATAAAGACGAAGCTGGTGTCTGGATGTTTTTCCCAAACGCGGGGTGCCGAATCGATCAAAGTATCAAAGCCCTTGTATTCCAGCTTCTGTCCGAGAAAGAGGACCATTTTTTCTTTGATTCCGTAATCCTCCCGAAATTTAGCTTCGTCATATTCCTCCGCAAGAAGAGGACCCACTCCGATCAAGAGAATATGATCTTCCTTCACCCCCAGACGAATCATTTCATCTCGCTCGGCCGGGGTGAACACGACAACCCCATCGGCCTTGCGCAGAAGTCGGAAAAAATTTCTCATCACGACCTGTCCCACTTTGCTCTGCATCCGAGGGCTGTAATTGGGGCATATAACAAAAGGAACCCCGTGTTTTTTCGCCAAGTGGTAGGACGCCCACGAAAAGTGCTCCCGGCCAATCCGGATGTTCATCACGATATCCGGCTTTCCGGGCATCCCCTCCATCTTATTGGCAAAATAGCGGCTAATTAAAGGATAGCCGATCTCAGGAAGGGGCATGCAAAGTGGTAGAAGCGGCGCCATCCACGCACGGGCTAGCGCGGTAGGCTGATAGCGATGAACGGTGATTGGTCCGGCCTCATACGAATCATCGCCCCAAGGCGCCTTCAGGGTCGAATCAATCAAATACCGATTCCGATGATCTTTCCACTGCCCGCACCCTGTCACCTCATGACCGCGCTCCGCGAGCATCTTGCCGATGGTAAACCAGTGAAGTTGGGCTCCCCCCATACTGGGGTAAAATGCCGTCGATGTTTGGAAGATATTCATGAAATTAGGCCGTGTTGGGGGAATTTAGGAGCTTTTCGTAGAGGGAATCCATCTGGTCACCTACCGCATCCCAGCTGTAGCGCTGAATCACCCGCGCCCTCGCTGCTTCTCCTAGAGAAACTAAAAGACCGGGATCCTCAACGCTTCGGATAATAGCGTTTTGATAGTTTTTCTTGAGTTCTTCGTAGTCCGCCCCAGAGATTTTAAGGCCGCAGTCAGCTGTAACGATTTCTGATGGTCCGCCATTATCAATAACAATCGGGGGGACGCCTCGAACCATCGCTTCCATAAGCGCAAGGCCTGTCGTTTCCCTCAGACTAGTGAAAAGAAAGGCGTGACAGCGGGACCAAAGTTCATCCATCTCCTCGTCCGATAACCACTCCGCGAACTCAATTGGCTCGTCCAAATTCTTTCGTTTGATGAGATCGCGGTAATAACCCTTCAAAGGGCCATCCCCTGAGATAACGACTTTTATCCGCTCGAAGATGTCGGGACGGCTCTCACGGATGGATTCGAGAACGTCGAGAAGAATCTCAAGACCTTTGTGATCAACAAGTCGACCCACCCAGCGAAAGACAATGTTGCCATCGACGGAGGGAGCCGGACGCGCAGGAGCAAGCCCCGTCCCAATCTGGAGGCCCACAATCGATTTGTCGCGCGCCTTTGTTGGGAGACAGTCTACGTTCGCCCCGTTGGCCAAGACGATGAGATCTGCTTTTGAGGTGGTCAGATTACCAATGGGATTCCAGCGAAAGAACCGGACACCAAAATTCCTAATTTTCTCCGTGAGGGGATTTTTGATGATTCTCGTAGCTGACCGAGGAACAGTTTGCAATCCGCCGATCGGTCCCAGAATAGACGGGACAGAGAGAAAGGGCACAAAAGATCCGCGAGTGAGACTCATAAAACTCACATGGTGAGCTAATTTAATGCCGCGTTTTTCTACAAGGTCTCTGGCTTTGAAGTAGGCTAGGAACTGCCACGCAAGATAGTAGACGTTCATCGCGAGGCTCCCTTTCTTAAAGCGCAAAATCCAATCCGGATAGTCGACATACTCGAAGCAGAGATTAGCAAGCGGCGTCTCTTCAAGGAAGCGATCAATCGCTAGGCGTCTCGACCTCCGGGTCACGACGGTTACCTGATAGCGTTTTGCCATCTGAAGAGCCCAGTTCCAACCTACCGCCGCTTCTGAACCCCTGCCGGGTTCACAGCCGTAGGCTGAGATCAAAATGGGAGTTTTCTGGTGATCGCTCATCGTGCTAGCAGGCTCTCGGCGTGAGGATTGGACCATTCAGAAAAGGCGTAAATTGATCGAGCTGATCGCCCATGCTAAGTAAGTAGGTCTTAATCAACAATTCCTCGTAACCGGCCCAGCCAACAAATTCCAAAAACTCTCTCATCTGCTCATCGTTTCTGAGAAGCTCGAGGGCGTATTCGATCGTCTCGCGAGGCTCTCGGCGGTCAATCAAAGAAGCTTCTAGAATAAGAAAATGGATGAGATCCCAGCCCGGCACGTCATCAAGAAGCCCGAATTCCCAGTCGATTACGATGATGTCACCGGCTAAGGTTTTGAGGATATTCCAAGGAGCAAAGTCGCCATGCCGGAGAGAGCTTCTTAAGGGAAGCTGAGCCGAAGCTTTTTGCTCCTCCTCGGTCAGTTCCGCCATAACATCGAGCCACGACTTTGATTCTCTAAACTGCTCGCTCTTTTCCGGTGACGCCCATCCTCTGAGGATCGTAACCGCTTCCGACCGAGAAAAAACTACCGAAGGATCAACTTCGTAAAAGCTAAGCGTAAAGGCATCCCATTCCTCTTCATTCCAGATGTCGCCGATCTGAGGGATTGCCGGGAAGGCCTGCTCTGCGTCTTTGAGCGAGACGAGGAGGTGAGACTCCCGGACGATTTTTTCACGCGCCTCTGTTGTTGTCCCCACTTTGGCAACTCGCTTTTCACCGGCCGCGTTCTTGACTAGGAGGAGACCGCGGCGCTCTTTCTGCGAAGGGTTTCCTAGAAGAAGGCCCAGAAAAGTGGCTTCGTTGTCCTTTGAAATTTTCTCGATTGGACTCGCCGGAACCAATTCAAAATCCCCCGTCTTGAGAAAGCTCCGAAGAATCGGTAGTTTCGTCAGCGCTCGGACCACCAGTTTCGCCAACGCTCGCTGAGGAAAATATAATGCCAGCCCGTCCCGGAACGCCTCAGCATCCTCAGGAAGAACCATGAGAACATGGCCGCCTCTCGAGAAAACTTTTCGGCGATGGTTCTTCTTCGTCGGAGCTGAGACCTTGAGTCCAAGCGAGGCCAAGAATGCTCGGTCCAATTCGTTCATCCAAAGTATTTACGATACATCGCCAAGGTCTTCCGAGCGGTCATCTCCCACGTGAGCTGCGTTGAGACATACTCGTGATTCGCGCGACCCATTTCCGCCCACTGGCTTTTTTTCCGCAGCGCCTCCGCAAGAGCATCCTTAATTTGCGAAACCTCAGGGTTGAAGACCCAGCCGCCCCCAGCTCGCAGAACGTGGCTGGCTGCTCCGGCGCGGGTTGACACTAATACCGGGCGAGAGGCCAGCATCGCCTCAACGATAGTAAGACCGAATCCGTCGAAGCGGGACGGCAGAATTACCACGTCAGCCTCCGAGTGAATCACCAAGGAATGCTCGGGGCGCGGTCCAGTAAAGGTAATACGATCCTCCATTCCGGTCCCTTTTGCTAAGTCCTCGAGCTCTCCCCTATCCTCCCAATCGTTTCCGGTCAGGACGAGATCGACTTTCTCCCCGGGATTTTCCTTCACATATTCTGCAAAGGCATGGATGAGAAGGTCCAGACCCTTATGATTACGATCCATCCGACCCATATACTGAATACGAGACCGGGCTGCGCTCCCGGGTTCATGGGCATCCTCCGGGATCTTGCGAACCGCTCCCAACTCGCAGCCGTTAGGGATCACCTCCGTCGGAACTGAAAATCCTTTCTCTCTCAAGGGCGTCTCATGTTCGTCAGCTAAAAGTTGAACCGCAGCCGCATTCTGAATGGTATGTTTCTCAAACAGGTGCCAGAAGACCCATTTTCGAAATGCGTGATGCTGCGTAAGCTCAGGAACGTAAGGATCGTGCGGAACAAAAATAAAGGGCATCCCAATTCGAGTCAGGTGCTGCCTCAGCATCCCCACCTTTGGATGATACGCACCGTGAAAAACAACCCCATCTAACTGATGAATATTATTTTCCAAATCCAGCAGGAGCTGTCTCGGAAGACTCATCCGGTTCCGGGAAGCATGCGGGTAATGAAGTAACTCTTCATCGCCCGAGAGGTGATTGAGCTGCGTGCGCAGGGTGATGATGGGACAGCTCCCGGGAGCCAAGATGTTTAGCTCCCGCGAAAGCCCTCGGCAATAGGCCGTGATCCCTTCTACCGAGGGATAGTGTGGTAAAAATTGCGCAACCCGCAGCGGCCGGTCAGGATCTATCTTTCTAGGCTCCGGCGCTATGCCAAGAAAGAAATTACGGACTTGGCTGTTCACATCAGCAATCACCTCATTCAGAGGTCGATTGACATCGATTATCCGTCCTTTTTCCCCGAGCTGTCTTCCCAAAGCCTTATACCTTGTTATTTGATTACGAAGCACCTCCAGCGGGACTTCTTTTTTACGAGGGTAGATCACTTCTGGATCACCCGAGAGAATAAAGACCAGATCAGGCTTGGGATAGAAGCGGAAAATCTTACGTGCAAGACCTTGGCTCGCTCCGTAGCGATAGCGAATAGGATCGACCAAGAGATCGTTGTAATAGCGGTCCGAGACGACTACTGAAGTCTTAGCTCTCGCGTGCCGCAAGACCGTAAGAGAAGCGAGCCACCAATCCCAAAAGAGCATCCCGAGTTTTGCGACCGACTCAAACCAGCCACGGGGAGGGTTCGCATGAGGATCACTAACCGGAATCCCGAGATTTTCTCTCCCTTTAAGCCCATAGGGACGCCAGTGCATCATCCGCTGCTGAAGACCCATGAGAGCCAACTGCTTACTCATCCCCTCAATCACGGTCGACTTACCACTGCCATCTGGCCCCAGGAAAGCGATAAGCGGAAGGGCCGGCTGCAAGTGATGCCTCGCCTCGGTCCACCAGTGCCGGGCCATTCTCGAGAGGGTATCTCCACCCGAACGCCTAAAATTTTTCCAGACCAAAGCTCGCCGGATCGCGGAAATGTGATTTTCACTCTTAGCGGCCTCTCCCGCCAAGGCCCACGTCATCATCTCATCAGCCCATGCCGCGCCGAGCGCCCATGACAGCGCATCACGCATAAAATCCCCATCTTCACGGGCTGCCCGACAGATAATCCCGTCATACTTCGCCTTGTAAAAGCCACCCCAAAGCAAGCTAGTTAACCACGAGATCACGCCATCATGTCCCAGGCGAGGTCTCCGGATTCCATCATCGTCCAATCTGCCGTGAGAAACGACATTCTCCACACTGGCATAGGCACACCCATTCCATTCGAGAGCAGGGAGCACATCGATCTGCCCCCAATCAAAGTATCGCTGATGAACATAAGTTCGCTTGATAGTAACGAGTGGGCGCCCGAAATTCTTCAAGATCCTGTCGCCAATTACCGCCCCGCCTCGTTGGAGAAAATCAAAGTCTCCTTCAATCTCCTTCTCTAACAACCCGTGAGGCCTTAGAAGCACGACACCCGGGAGTGACCCCAAATCTTTTATTAAATTTTGCTCCATGAGATTAAGAAGACCCCCCTTGCGGGGTGTCCCGTCCCAACTGCGCTAACGAACGATTATCGCAATCGTCCCTCCTTTTTTCCGCTTGAGAAATTTATACTGACACTTCTTACGATCCACAAAGTCAAGAACGCTATTATTCATGCTTGAATCATCTGAAATAATATAACCGCCCGGCTTCACTAATTCCCATGCCCGCTCAAATTCAGCTGTCATATTACTGTAGGTATGGTCACTGTCGTGGATAAAAATATCGACTGATCCTTTTTGAGCTACCTTGGGAAGAAGAGCCTTGCTAGGTCCTAAGTGGAGCTCCCAGCGGCTATAAAGACTCTCAGGGACCAAACGCCCAATCCCGACACGATGCTTTTTCTTAAAAGGAGGAAAGTCGATACTGATGAGTTTTCCTCGTTCATTACTCTCGAGGGCATTAAGAATGGTGAAAGAGGAACCCCCAATCCAAACACCCGTCTCTACGATAAGATCAGGTTTGAGGGCTCTAGTGAGAAAGTATTGCAGCCACGTTAAACTAATATCCGCTGTTGCGTGGAAGTCGACCTCAGACGAGAGGCTGTTCTTAACCCTCTCAAAATCGGCTTCCCACTCTTGAAATTGATTCTCTGAGCCCTCTGGAAAAAATGAAAGGGCCTCCTCTAGGGCCTCCGACTGAGCGTCGATTTCAGGAATGCGCGCCTTATGCGAACCATCCTGTCTGCGGTAGATCCTCGATAAGACCCGTCCAATGACCAAAGTAGCTAACGAGGGAGTTGATGAGGGAGATTTCATAATGGTTTTTGCGGGATATTTTGGTTGGAGAGTTGTTAATATTTATGAGCCTGAAGCAGTCGTTTAGACCTTCTTTGGAAGATCGCTAAAAGCGCCTTTCTGATACCTTCTCGCCATGATTCGAAGGGCTCTGAATGTTGAGCAACGTCCCTAGACAGAAAAGACACTTTCTCCCCTTCCTCCAGCTTTATCGTCAGATCAGACTTTATCGGTCTGGGGAGAAGTCTGTTTGAGAAAATAAGAACAACTTGGAGACAAGACAAGCGCAGTAATTTTCTCGGAGATCCTCTATCCTCGCCGTCCCCGATCACCTCGATTCGATGAAACACAAGCTTACTGACCTCGGATTTTAAAATTGCTAGGAAGATTTGCACCTGCTTCGGATCAGTCCCCCAAACCTCGATTACTGGAGCCCCTTGCTGGGGCGCGATGTTTACGACCCACTGTTTTTGGAATGCGCTTATGAGCCGCCTAAATCTCCCCGAATTTTTCAAAGCATATTGATAGCAAGCTTTACGCAGATCAGTCAGATGCACTTCTAGACTAGTGAGGTCTCGCTTTTTTATGGCGTTCAGAATCTCTGGTCTTTCCGAACCCGAAACCCTCTTCAGAACAGCCGGCAGAGTAGCGAGTTCCGCTTCCGACATATCAAGGTAACCCGGCTTTCTCTCAAAAGCCTTTATTCCCGACGACAAGCCATTGAGGAGAAACTTCTTAGCAACTGCTCCACCGAGATCTTCCCAAAATGGACCTCTTCGAACTAAGGCCCCATCTGTCCCAACCCCCTCGACGACCCAAGTAAAAGCCCATTGAAGATGCTCGAACAGATCGACTTGAAGCGACTCGATCGTTCCGTCCGCTTTTTCTTTAAAGGCAAGAACCCACCAAATCCAACCTTGGCAATTGGGGAGGACGATCCACCCATCTGGAGTAAGAACATCAACAACGATCTGAACAGCCTCTCGAAGCCTG
>Ga0209187_1000981_pt1 | contig 38326 bp, 20 predicted proteins | sample BantaG_FD_187430 | JGI IMG/M metagenome (GOLD analysis project Ga0209187, IMG submission 187430) | Marine algal microbial communities from Bantry Bay, Ireland - BantryBay_4 metaG (SPAdes) (version 2) | ecosystem: Host-associated > Algae > Red algae > Unclassified | place: Bantry Bay, Ireland...
AATGATTATGGCCTGGCTAATTGTTGGAAAGCCAGATTTAAGCTATGCACTAAATGGTGCGCTTGCTGGTCTCGTTGGTATTACGGCAAATTGCGACTCGGTCACGAACATATCGGCAATCGTCATTGGTTTGGTTGCAGGTGTTTTGGTTATCTACGGTATGAAATTGCTAGAGTCGCTGAAGATCGATGATCCCGTTGGTGCGTGGCCCGTACATGGCCTATGTGGTATTTGGGGCGGTATTGCGACGGGTATATTTGGTGGTGCTGCGGGTCATAGCTTGGTGCCACAACTTATTGGCTCTGCGGCTATCTCTGCTTGGGCGTTTGCAGCCGGTATTGTTATTTTCGGTTTGCTAAAGGTTTTTGGTCTGTTGCGTGTTTCGCCAGAGGATGAAGAAATCGGTTTGGATGTTACAGAGCACGGAGCCAGCGCTTATGGTACTTCGTTAGCCGATCTTGCTGTTTAGGCCATTCCAAAAAATACTAATTCTGCCAGGACTAGTAAAATAAAATAGAGAGTATGGTCGTACGCTACTCCAGAAGAACTGCTGAAATTCGTATAATTATTTTTCTAGAGTAGCCTCAGGCTGGTGACGAACTAAACCTTTGTGATTTGTTCAACCGTATAATGAGAATCTTTTCTAGAGCATATTGTTTTGGGAATTTAACCGATAGCAAAATATTTGGTGCGTTATCGAGCTAATGAGTATAAAAATAAGCTGAATACGTAACAGTTTTATCTGATTTGTTTATCCCGGGATAAATTCCTTCCATATACGAAAGAGGTCTGACGATAGCGTTAGACCTCTTTCTATTTGCTGGAGAGTTATAATTATTCAGCTAGCATGCTTTATGTTAGGACCGAATTGATTGACTCTAGCGCACTAGATGCAAACATGCGCGTCATGGAATCACTATCGTGACACGCTTCTTCAATCAGCGCCAAAGGGGCAGCTTCGAGCTTGATAAGCAGATCGACAATCTCAAATCGAGTTGCAGAGCTAGGCGTATTCTCATATGCCCAGATCAACAGGTGCGTTAGCTCGGGATGATCCTGATATTGCTGGCCAAGCATCAAGATATCTGAACACAATGCATAGCACAAATAAACATCATCCGGAGTGGAAAGCGCCTGTTCAATGCACGCGGCATCTTCGGATTTATAGTTCTTAAAAAAGAGGCGCAATGCCCCATTGTGAAGCGCTTTTGGTGAACCTTGGAGTAGTTTAAAGATAAAATTGCGTAGGTTACTGTCCTGTATGTTAGAAAGTGCATTAATGGCGGCAGTCTGGATTTCGGCTGATTCATGCATAGCAAGGCACAGAATTTTGGCGTCTAGCCGCGGGAGAGGGCTCTCTTTAAAGACCCGGAGATAACACAATTGTAGGTCGAGACATTTTTCATCTATTAATCGTAGAAAAACGACGTTTAGATCCTGTTCTGTTGCCTGTTCATCTGCCCAAACAGTATATGGAAGAGGATCGTCGCCTAAGTTGGATTCAGCAAAGGTAAAGAGTTCATTTGGCGTGCTGCTTTCTATAACAGGATGCTCCACCAAAACTTGGGCCACCTCATCGACCGATTCTGTATAATGATGTTCATCCGCCCACATTTCTGGTGATGAAGCGACCCAACTCAGCAGGGGCAAAAGAATATCCTCAAGCGGAATTCTCTCTTTAATGGTTTTTAGCAGGTCGACAGTAGGGAAATTATGTGACCCTGCAATTAAACATTTTGCAACGGCGTCTGCAACATCATTTAGCTCATTGCGCTGTGCAAGGCCAAGCAATAGGGCCAGTACATAGTTATCCCCGTTACCCGATGATGATTGCGCAATATTGTCGCAAAAAGCGTAAAAGGCATCGTCACAGCTGTATGAGAATTCAGCAACTAGTCGTAAAAGCTGACGCCAATCATAATAATTATCTGCACTATACAGTGCTTGAATAATCGCATCTTTATAGGTAAGCGGCGCGCCCGTTTTTTCCAACAGTTGAAATAACCATGGCGCACGATCCTCTTCGCTGTGTGGATCATGAGTCACGTTGTGAGTGCATGTGTATAGCAGTTGCACCCGATATAGCTCATGATTTTCGGGAGTAATGTGCGAGTAGGCCCGTCCAAGCCCTTTTCGTAATGCTGTGGAGAATTCTTCTTTGGATAGTAGCGTTCTATTCACTTGTTGCATGATCTGTCACCTTTGCTTAGTACTGTTCGCGGACCAGAAAATTTTTGCACAGCCATGTATCGACTCACCATAGCCCAAGAAGGATAGATTTTTAGAAGAGAGGCTATAAAGCAATCAAATCTAAGCGACTATGGTTTATTTATTTTAAAATAGAGGAATACACTCAACGGGAGTATGCAACCACTCGAAGATTATGTCCACCTAGTGAGTAAATACAAAATTGCTTGGCAAATTTTTTTGGCTATGCTGTTTGTGTAGGAGGTGTTATGCTAAACTAAAAAAATAAGGTTCCAAACTAGAACAATTTTTCTGGTTTAGCTGCGGCCATACTGAGCATCTTATTTTTCGAATGGCCTTAATTATCAGCACATATGCGCATGGGGCGTTACGCGCATATAGATATATAGACGCAACAAGTCTTAAAAATCTTTCATACTAATTTATAAAAACTTAAAAATTGGCTCGTTTGAGGGGTTAAATGTTGTAATCAAAAACGATGATATCCTGGCGAATGGGCCGGAGAATGTTGCCAAGTGCTTTGTGATCGGGGTGAGGCAAATAATAATCTCGAGCCGCATCATCACGGAAGGTCATCATGACAGCGTGGGTAAAGCCTTCGTTTTTTCCTTCGGGACTGTTGTTTGCGCCAAATTCAACAGAAAGCACGCCATCAATTTTTTGTGGCAGATCAAGAAAGGCTTTTTCTAATATGCCGATCTCTGATGATTGCGTCTCGGACTTAAATTTAAGCAGCAGAATGTGGCGGATCATTGTTTTGTCCTTTTGGGTTCCTTTAGAAAAATAAGTATACGCGGAGAAGGCGTTCTCAAATGCCGTGTCTTTAAGCAGAAGGTACATTAGAGAATGCACTCTTCACAGTTTATGTACATCTATTTTTCTGTAACGGACTTAATTCGTTGAATTGGGTTGCACCTATATTTGTTGGATTTAGACTAACTTTGGCTCTTGACCATTGTAACTTGGGCGAGCCGATACTTTTGTTGTTGGCAGCGTATAGCGCGTGGATCGACCTTGCCCAATGCGCGTCAATAAATCTTTGTCGATTAGATCATTCAAGTCGCGGACCGCTTGCTTTTGCGATACACCCGCAATTTCTTGATACTCGCGATTGGTGATCCGCCCCTGCTGCTTGACGTGATCGAGCGCCTGCTGCTGGCGTTCGTTTAGCTCGAATTTTTGTGGGCGTAGTGCCAATCGGGGGTATGCTATTACTACTGCCGCAAACTCATTCTTGGCCCCTTCATCTCCAAGTTCTGTCGCTAATCGAAGCCCTTCTGAATAGTAGCGATGCATTTCTGTCTCGTACCCTAACTCTGCATAGGTTTCTGCTAAATTGCAGTATGCACGAATCAGAATTGATTGGTTGCCTAACTCGGCAGCAATCTCAGCCGCTTTGCCATAGTACTGAACCGCCTTTTCTTGCTGATGCAAATAGAAATAGCATATGCCCATGCTCATGTCGCAGAATGCTTCCATCTGTCGATTGCTAGTTTCGATGCAGAGAGCTCGGCTTTTGTTTAGATACTCTAGTGCCTGTTCATGTTTGCCACCTGCACTCAAGTGATTCCCAAGATTATGCGACGTGTTTGTCATGCGCTCAATGTCTTGGATCTCGTTTGCAGCTAACCATGCCTGCCAATAATGCTCCTCTGTTTGCACAGGATTATTCTGTTTAAGATGAAAAACGCCAAGGGCATTGTGCAGATCGGACCAAGTTGCTCTATCCCCTTCATCGATTTTTTCGCGTGCTTTATGCAGGCCATTTTCCGCCCGGGCCAAATTAGGTCTTTGTTGTAAAAAAATCCATGATTGATCAATATAGGTACGAACCAAAAGTGGTGTTACTTTTTTTATCTTCCAAACATCTGATCGTCTTACCGCATCACAATTTAGCTCTTCGAGTAGCCGGATTGCATAATCATAATGAGCCAACGATTCATCCATGTTTTTATGTTCAAAGGCTTTCGCACGACGGTAGTAAGCGAGAGCCTTTGTCTCCTTTGTGAATGCCGATAGGGCCTGACGATACTCCTCGACAGCCGCATCAATATCTTTGTTAAATTCAGCAATTTCTCCTGCTACAATTTTGAGTCTGGGCCACAGTTCGCTGGATAGTTCTTGCTGTGTGAAGAGCGAAACCAGTTCGGTCAACTCTTCGATCTGCAAACTATCGACGATATCGCGCTGGTGGTCAATTATCAGCTGCGCCGCGTCTTGATACTCGTTTGCGATGCGTAGGTGACGTGCTGCATCCAAAAACATCTGCTGTTGTAAATAGTGTTCACTGGCTGCACAGTGCAAATGTTTGCGCTCATCTGGCAGCAATAAGGTTAGGACAAAGTGGCGCATCTGGGGCTGTAAGACCAACTCGGTACCCTGCTCATTACTGAGCAACATATTGCTAGTCACCAAATGATGGATACTGATCTGGATGTTGCCCAGCGTAGGCTTCTCTTTACCTGTTTGGCTGGCGAGCTTGTGCAAAAGCGCGGTAGGGATAGAATGGGGGAATACACAGATCGAACGCAGTAGACGCTGCTCTAATGAATTATGGCGCGCATATCGATCTGCAAGTGCATAGTTGCGTCGTCCATGCTCATCACTAGGCTCTGAAATCTCCGCGCGCAGGAGCCTCGATAGGGTGGAAATAGCCTGGGGACGTGATTGGTAGAGTGTCTGTTCGGCAATTGCCATCTTTTCTGCTAGTTCCGACGCGCGCATCCCTCGTGTATAAAAATGGTGCAAAATATTGTAGCTGCGCCAAGTAGAAAGCAACCAGCTATGCTCGCCCGATGGACGGATCCGCTCAACCGCCCAGCGCAATAGAGATTGTGTTAAACGCCCACGTTCATCCGCGCTAACCTGCTCGCCGCTTAGGTATCCACATTCAAGCAGCGAGCTTTGGGCCAACTGTGATGTGGAGAGTGCTAGCACATCGCCATCGCGATACATTTTCAGCGCATCGCTCACCATGGCGTCTAGCTCTTCTTGCGCTAGGTTGAGCAAAATCGTGTCGCTATAGGCAAGATCTGTCTTTAATCGTGTCATTTATGCCCCATCGAAGCGTATTAGAGTGTGTAAATGGATTATTCTTGTAGAGAATGTCTTATTTACTTAACTTTTATATATGCTATCTTATTTATGTATGGATATCGAACCAACATGACAAGCATAATCTTTTCGGTTCGTAGGATATTACTTACTCGCATTCACGAAATCCTAATCTTACTTGATCCAACTATGTGTGACTTCAGATGCTACCTACACAATACATCATACGTAACCCAAAGATTAAGCGTGGATGATGCACTACTGCTGGATGTAAATACCATTAGTATGAGACAAAACATGCCTATCCCCCGATAGCATGTTTTGTCGCCATAACTCATTAATATTATTACGAATTTTGAATTCATTTGATACGGTATATTTTTGCTGTGCTACAAGACAAAATTGATTACACTTAAGCTGAACTTTATAGCATTTGGTTCTTGTAGAGTGTGATTCAATTGTGGAGTAATGTTTTATATGACAACTATCAATAAGCTATATCGCCTGCGAAATCTATTTATTCTCATCGGTGTTGCAAGCATTTTTGCCGCTTCAATGTTAATATCGTTTGGAATTTTGTCGAATGACCTCCAAGCGGGCTCGAACTCTGCACCCCAGACAAGCACTGCGGCCCATTCATTATCTGCCACGGGCATTATAACATCCACGGATCTATTGGCAATCTATGCGCTGGCATTTGACAATGACCCGAATGATCCAACAAGCCTTTCTCTCTACTATACGTCTACCGTTAACAGTATTGCCAAGGCTACCCTAAACGCACCGGATAAGACCGCCATTATTCTTGCGGATTTGGATAGCCTACTTGATACGCATCTCCTGATTGCTCAAAATGGGCACCTTATTCCAGTAGATGGGCTGCCGATGTTGAACCCAGTTGATGGGACGATTTTACTGGATGACTTTATCGACGAATATAATATGGCCGATGGGTTACAGCTTGGCTATTTTTTGCAGTGGTCGCGCCAAGCGTTTAGTGCAAATGTAGTTACATTTTCGTTCTTGGGGCATGGTGCACCAATAGTCCCTGATGTGATTCCTGCATCAGGAGCACCGGCAGCAACCCCAACACCTAATCCGACAGCGACGCCACCATTCGCTGACGGCGGGCTTGCAGAAGGTAAAGTACCTATACCGCCGCTACCCGCACGACTTTTTGCTCATTCTGGTTTTACCGACTACCACTCGGCCAGCTTGATCTCGATCCATGCGCTAGCAACCGCGCTAGAGATGGGCACAAACGACGGCGCGGATCCATTCCAAACAGTGGATCTTGTGCAATGTTTTGCCTCGTCAATCGAAGAGCTGTACGAACTGTATCCCTACGCCGAAACGTTTACCGGCTCGCCCAATTATGCGTATTCCAAGCCCGAGATGATCGGCACTGCGTTGCGCGCGATTTCTAGCGACATGACCGCTGTGCAGATTGCGGACACATTGATCCAAACTTACGACAATGAATTGCCTGCTGCTGAACATCCACGCTTGTTGGTTGCTGTTGAGAGCAGCAAAGTTGCGGCTATTAAAGAAAGCTGGGATATGACTTCGCTGCACCTCAGCGAGCTACTTACGCAAGATCGACAGGCCACGCGCAATAAAATTACCAATGCGTACGATGCCAGCGCCAAGTATGACACAACACTCTGTAGCGATCCCGATTGGTTGCTTGCAGTTCCCGATTCGGTTTCGGATATGTCGGACTTTGCCAGCCAAATTAGCACAATTTTCGGCCCAACTTCGCTCGCAGGTTCGTGGGCATTGACAACCACGCAGCGCATCGATGATGCAATCATATCCCGCTACTCGCGTAACGGTGTCCCATGGTTTGCTCAAAGCGATGAAAACAATATAAACCAAGCCGCTGAATCTACGGAAGAACTGGCTGAATGGATCTTTAACGCCCCGGGAATTTCGATTTATACTGATTTTGGGGCAACGCTAAACGAGAAAGGCAACCCTGTAGAACTTGATTGGTTTTCTGCTTGGTATACGAAAACAGCAAATGTCGCACATCTTAACTACATCAATCCACTGCCCTATTCATTTTTGAGTGCCGGTAACAGCAATATCTCTTGGGCCGATGTCTTTAGCCAGTATTGGGAAGACGTCACATTTGAAAATGTACGCTGTGAGCCCGCATTTTTGGCTGGACGCGGTAATGGCGAGCTAGCGGTTCTTGACTTGATGCCAACCACATCGGCAAATTTAGTCATTGCGCCAGATTCTACCGTAAGGCTCAATATAAACAGCGCTTCGAATGAAGTTGAATTGATTCGCTTCTCGACGCAAATCAGCACATCGATCGAAGCGGTGAATCCACAGGTTCGCTTTAATATCTACAACGGCGCAGACGAACAAATTTTTGCTGAGGCTGTTTCGGCTGGCTATCTAGAGGCTGGTGAGATAAAGCAGATTGAATCTGCCTATCGCTGGCCGGTAACTGCACCGGGTATCTATACGTTTGAGGTAATTCTTGATGCGGATGAGCGTTTTGTTGAAAGCGACGAGGAGGATAATATTGCTCGTTTTAGCGTTCGGATTAAATCTAGCGTCACGACAATTCGTTTACCGTTCATTGCACAGTAAAGAGTAGGCTGGGTCAATCGGATCTTATGTAGTCGATAGCAAGCGATGTACTTGGTATGAGAGTCCATAATGATTGATGACGATATCAGCCACATGAAATCTTAAAAAGCCAGTACTCTTTTCGTGGGCCTACTTAATTATTTGCTAACTATTTCCCCTATGTTGACAAGCCATTATTTTGCTGGTGAATCAACACCTATAGTTGTAAAGGAGTTTAAAATGAATCATAATTTAGAAAAGAATCACACACTCAGTTTGCCTCTTCACTGGAAGAAAGCAAGCACCACATGGCATTCGTACCGACCGCTCGTTGTCGGGTTGGCTCTTTGCATGACGTCGCTTTTGTTTGTCAACACGTGGCAACTTTTTGCCCAAAATGACTCATCGATCAATCTTGGCAATCATGGTGTTGTGCAATTTGTCGATCCGGATGGCGTCAATGCCTTCTACTTTACGGACTATTCATCTGCCACCGCGGTAGATTTTGCTGCGTATGAACTTTCTGCTGCGCAATTTTCTGAACTATATTATAGCACGAATGAAAACGCTAAATTAGCGCTGCCCGATGTGAGCGGATTTGCAGAAGCTGCAACGTGGCAGGTGGATCTAAATACGGCTGAACGATTTGGCGAGGTCTATGCAACAACGCTGCCTACCGTTTCTTCGGGCCTTTATTTGGTAACGGCCACAGCGGATAATCAGGAAGCGAACAATCAAGAAACGGCAGCATCGCTTGCGGTAGTAAGTCGACAAGCGCTTCTGTTGAAGCATACACCAACGGGACAGACCACCGTCTGGGCCACGAACTTGCGCGATGGCGCGCCGTCTGAGGGCATGACCATTACGCTCTATGATGCCGATGGCAACACATTGGGGCAGGCTGTGACCGATGCGCAAGGTGTCGCCAAGATTCAAACAGATGTTGCTGCGGATTACCAGAGCGAGCTACTTGCGGTTGGTCAACTTGGTGATGAGATTACGTTGACCGGTGCGGGCAATATGTGGCGCAAATATTCGTACATGCAGTGGTATGGCGATGCAAGTAAGTACAACGCATTCATCAACACAGATCGGCCGATTTATCGCCCGGGTGACACGGTCTCGTTTGCGGCTATTTTACGCGAATCGATTGACGGCGTCTACCAGTCCGTTAGCACCACAACGCCGGTGACGGCAAAGCTTAAAGATTCGCGCGGAAACGAAGTGACGACTGTAACGTTGACGCCAGATGAATATGGCATGGTTCAGGACGATTATATACTGGGCGACGAACCCTCGCTTGGTTCGTATCAGGTGGAGCTAACCGTCGGCACTATCGATGCGAATAATGCCGGATCGTCCACGATTTTTCGGCAAGAGTTTAAGGTCGAAGAATACGAAAAGCCTGAGTATAAAGTAGTGGTTTCGGCCTCCAAACCGTATGTGATCTCGGGTGATGCGTTCAATATTACTGTGAACTCGGACTACTTCTTTGGGCAGCCGGTGCGTAATGCGACCGTCAATATAAAGGTCTACAAGACGCGTAATTACTACTATTACTGGTGGGATGAATCCGATGTCTACTATCCATCTTATGGCCAACGCGAGCTGCTAAACGAATACAACGGCACGACCGACGCCAATGGCGTTTGGAACCAAGAGTATACGGCTGATCTGGGAGATCAGTATGGTGCTGCCTATTCGATTGTTGCCACGGTGACGGATGAGCGCGAGCGGCCGATTCAAGGCTCGGCGAATGTGGCTGTCCACTGGAACACCTTTACCTTGCAGACGCGTACAGAGAAGTATGGCTATGAATCCGATGAGCCGGTTCTGCTCAACTTGACGGCTACGGATCATGATAAGCTTCCCGTGGCTGGACAGAGCATCAATGTGAAAGTCGAAGATAGAGTCTACACGGGCTCTTGGCGAGATAGCTACTTTCAAACTGTGGCCGAACAGACTGTTACCACTGGTGCGGATGGTAAGGCGCAGGCCAATTTTGGGGCGTTGGCGCAAGGCTGGTATCGCGTTACATCAACCACGATAGATGCACGTGGCCGTGCGGTGGAAGCGTATACATATATTTGGGTCTATGACCGCACCGCAAACCAATGGTATTACTATAATGGAGAGCAGCTCTCCTTAACGGTTGATCAGGCTGAGTATGGGCCGGGCGACACCGCGCAGTTGCTGATCCAATCGCGCATTACCGACACAATGGCGCTGGTGACCATTGAGCGTGAAGGGGTGCTAGATGAGTTTGTGGTTCAGATTGATGGTCCGGTAACGACGCTAGATATTCCGATTAAGGAAGCGTATAAGCCCAATGCATTTGTTAAGGCGCATATCTTTGCGCCAACGGATCCAGAAAGTCGAGACGATAATAGCTACCGCGTACCGCCAGAAGCTGAACTAATTATTGGCAGTGTTGAGTTAAGTGTTCCGGCTGCGGATCGTCGTTTGGATGTTGAGATTTCTTCTGACGCTGCCGAGTATGGCGCTGGGGACGAGGCGACTTTTACCTTTCAAGTGAATAATGCCAGCGGAGAGGGTGAAACCGCACGCATTATGGTTGCGGTGGTGGATGAGGCTATCTTCTCGCTGAGCGAAGACTTGACGGCGGATATTTTTGATACATTCCATGGCAAACAGAGCAGCAATATTTTCACGTACGGCAGCCCCATTTCCCCGTACTTTTATCAGGATTTTTGGCTAACGCCAACCGAAAGTTTAGAGTATGACCTTGGTGTTGGTGCCCCCACTGGTATGCCCGAGGCTGATCGCACGGCTGACGGGGAGGAGGTAAACACCCGCCGCATCTTCGAGGATACCGCATATTGGAACCCAATGGTCACTACCGATGCAGATGGTGTGGCGACTGTTACGGTTCCGCTGCCCGACAATTTGACCACATGGCGCGTCATTGCTCGGGCCGTTACAATGGATACGAAAGCGGGCGAAGAGACTGGATCGATTCTGGTGACGCAGGAGGTGATCGCTCGTTCAGTTCTGCCAAGATTTAGCATTGTGGGCGACCGCTTTGCTGCGAGCGTGGTGGGCCAAAACTATACGGGCCAAGAGGCAACGGGCGAACTTTCGATGGCCGCGGATGGACTGATGCTGCTGGACAATACTGCGCAGAGCATGACCATGGCCGATGGCGCATCGGGATCCGCTAGTTGGACTGCAGTGGCGTCGCAGGTTGGTACGCATCTGGTCACATCGACGGTGTCGCTGCCAACGGGGGGAGATCGCACCGAGCTGCCCTTTATTACCAAACCATTTGCTATCCCCGACCGGCAATTCTCGTCGGGTCAGGTAACAGAGAATGAGCCGCTTGCACGCGAGACATTCGATATTCCGCTCAATGCCGTCGACGCCGCAACCGAGCTAACGGTCAATCTATCGCCGTCGATTGCACTGAGCTTGATCGACAATCTCGATTCATTGATCCGTTACCCGTACGGCTGTGTGGAGCAGACGATGAGCCGAATGCTGCCAAGCGCGGCTGCATCGAAGGTTTATGCGACTCTGGGTATTCCAAATCCCAAGGCGGATGATCTGCCCGAAATCATGAGCAAAGGTGTACAGAAGCTCTATGGCTATCAACATGGCGACGGCAGTTGGGGTTGGTTTTATGATGATGAGCCCGGCACGTATCTGACTTCGTATGTGCTCTTTGGGCTGCAAACGGTGCAGGATGCTGGTTTTGAAGTAAGCGAAAGTGCGATGGCGAACGGGCTGAACTATTTGCAGAATAATGTTGGCAACACGGCGGATAAAGGCACGCAGGCTTATGCTTATTTGGTGCTGTCGCAAGGCAATCGAGGAGACTTGCCCGCCATGCAGGCGCTGCTGGCCGATGTTGACTTGCTGAACCCATTTGGGCAGGCGATGCTGGCTATGGCGCTGAATAATGAGGGGGATGCGGCGGGCGCAAATCGGGTGATCGATGCGCTGCTGGCCGACGTGCAGGAAACTGGCACGACCGCCTACTGGCCCGAGGATCCATACGAGGAGTGGACGTGGTACCACTGGCGCACCATGGCCTCGGCGGACAAGAACACGGCTGCGGCACTTCAGGCGATTACGCAGATCCGCCCCACGGAAACCCGCTTGCCCAAGATTGTGCGCTGGTTGATGAATGAGCGTGAATCAGTCAGCCGCTACTATCAAGCCACTGGTTGGAGCAACACGCAAGCAACCTCCTTTGCCATTCTGGGGCTGCTCGATTATATCGAACTCTCGCGCGAGCAGGATAGCAACTACGCCTATACGGTGAAGCTAAACGACTCAACGATTGCCTCGGGTGAGGTAACGCCAGCCAACTTTGCGCAGCCGATTGACCCAATTGTGCTCTCGGGCGTGGATTTATCGCTGGGAGAAAATGAATTGGTGATTGAACGCTCGGACGCGGCCGATGGGGCCAATGGCGGAGCGCTCTACTATATGTCTCTGCTGGGGTTAGAGCTATTTTACAATGAATTTGAGCAGGTCAGCTCGGTGGACCAAGGGATCCGCGTGGCGCGCTCGTACGAGCTTGTCGAAGGGACGTCGCGAGCAGATGGTGCCTACAACGTGGGTGACATTGTGCGGGCTACGGTCCAGGTGACGTCGGACAGCGACAAGGGCTATATTCACGTCTCGTCGCCAATTCCCGCCGGGTTCGAAGGGATTAACAATCGCTTAAATACGGTTCAATATACGGGTGGGAACGAGAATTTCAACTGGTATGATTGGGGCTACAATCGCAAAGACTTCCGCGACGACAGCGTTGATTACTTTATCACCCATTTCTATCAGGGAGAGCGCGAATTCTCGTACTTGATGCGGGCCATTACCGCGGGCGAGTTTAGCGTGTTGCCAGCCGAGGCAACGGCAATGTACCGTGAAGAAATTTGGGGCCGTTCGGGTAGCGAGAAGATGTTGGTCGAGCCAGAACGTTTGGTTGAACGACCAGAATTGTTGGGCGATTTTGACAATGATTGTCGCGTTACTCGCTTTGATCTACAGCAGATTGCTGGCGAGTGGGGCACAACCGATTTGCCCTCGACCCTTGCGGGCAGCGATGGCGTGATCGACTTGACGGATGTAACGTTGATGGGCAAGCGCGAGGGCGCAAGCTGTGTGGCTGATTTCAGTGCGGCGCTCGATACGGCCAATGGCGAGGCGAAGTTCGTGGTCGACATTCCATCCGGTGAGTATAGCTATGGCGACACCCTCCTCGTAAACGTCTATCTTGCGTCAACGACGGGTCTCAATGGCTTTGATGTGAAGCTAGACTTCGAGTCAGGTGCGTTTGATGTGATGGATGTTGAGTGGGGCGTTGCATTGACGGGTGCGCTTCAGCTTGGTCCCGATGTAAATATCTCGGACGGGTATGTTACATTCGGTACGTACGACCTACCTGATAGTGTGCGCAGCGGAGATCTGCTGGCGACGGTGACGTTTGTCAACACTACGGTTGGCAATGCGACAATTCAGGCGGCCAGCGTACATGCGGTAAACGGGGCAGGTGATCTCATTGCTGCGGAAGCTGGCGGCGCAGGTGATTTCGCTATTCAGGGTGAGCAGATCTTTATGCCGGTTACGTTTAGATAAGTAAATTTTAGGCATCAAATAAAAAGAGTCCCGAGCAGATCTGCTCGGGACTCTTTTTATTTAATACTTTTTTATTTCAACACTACTCGGGCTTTAGCGTCCCGATGATCTGCTCGAAAACTGGATCGGCAGCGGCTCGATTGCCTAGTTGCGTACCCAACGTGATCAGATAGATCTGCTCTTCGTAAATTAATGCGGCAATCTTGACTGCGGCTTGCGCGTTCATGCCAACGTTGCTGAGATCGGCTGTAGCGTCGCCAACAACAGACGGCAGGTTATTGGTTGTTGTGGCTTCGAGAGCCTCAATGTCGATATCGCCTAACATGGCCGAATTTAGCTCGATCACCTGCTCGACGTAACTTAGAAGGCCGTCGGCTGTAGCACCTGGCGCACCGATTACCGAGACGTTGAGCAGCGTGGGCAGACCACCAGAGAATGCATTTGTCAGATCGGTAACAGCAACGACGCCAACCGATTGACCCTCAGTTGTGTCCAGAAATGTTTGTAGATCCGCAACGGCAGCGCCTTGACCAAAGGTGTTGGCTAATGTAGCAATTTGTGCGCCACGCAGATCGAGCTCTGTCCAGCCGCTTGGGACGGCAAGTGAATAATCACGCTCATCATCTTCGATAGTTGTCCAGCCGCTTGGAATGGTGACCATCGCTTCTGGCGCAGCTTCGTCCATGGCATCGTCGTCCATGGCATCGTCATCCATGGCGTTGTCGTCCATAGCATCGTCATCCATGGCATCGTCATCCATGGCATCGTCATCCATGGCATCGTCATCCATGGCATCGTCGTCCATGTCTGCATCGTCGTCCATGTCTGCATCGTCGTCCATAGCCTCGTCATCCATGGCATCGTCGTCCATGTCTGCATCGTCATCCATGTCTGCATCGCTCATTGCCGCGTCGCTAGCCATCGGACTGTCTCCGGTTCGGCTGTTGCTTGCCGTGGATCTAGGTGCTGGTACATCGGGCAGTTGAGGTGGCATGTCTGTGAGTAGGTTCATTGAGACCCACTCTCCACTTTCTACTTGGAACCATGCTCTGTAGGGAGTTTGGCCCACTAATGTAAGGGCGTCGCCTTCGCTGATCTCACCAACTTCATTATAGAGCGGACTTGGTCCTGCGTAGAGGCTACCATCACTGTTTGCAATGGCAGTTGCGCTATCGACGGTTGTAGATTGATGCGGTGTGGCGGCAAAGAGGGAGCCTGCACCGCCGATGCTTAGCAGTAAAGCAAGCACCATCGTCGCAAGTCGGAAAAGTTTCTTTGATCTGAGGTTGATCATTACGGTATTCTCCTTGAACTGTGGATTAAAAAATGGATAGAGTAGAAATGATTGTACTTATTAGAGCAGAGGCATGGAATTAACTATTTTTCCTAATTCTGTCACATTTGGTTCTAAAAAAAGATAATTTACATCTGTAGGGGCATGATATAGCCCAACACGGTTAGCAAGATCATCAATCTTCGGCACGATATATCATGCCTTTGCGAACTCATTAACTATTGGACATCCCCACCAAATCCGATAGAACTAGATTTTTCTTTGGGAAAACGGTAGTGCTTCATTTGGCCGAAAAATATATCAATTTTGCGCATACCAATATGAGCTAATGAAAAAATTTGTAGATGCTGCGTAGAGGATTTGCTTAGGCCGAAGCAGAAAATAAGTCCCCGCGGAGGAGACGCCCTCTAATGCTAGAGCCTGTTAAACGCATTCACATTAGAGAATGCTCACTCCGCGATCTGTAGTCTGTCTATATCTTTATTCTAGCCTTATTTGGTTGGTTTGTAGAGTAATCCAGAGCTGTCACGGTACACTATTTCTACCCAATAATATATTATTTACATGTAAATAGACTAGTTCTAGCACCGCTGAAACCCCCTACTTCGAAAGTTCCCTACCTGCTTTTGCGATAGATGCCGTACTCACGGCTAGGTATAAAGCCAAATTTTGCGTAGAGATCAACGTCGGTGGTTGCGCTGATGACACAGCCGTTGACGCCGTTGTTGTGCAGCCGTCGCAGGCTGGCATCGATTAGCGCGGCCCCAAAGCCTTGCCCACGGATTGTTTTGCTAATGCCAAAACAGCCGACCTGCCCCCACGGGCGCGGCAGTTGATAGGGATAGAATCGCTCTATCGGTCGATATGAATCTTCGAAATTGAGAAGACTAATTCCATCAATGCCGCGCTCGGTCCACATGATCATACAGTCCGAGATGCGTTCGGCTCTTTTTGGGTTTTGAAAGTCGTGTACGAATTGTGCAAGCCGCTCAGTATGGTGAGAAAACTCTTGCTGCACAAATGCTTGAATCGCGGCGATGTTGGCTGGCTGCGCGCTGCGCACGGCGGCATCGACTTCGCGCATGGTGGCTGCTGGTTGATAGCCTGCTAAGTTGGCCGCCATGTCTGTGACGGTTGTTTGCAGTGTATAGCCACAGCGGGTGAAGAATGACTCTGTTTCGAGTTCGATTGGTAGGCCGGGCACAAATGAATGGTCGGTTCCCCCCAACTGAATCACTTTGCAACCGGCTTCGTATAGCTGATCCTCGGCCCACTTGAGGAGCGCTTCTCCAATCCCCTGCCTGCCTGTTTCGGGCAGCACCGCAAGCAATGTGATGTACCCGACATCAAGCTCGTTGTCCAATGGATTGGCCCGAGCGTCGATGATCACAGCGCCGATAGGTTCATCGTTGTACCAAGCAAACGCGCCTTTATATGTATCCTGATTTTTTGCACCTAATATAGGCCGCAGATTGTAGGCGACGGCGCGGGGCGAGGTGGCGAGCGCGTGACCGCAGGCACCGGTCCACAAACCTGCGACTGCTTCTAAATGTTGGGGATCGGTGGGATCAATTGGGCGTAATGAGAAATTTATCATGGGCGAGCTAATTTTGTTTAATCTTCTCTGCTGTGTTTGGATCTGCTGGATCAATTTCTGGTTGGTCAATTGAAGTAGGCCAGAGCTCATCGTTTAAAAAGCAGAGCAGGCTGTCGACGATGCCCTGCGCAACAACGTCGGAGTTGGTTGTGAGCAGATCTTGATCGCCACGCATAAAGCCCATTTCGAGAATGGCGGCGGGCGTTTGTGGATCGATACGATTGAATACGTGATAGCCGAGCATATCGTGGGTGATGGTGTTTGAGTGGTAGGGCAGATTGGTTGCATTCGCATAGCGATTGTTGATGCAGGCCATGAGCCGCATTTGCCTATCGGGAATAATGCTTTCGGGAGCAAATGCTGCTTTATATCCGTTTAGGTTAATACAGCTATCGCTATGTAGGCTGAGCAGAACGTCTGCCTGTAGATCGCTCAATCGCTCATCTTTTTCGTCGAGCAGCATTATATCGATGGGCGGCTGGATCTGCGCGAGCCGATCTGCTACGTTTTGTGTAATTTTTGCGTTGACGTCTGCTTCGGTCAGGGTCACTGTGCCGTCGGCGTCTGTGCAGACTGCGCCAGAATCAAAGCCAGCATGCCCACTAATAATAGCGACCTGTTTTGGGGGAATGGGTGGCTCTGCGCTAAGTTGCTGCAAAAGGTCGTTGCCTGGTACGTCATATCCTCCGGCGCGCGCAATAATATAGACGAGCGCAAATATGATGATGATAACAATTCCTGTTAAAAATTGTTGAATAAGTTGAAGCAGCGAGTAGCGCAATTTGATCCCCTTGGCATTATTGTACCGAAGCAGTGATTCCTGTCAATTTATCTGAGTGACTAACAGAAGATTCGCTAACAGAACATTAAACAAAGCCAAATTGACAAAGGCACTTGCACAATATAAACTCTGATGTACGGTATGTTGATAAATATTTGCGTTTATGTGAAAGAAAGTAGTCTGTTGATATATACCGTACAGGGAGAATAAATGCTTTTCTTGACGTTGCGTCGGGCAAAAAAAGGAATAAATCGGGCCACCCGCTCATCTAATGAGTATGGTGGTGGTGGTATGCACCCAGGTTTAGAGAATGGCGTGATTTTGCGCGAGCGACGCGAATCAATGGGCGTTACAATTGATGAGGTCGAGACAGCCACAAAAATTCGACATAAATATCTTGCTGCGCTAGAAGGAGATGATTGGCAATTGTTGCCTGAGATCGTGGGGCGCGGTTTCTTGCGCAACTATGCATCGTTTTTGGACTTAGATCCAAATGAGATGATCGAGCGGCGGCGCGCACTGGCGGATGTTGGGTTAGCGCGCATCTTACGCGATACGAGCGCGGTTTCTCCGCTGCCGCCGGAACGTCAGGTTGATTATCGACCGAAAGAGGTGGAGCTAAAGGATGAGCCAGAGGGGCTGGATGAGATTGCCAGTCAGCAACGGCGTCGTCGCCGCCGCAGCCCTTTCCTTGGCTGGCTACTGTTAATGGGGGTTCTGTTAGGGCTGCTCTTTTGGCAGGCGAGTAATATTGGTTCGTTATTTGGCAGCATTGCCAATGGCGTGCAGTCGGGCGTGGCGGCTATTTTTGCGTCGGATCCGGTTTCTACTGCGGGGGATGTCTCGTTTACTGGTGATAAAGCCGATAATCAAGCTGTCGATGGTCAGCAAATTGATGGCACAAATAATACGGGTGTTGCTGGTGTTAATAATTCAGACGCTAATAGCACCGTTGCGGATGGTCAACCACTGGTTGTGGGTCAAGTGGATCCGAATAATGTTGAAGGGGGCCAGAATGCATCGGGTCAAGTGGATGGAGATGGCGTTGCGGCAGATAGTTCGACTGTAGCGACGGTTGGCAGTGTGGATGATGGTTCCGGTGATGGTATTGTCGGTGATATCGACACTTCAAATAACGATGGAGCAGGTGATACTTCAGGTGATACTTCAAGTGATACACCGGTAGAGGCTGTAGCCCCAGCACCAACTTCGATTCCGCCAACGGATATACCGCCAACGCCTGTGCCCGTCCCACCAACAGAGGTGCCGCCAACAGCGATCCCGCCAACGCCCGTTCCACTGCCGCCAACGCCGATTCCACTACCGCCAACGCCGATTCCACTGCCGCCAACGCCAGTGCCAGTCCCACCAACACCGATTCCATTGCCGCCAACGCCAGTGCCTGCGCCGGTGGCTGCTGCACCGTCGTGTCCAGATGCACGCTCTACGCTGACGTCGCCGGGTGTAAACGAGATTGTTTCGGGAGCTGTGCCGATTGTCGGTTCTGCAACGCATGAGGCGTTTCAATATTACAAGTTGGAATTTGCGCCAGGTGCAAATGCGGCTGGTGGCTATAATTATTTTGATGGAACGCAGGCACAAATTTCAAATGGACGATTGGGCCAGCTCAATACGAGTGCGATTCCAAATGGAACGTATACGATTCGTTTAACAACAGTTGATGCAACAGCGAATTTTCCACCGCCCTGTACGGTTACGATTCAAGTACAAAATTAGAGACTGTCTCAAATTATGCGTAAATGGCGTTAGATTACTTAGCCCAATAAAGTTATTTGCACACTTTGTGGTACAGTCCCCAAAATTAAGGAAAGTTTTAGGTGGTAATAAAAAGGTGGCGTTCTCGTTGGAGAGAACGCCACCTTTTTATTACCACCTAATTTTTTTTTACGCCGCGGCTGCTTTAGCCGTGGCGTACTTTTGCACAAACCCCTCAATTGGAATCAGTTCGACTTCACCCTCTTCGTTTTCTCGTACCTTAAAGACTTGGTCCGCTTGATCTAACATGGTTGTGCCATCTAAATGATCGATTTCGTGCTGAAAGATTCGGGCCAGCCAATCATATGCTTTGACTCTAAATTCGTTTCCGTTTCGATCCTGAGCGCGCACCGTGATTTGTGTCGCTCGCGCCACCTCTGCCGAAAGTCCTGGAATGCTGAGACACCCTTCGTTGGCTGAGTCGACCCCTTTGCTTTTGAGAATCTTTGGGTTAATCAACTCATAGCGCTGCATTGTATTTTCGGGATCGTCTTCGTCGCCGGGATATTCGACAACCGTTATCCGCTGACTAATACCAACTTGGGGGGCGGCCAATCCAACTCCATCTGCCGAACGCATGGTAAGAATCATATCGTCCAGCAGTTTGTGCAACTGTGGCCCAAACGCTTTGACACGCTGTGTTGGTTGCCGCAATATGGCGTCGTTTTGGTCTCCAATTCTAATAATATTTAACTTTGGCATGTTCGATCTCCAGCACAAAAAATTTACAGCTTTTCATTCGTCAAATCGTATTGTATTTATACTCCTTTGTCAATAGTTGTTAATAGTTGTTGTGTGCATCATCGTTCTTTTAGAAGCGATAACAAACGTTTTCGTAAATTAATCGTTACTAAATTAATTAAGCATCGTCATCATTAGTAGCACACGATTTACTACTGTAATAAATCAATTGAGTTGAACTCTCTACTCTCTTGACATCATCTCTATCGTGCATTGAACTGCGCATTGCACCTAAGCCCGCGTACACAATAGAAGAAAAACAGCGCTAGCCATCACTAAAATTATGTAGATGGTGGTCTCTTTAACGCGGCATTTTTTATTGTGTATGCTGCTGTAGACGTCCAGAAAAAAATTGTTCCCATCTCGGCTTTTTAAGATGTGGTACGAAACTTTTCTGGGTAAGTACATCGAAAAAGTTATCAACACATTTTATTGGGAGATTCAACGTAATGAAACAGTTTTCATATCAATCAATTGCTGCAGTAGCGCTCTTTGTAGGGCTGCTATTTTTCATGCCAGCAAATTCGATGCAGGCTGGAAGGTTTTTTCAACTAGAAACGCCGACACCTATCACAGTACCAGGCACAGTTTTACTTCCGGCGACTTCTATCCCTGGCACAATTGTAATTCCAGCCACGGCAACAGAGATTCCAACGGAAGCACCAACGGAAGCACCAACAGTACCAACTATGCCAACGGTTGCAGTAACGCCGATGGAGACAGTGACAGTTGTACCAACAGTAACAACTATGCCAACGGTTGCAGTAACGCCGATGGAGACAGTGACAGTTGTACCAACAGTAACAACTATGCCAACGGTTACAGTAACGCCAATGGAGACAGTGGTAGTTGTACCAACAGTACCAACCGTGCCAACAGCGATTGTAACTGAAGAGCCAACAGCAGTTGTGCCGACAGTAATTGCCACGGTGCCGACAGCGATTGTAACTGATGAGCCGACAGTAGTTGTGCCGACACCGACAACAATGACAAGCCCATTAGAACCGCCAACAGCAGTGCCAACGGTTGAAACACCTGTAACAGTGGTGCCAACGGTTGAAACACCCGTAACAGCAGTGCCAACGGTCGAAACACCAGGTCCGTCTTTGTCACTCGCTGCGGCTGAGGCGGCGGCGATTCGGTTCCTTTCAAGTGTGACAGGTATTCCTATTAGCAATATTTCAGTCGTGTCGAGCCAATCTGTGGCTTGGGCTGACGGAAGCTTAGGCTGTCCAAAAGCAGGTGTTACATATGCCGCGGGTATGATCAGTGGCTATGAAATAACAGTTGATGCAGATGGAGCGAGCTATCGGATACATGTACGAGCAGATGTACCTGGCTACGCATTTATCTGTACGAATTTAAATGGTTCAAAGCTACCAACGAGTACACCAGCTGCAGTGGCAACTGCAACACTAAATTACACGCAGAATGATCCGACAGCAACGGCGACACTGCACTATACGCAAGGTGATCCGACAGCAACGGCGACACTGCACTATGCGCAGAATGATCCGACGGCAACAATGATCCCTGCTACATATACGCCAACTAAGACACCCGTGCCAACTTATACGTCGACTCCAACCTACACGCCGCTTCCAACTTATACGCCGACCGCAACTCCGTATATTCCAAGCAGCGGTTTGCAGTTAGAAGGTCGATGGGTGCAGCGAGTTGTTGGCGACAGGCTGAGTAGTTCGGTGTATGGCGTGGTCGATATTGAGGGAATGCACGTACTTTACCGTTCTCGCAATGATGGCACTACATGGCAGCAAGTGGCTGGTGCGACGAGCGGTCTGGATTATGCAGGATTGAGCGCTATTGGTCAAGATGAATTTGTCATGAATGCAAGCGATTCGAATATTCTGTACAGCGGCAGCAACGAGTCGTGTGCAGATATGGCGACCGAGAGCGCGGCAATTGTCGACGCTGCACCGATGTACAAATCTGAGAATGGAGGCATTAGTTGGGATGCTTTACCCGACAGCATGAATATGCGTCCGCTACTTTCTCATGCATATCAGCCTAATGTGCTCTTTGCAACCGACTGTGTTTGGATCTATGTGACAACTGATGGTGGGCAGACATGGGCTCCAACACCAAGTTTGGCCGAGACAGATGCTTTCTGGAATACGTATCGAGCAGTGAGCATGATCGGCGTTTACGATAGTAGTGATCTATCCAGTGCGCCAGCGCTAACAAAGGTTGTGGTTGGTGCCCGCAGCACAACAGGGGCAGGCATTATTGTCGAAAGCAGCGATCTAGGCGGCAGTTGGTCAACGCTAACGCCCGAGCTTGAACCCGCACCGTGGGAATTTACGGCAATGGCGCTCTCTGGTGATTCGATCTGGTTTATCGACCCAAGTGGTTTCTGGTCGACAAAAGATGGCGGCATGACATGGGTCTTTACAAATCGTGGGCTAGAATCGCTTGTTGCAATTACAGACGGAGTTCAAAGTGGTCGCCTTAATGCGCTGATCTATCACCCAAGCGAGCAGCTTTACCTTGGCACGAGCGCAGGTCTTTACCGCAGTTCTACTGGAACAACATCATGGGAAAAGATTACGGGTACTGATTTTGATGCAGCCGATGTTGACGGCATTGTGTTTACGGGCAACGAGCCTAACTTGATTTATATCAATAGTGCCGATGGCGTTTATGTTGCACGAGTTCAGTAAGTAACAAGCGGTTCATGCCTAATGCTTTGTGAATATGGAACTGCTGATGACAACCGCAGATCCGGCTCATAAATAAGAGTAAAAACATCCTCAACTGTGACCTCTAATATGTTACAGTTGAGGATGTTTGTTTTTAGAGGGTGTTTGAATATTCACCGAACCGTTCCCCCTAGTAGCTACATGGGCGCTACATGCCTTCTCCTAGCTATCCGAGAGGAAAGGGATGGCAAGAGCCTGTTTGAATATTCAGGCTCTTAGGTAAACCAAGTTGTCCCTTCGAATTGATATTGCTGACCGATGGCCTCATCTAGCTCTACGCCAATGCCGGGGCGGTCGCTGAGGTGGATGTAGCCATCTTTGATAATGTCCGTCTTCTCTTGGATGATGGTCGTCCAGTAGTCGCGATGCAGCCAGTGGAATTCGAGCACGAGAAAATTAGGAACGGTAGCGCAAAGATGGGCCGATGCCATGGTGCCGATGGGCGAAGCAACATTGTGGGGCGCAAAGGCAATGTAGTAAAGTTCGGCAAGCTGGGCTTGGCGTCGACCGTGCGATAAGCCACCACATTTTGGCAGATCGGGCATGATCACGTCGACGGCTTGTTGTTCGATCAGATCACGGAAGCCGTGGGCAAGGTAGAGATTTTCGCCGCAGCAGATGGGCGTAGTGGTAGAGCGCTTGACCTCGCGCATGGCTTTGGGATTCTCGGCGGGGACCGGTTCTTCGAGCCACATAAGGTGATAGGGTTCGAGGTCGCGCGCAAGCCGGATGGCGCTAGGTACGTCGAGGCGGGTGTGAACGTCCGCAGCAACATCAATATCGCGGCCCGCAGCGGTGGTAACCATGTCGACAAGTTGGACCATCCGTTCGTGTTCCCACTGTCCGGCGGTCATGTTAAACTGGTCCTTAGTGAAGCCTTCTGTTTCGGTACCGTGGTGGCCGTAGGCGTGAATGTCGACATCAATTTTAAGCGCAGTGAAGCCGCGCGCAAGCACTCGATCGACAACTTGTTGGATCTGGTCGAAGTTCATGCCCGGTTCCACTTGGCAGTCGGCATAGACGCGAATTTTGTCGCGAAATTTTCCGCCCATTAGCTCGTAAATGGGTACGCCGAGCGCCTTCCCTTTAAGATCCCAGAGCGCGAGCTCGATGCCGGTTAGCGCGGTGATGAGCGCACCACCTGTGCCACCGTCAAAAACGTGACCGCGACGCATTTCTTCAAAAATGGCGTCAATCGCAAACGGATCGCGGCCGATCAATTTTTCTTCGAGGTAGCTGATAATGGCGATGGCCTGCTTGCCACCATGCACACATTCGCCGATTCCGGTGGTGTCCGCGTCGGTTTCTATCCGCACCCAGAGATGCATACCGTGGCCTGTGGTTGCTGCAGTTTTGATGGATGTGATTTTCATTGGGTTTCTCCTTAGATGTTAGTACAGCAGTGAAATTCGTGCTTTTACAATAAGAAAAGGGCTTTAATTTTTACGGATGCTGTCAGATTTGGTGGGATATCAACGGTTCAAAAAAATGATCCAAACCTGTAGGGATATATCATACCCTTACGAACTCACCACTAACTATTTGGACGTCCCCTCCAAATCCGATAGAACTAGAATTTTTAACGCCGATACGGACGAACACTGATAAAACAATCGGTTATCAGTGTTCGTCCGTATCAGTGTCCATACTTTTTTGTCTATGGCCTGTTTAGGTATAGGCTAATCTAAAAATAAATAACCGCAAATTACGCAGACATTGTACCCGTGTGGTATTTCTGCCTCCAAGAATCTTCTTAATTGTAGGCTCATATGGGTATGCGGTTGAAATTGATTACATCTTCAAAAGAAAAATAGCGCAATCGATGATTCATCTCACCGGTAGGGTGCCCGTAGCCCTTAAAATGTATCGGAACTGTAAACCTAGATATATAAGTGAGAATAGAAAACTGGTAAAATATAGCGTATGTCAACCCCAACACCACTCCGAACTATCTCTCTTATTACGTTCTTTTTGCTAATTGGAGTAATCGGCTCGATTCAAACTAGCGCTACAACTATTGCCCAAAATGATGAACCGATACCAGTCGATCCATTGTTGCCACGGGCTTCGTTGCCACGCGGTTTTTATTCCGAACCACACCCTGTCGCGCTTTCTTCGGCCACTGCTGCCACGATTCTTTACACGCTAGACGGGAGTGAACCAACCGATTCTAACGGTATTATTTATACCGTTCCCCTAACAATTACACAGACTACGACGCTACGCATTGCTGGCATTGATGAAACCGGGCTGCGATCTGCAATTGAGACCTTTACCTATATTTTTGTGGCCGATGTGCTCGATCAGGGAACGCCTGACGGCTGGCCTACCGCGCCAATTAATGAGCAACTATTCGACTATGGTATGGATCCGGATGTCGTGGCTCCACAGCGCGATTTGGTTAAGCAATCGTTATTGAATGCACCTTCACTCTCTATTGTAACCGATCAAGATAACCTATTTGATCCAGCGACGGGTATTTACGTAAATGCCTTTGGGAAGGGAAGAGAGTGGGAGCGTCCTACGTCGATAGAATGGCTCAATGCGGACAATTCCCCTGGCTTTCAAATTGATGCTGGGCTGCGTATTCGTGGTGGCTTTAGTCGACAACCACATAATCCAAAACACGCTTTTCGTCTCTTTTTTAGAAAGAGTTATGATGGCACGCTAAAGTATTCGATTTTTGGAGAGGATGGCGTTGATACCTTTAAAAAGTTGGATCTGCGTACGTCTCAAAACTATAGCTGGTCGTTAAACGCTCACGAGCGCACTACTTTTTTGCGCGAAGTATGGTCGCGCGATACGCAAGCCGCAATGGGTAATCCCTATACGCGCAGTAATTACGTGCATCTCTATATAAACGGACATTATTGGGGGCTTTTTATGACGCAAGAGAGAGTCTCGGAAGAGTACGCAGAGGATTATTTTGGCGGTAAAGAAGATGATTATGATGTAATTAAGCACTATCGCATTAAGGAGAGCGAAGATGGGGCGTCGAATGGGACGAACTATGTTACAGCCGGAAATGACGCTGGCTGGATCGACTTATGGACAATCGTGCAAAACCAGATAGTAAACGATAGTGAATATCAACAAATCGAGGCGCAAGTTGATCTTGATAGTTTAATCGATGATCAATTGCTGCACATGTATACGGGTGATTATGATGCTGTTCTCGGGGGATTTTGGGAGAATTTGCGGGCGAACAATTGGTATGCATTGCGCGACCGCACAGGTGATAGCACGAAATGGCGCTTTTTTGCGCATGATGCAGAGCATTCGTTGGGGGCTCACGATCACAGAGTAAACGCACACCGTGTCGGCCCGTTTCCCGTATTGGAAGAGAATGAATTCTACAACGTCGAATATTTCAACCCCCAGTGGCTCCATCAAGCACTCACATCAAACGAACAATATAGAAACCGCTTCCGATATCGTGCTTGGAAACATTTAGTAGAGGTGGGTGGGGCGCTTACGCCGACAGAAGCTCGCCGTCGCTGGGATGCGCGCAAAGTGCAGGTTTCATCAGTCATTTTGGCAGAATCGGCCCGTTGGGGTGATGCCAGGGTTAAGCCGCCTCGGGGTCTATCACATTGGCAAAATGAGGTGAAGTGGGTTGAGACTGTCTGGTTTCCTGAACGGTCAGAAATCCTCCTTGCACAACTGCAAGCGCAAGATCTGGCTTCAGCGTCACAACCTTTAGCGCCGATTACGCCGACGCCACCCGCCGCAAAGATGATTCTGAACGAATATAATGCCGTCGATGGGAGTGAGTTTTTGAAAGATGCACGCAGTGATTCGTACTTCGGAACCGTGCAGGGTAATGGTGGGGATTGGTTTGAACTCGTCACAGTTGTCGATAATTTGGACATACGCGGTTGGACGTTGGAAATTTGGGATGCAGACAACTTTGCGCAGCTTCCACGCCGCACTGACATTTTTAAATTTGCCGATCAACCGCTGCTTTCGGCCTTACGGCGCGGCACGATTGTAACCGTTGCCGAAGAGGTCGCGGACGACCCATCGTATGATCCTGCCGGTGGTGACTGGGCGATCAATCTACAAACAAATAGTGAAGATAGTGGGGTATATTTTACGGCGGAGACACAATCAAACTTTGACACAAACAATAAGAGCTGGCAATTGGTGATTCGCGATGCCGCGGGCAATCTACTGTTTGGTCCGGCCGGTGAAGGCACCAGCACATTGACTGGCGTCGGTGATGACGAAATTGGTCAGCTGATAGAAAATCCTTCTGCGTTTATTTCGAAAGAATCAGCCTATAATAGCGGCGCGTTGTCTACCTTTGGTGCGCCTAATAGCTGGAGTGATGGAACAGTAACACAAGATTTTGCACCATTACGCAGCGTTGTTCAACCTGACACGCCAACGCCAACAGTTACATCCACACCGACAGAGACACCAACAGCAACCAGCACGCCCACACCAGTCCCAACAAATACGCCGGTGCCCGTGCTAACCAATACGCCGGTTCCAGTTGCTACCAACACCCCTGTACCGGTCGCAACGAATACTTCTGTACCGCTGCCAACCAATACACCCACACTGTTGCCAACTGCTACGTTACCTTCGCCACTAACCAATACACCTGTACCCGCTGCAACCAATACGCCCGTACCAGTTGTCACCAATACGCCCGTACCGGTCGCAACGAATACGCCTGTACCGCTGCCAAACGCACCAAAATCCACAGATGTACCAACGCCAACAGACACACCAGCAGCAACTAATACGTCGACATCAATGCCGACCAATACATCGGTGCCTGTATCAACCAATACACCCGTACCGCTCACTACCAACACATCCGTGCCTCGGCCAACCCCTATCCCAGATCTACGCCCAACTATTACGCCATCTATTTTGCCAACAAACACAGCAGTTCCTGTGTCAACGAATACGCCTGTACCACTGCCAGATACACCGATGCCAACAGATACACTTGTCCCAACAGAGACACCAACCACTACGAGTACGCCGAGGCTAGCGCCGACGAATACACCAGTGCCTGTGTTAACGAATACGCCCGTACCCGCCCTAACGAACACGCCTGTACCAGTCGCAACGAATACGCCAGTTCCGCTGCCGACCTATACGCCCACCGCTCTGCCGACTGCTACATTACCTCCGCTGCCGACCAATACGCCAGTACCTGTGCTAACCAGTACGCCTGTACCTGTTGCGACCAACACACCTGTACCTGTTGCGACTAATACATCCGTACCGCTCCCAGCTAGCACGCTGGTTCTGCTTGTATCGATTCAGGCAGAGCTACAAAAAGAGCTTTATCTGCCTATTATCAACGTTCAGTCGGAGTAACTTTGTTAGGATAGACCTTTCGAATCAAAAAATTCGACTATTCCTTGACATTTATTTAAAGCAGTGGTACTCTTTCCTGCAATAAGATGATTGCAGAATTATCTTAAAGACGTTGATGGAGACAAGTAGAGATCAAAATGTTTACGAGCGAGTCTGGGATGGTGTGAGCCAGATGAACCGCTATGATGTTGAATATCCCTCCGGAGTTGCGGCCCAAAAGCTGAATCAATTTTAAACAGCAAGTAGACGCCGCCGAAGTTGTGACTCGTTATCATCACAGCAAATTCAGTTGGCTGCATTTTAGCCTAGCTGGTTTTGCACAGAGGCGCTCGATTGGTTCGAATAGTAATCAATCGGGAACCAGGGTGGTACCGCGGACTGATTAACAGCCCGTCCCTGATTAATTTCAGGGGCGGGCTTTTTTTATTGGGATTTACTAAGTTCAGGCTTGAATGGGCTAATTGTCATGGAAACGATACGTAGACTAACCGAAGAGGATGCAGCTCAATACTATGCTGTCCGTTTGCGCGCATTACGCGAGCATCCCGAAGCATTCGGATCAGCGGCAGAGCTATTTGAACAACGAACGCTCAAACAAGTTTCGGAGCAGTTTCGCTCTAACTCCCCCGAAAGCTTCTGTCTATTTGGCGCATTTGTGGATATGCAACTGGTCGGGTTGAGCGCATTTGGCTGTCCGGTAGAAAATCCTAAAATGCGTCATCGCGGTGGCATCTATCAAATGTACGTCGCGCCAGAGGCACGCGGTTGTGGGCTTGGCTTAAAGCTGCTCGAAGCGGCTGTTGATCATGCTCGCCAATTTGGGCAAGTGGAAGAGCTAATTCTGGGTGTGGCGGTTGGCAACGATGCGGCACGGGACCTTTATCTGAGAGCTGGATTTCAAACACATTATGTGGATCCACATAGTCTAAAAGTAAATGAGCATTATTACGATACTGAGTTCATGCGCTTGAGGCTTACGTAAAGCATGGTTAATCCTTATGCTAGCTACTTCACAACGGGAACTGTATTTGTTACATGTTTTACCGCTCACGATGAAGCGGTACTGACTAGTGAAGCGACCTGCCGCCTTTTTCGCGAAACGTTGCGACAAGTGAAGCAGCGGGTGCCTTTTACAATGAACGCGTTCACGCTCTTACCCGAACATGCCCATTTGATGATTCGGCCCGAACAAGCGGATCAACTCGATGAGATTGTCGGAGCAACTTTAGGGCGCTTCAATAAGGAATACCAATCGCTGCTTGGGCAGCCTGGTAAAGGGCTAACGTGGTCGCGCACCTATCAACAGATCGTTATGCACAATGTGGAAACATTCGCCGCTCATTTGGATTACATCCACTATGATGCGGTGCGCCACAATCTCGCAGATCGACCCGAGGAATGGTTGCAGTGTAGCTACGAAGCGTGGGTCGAGCGTGGGATCTACAAGCTAGGCTGGGGCTGGCAAGAGCCGGAATCGATTAAGCTGGTGAATGTGAAGAAGATTGAGGGCAAGAAATGAGGCAAAGGCTAAAACTAAAGGCTGAGGCTGAGAGGGAAGGTCGTTTGAATTGGGACGATTGGGAATGAACTGGGTCATCACAAATGTGTTTTCCGCATAGCATTCGTTTTGCCCTACCCGCGAAGTCCCGTTCATGGGGCGTTGTTTTTTTAGCCCCGTCGCTTACGGCGGGGCGGGCGTGGCAAACCGACAAGCATTGCCATACCAAATCGGCACGGTCAGCCCAATAAAAATCGGATAATTTCCCTAATCCGCTGTAGTCTACTTATCAACATAACAGAAAACAAAAAAATCTGCGTATCTGCGGTTAAAACACAAACATACGAGAAAAGAATCATGACAAAAACAAAATTCGCCGACGTAACCTCATCCGTCAGCTTCCCCAAAATGGAAGAACAGCTACTCGACCTCTGGCGCGAGCGCAACGTCTTCAAACGCACCACCGAAGAGCGCAAAGATGGCCCCAACTATGTCTTCTTTGAAGGGCCACCCACCGCCAACGGACTGCCCGGCATCCATCACGTATTGGCCCGCGCCTTCAAAGATATGTTCCCGCGATACAAAATCATGAACGGCTACTACTGCGAGCGCAAAGGTGGCTGGGACACCCACGGCCTGCCCGTCGAAATCGCCGTCGAAAAGCAGCTTGGCATCAGCGGCAAAGATCAAATAGAGGAAGTCGGCGTCGAGAAATTCAACAAACTCTGTAGAGAATCGGTCTTCACCTGCGTGGACGAATGGGAAAAAATGACCGAGCGCATGGGCTTCTGGGTCGATATGGACGATCCATACGTCACCATGAACAATGACTACATCGAATCGGGCTGGTGGATCTTGAGCGAGTTTTGGAAAAAGGATCTGCTTTTCCAAGGCTACAAAGTTGTCCCCTACTGCCCGCGTTGTGGAACAGCCCTAAGCAGCCACGAACTCTCGCTTGGCTACAAAGAAGACACGCCCGATCCAAGCGTCTATGTGAAATTCAAAATACGCGACCGAGACAACGAGTACCTGCTGGCGTGGACCACCACGCCGTGGACGCTGCCCGGCAATGTCGCGCTCGCGGTCGGCGAGAAGATCAACTATCTCAAAGTAAAAGACGTCAGCGGCGATACTTTATATATAGCCGCAGATCTGGCCGAAAAAGTGCTCACCGCAGGCTACAAAGTGCTCGACAAACTAGTCGGCGCAGACCTGCTCGGCACGCGCTATGAGCCGCTTTATACCTTCTTTCCTGTCGCCAAGGAGTACGCCTTTGTCGTCGCTGCGGATTTTGTTAGCACTGCCGACGGTACCGGCATCGTTCACATGGCACCTGCATTTGGTGCCGACGACATGGAAGTCGGCCGCGCGCACGACCTGCCCGTAATCATGACCATCGAATCCGACGGCACCTTTAAAGACGGAGTTACTTGGGCCGGAATCTTCGTCAAAGAGGCCGACCCGCAGATCGAAGAAGAGCTAACCAGCCGCAATCTGCTCTACAAATCAGAAACCTATCTGCATACCTACCCATTCTGCTGGCGCTGCGACACGCCATTACTCTACTACGCCCGCGAAACGTGGTACATCCGCACAAGCAAATATAAAGATCGACTCGTGGCAAACAACCAAGAGATCAACTGGGTGCCCGACCATGTCAAAAATGGGCGCTTTGGCAAATGGCTCGAAAACAACATCGACTGGGCGCTAGGCCGCGAACGCTTCTGGGGTACGCCGCTGCCCGTCTGGCAGAGCGACGCCGAGGGCAGCACATACATGGAGTGCATCGGATCGCGCGCCGAACTGTCCAAAAAATCAGGCCAAGATTTGAGCGATCTTGACATGCATCGCCCCTACGTCGATGAGATCACCTGGCCCGCACCCGATGGTGGCACCATGCGCCGCGTCCCCGAAGTCATCGACGTCTGGTTCGACTCGGGCGCAATGCCGATAGCGCAGCAGCATTATCCATTCGAAAATCAAGAACTCTACGAAGAGCAGCAGCAGGCCGACTACATCTGCGAGGCGGTCGACCAAACGCGCGGCTGGTTCTACTCGCTGCACGCCATCAGCACGCTACTTTACGATCGACCCGCCTATAAAAACGTGCTCTGCCTCGGCCACATCTTAGCCGAAGATGGCAGCAAAATGAGCAAATCCAAAGGCAACGTCGTCGACCCGTGGGATGTCTTCAATGAGTACGGCGCAGATGCCGCCCGCTGGAACATGTACACCGCCAGCCCTCCCGGCAACAGCCGCCGCTTCAGCATGAGCTTAGTTGGCGAAACCGTACGCAAATTCATGAACACACTCTGGAACACCTACAGTTTCCACATCACCTACGCCAACCTGAGCGAAGCGTGGACGCCAGAAACGCCAAGCACACCCACGAATCTTATGGATCGCTGGGTGCTCTCGGAAGTCAACAAGCTGACGCGAGACGTCACCGCCGCCTACGAAGCCTACGACGTGCTCGGCGCAACCCGTCCCGTCGCCGCTTTCGTGGACGAACTGAGTAACTGGTACGTGCGTCTCAATCGGCGTCGCTTCTGGGAAAGTGATGTCGACGCACTCAACACGTTGCATAGCGTGCTCATCTCCATCAGCAAATTGCTCGCGCCAGCCGTCCCGTTTATCTCCGAAGCAATGTACCAAAATCTCGTCGTGCAGATAGACCAAAGCGCCCCCGATTCGGTCCATCTAAGCAACTGGCCAGTGGTAGATGAAGCGCTCATCGACGAGCAGTTAAGCGCAGACATGGCCGCCGTGCAGAAAGTCACCAGCTTAGGGCACGCCGCGCGTCAACTGGGCAACTTAAAAGTGCGCCAGCCATTGGCCCAAGTCGTAGTCCGCACCCGCACGCCCGAAGAAGCCGACAGCCTCGAACGGATGCAGCATCTGGTGCTTGACGAACTCAACGTTAAAGAACTCACCTTCGCCGACGCCGCTGGCGATCTAGTCGATGTCGAGATATTCCCCTTCCCCAAACAGTTGGGGCAGAAATATGGCAAAGGCTACCCCGTCATCCGCAAGCTCATTGGCAGCATGGATCAGCTCGACCTAGCGGGCAAATTCCAAAATGGCGAAACCGTCGAGCTATCAGGAGATGGTGAAACCTACACCATCGAATCAGACGATGTCGAAGTCCGCAGCACGCCGCGTGCGGGCTACTCCGTCAGCCAAGATGGTGGCTATCTCGTGGCGGTTACCACCGAGCTGACCACCGAGCTAGAGCACGAAGGGCACGCCCGCGAAATGGTGCGCCAGATCCAGTCGCTGCGCAAAGACGCCGGTCTCGAAATCACCGACCGCATCAGCCTTACCATCTCCGAATCGGCGTTGGTCAACGACGTACTGTCGAGCTTTGGTGAGTATGTGAAAGAAGAGACGCTCGCCACGTCGCTATCAGTCAGCGCAACGGTTAGCGAATCCGACACAACCGTGGTGAAGCTTGGTGACGCTGAGGTGACTATCGGGTTGGCGAAAAACTAGTTTAACAATGTCCGCTACCCTAAGACTCAGTGACATGAAGGTGAATCTCGAAATTTGTCATGCCCGAGTGTTTTTATCGGGCATCCATAGGACGCGCGCAAGAGCGGATTCCCGCTAACAACCCGCGGGCATGACAACTAAGAATCCCGCAAGAGCAAATAGCGTAGGCTGAGCTTGCCTAAGCGAAGCGAAGTGCAATGCTCGAAGCCGTAGCAGACATCCACTCCCCGCTATGGCTTTGACCGTCGTGCTGATGCACTGACTCAGCCTACGCTATCCGGACAGGTGAGATTTTTCCACCCCATCCATCCCAATGAACCAGCGTGATCGCCAAACACCGCATTTATTGCCATCGTAGGTGCGGATTCCATTCCGCACGATCTGCGATTACCCCGTCATTTTGCCATGTTGAGATGATTGCGAGCATCCATTCGCATCACCGCGCGACTGCGCCAAACTCTCCTCCGCCACCTCCGCCCAATTATGTAAACCAATCGCCACAAAATCCGCCTTGGCCCGCTCCAGCAGATCTACCGCCTTTTTCCTGTTGGCCGCGTGCAAGAGCAAGACGCCCCCAAATACGTTTCTGATGCATAAACCTTGAGATTAATGAATCGCAAGGCACGTGCTTATACATGAGTTGTATGGCCCTTCCGCCTCATCATCGCGTCCGGTTGCGCTCAGTAAGTAGGCCAGCGACGATTTCGTCACCGCGATTTCTCTCGTGTCGCCCAACGCCTCTTTCACCCTGAGACTCTTCCGATACAAGCGCTCGGCCTCATCATACTGTCCACGATTGCTCAGCAAGTAGGCTAGCGAGGATTGCGTCGTCGCGATGCTGTGACAGTCATCCAACTTCTCGAAGAACTTGAGGCTCTCATGATAGAAGCGCTCAGCCTCATCGTACGTCCATACGGTCTGGGCTGCGGCTAAGTTAAGCTCATTGCGCGTAAATACATCAAGGCTAGCCATCACAAACTAAGGGACCGTCCCCGATTTCGCTTGATGAGCGACTATTTTCGAATCACTTACCTGTATTTAGTGTCTTCACTATCAATAACTTTTACATGTGCGAAATGCAGGCTTATGAGATGGTTTTCAGATGAGTTTGATATTTAGGTGCATCTTAGTTTGTGGGCAGGATGGTAAACGCAGTAAAAAAGATCTGAATGATCGAAATCAGGAAAAATGCAGCAGATGCAACAAACTAGCAGCATCGCTTGCCTCGTTTTGCCTCGTGAATGTCAACCACACGAGAGCCTAAAGAGCCATAAATGCTCATATGTGTGACCGAATTCTTTGCGTCCTGTTGCGTATATTAAGCATACATTAGGCGTACTAGATAGATTCGTAACCGACTCCGAATAGAAGACGAGGCTAATCCAGAAAAATAATTATACCGATTTTCGCAATCTACTCCAGAAAATTGCGGCCACACTATATGTTTTATATTTTGGAATGGTCTGACACAATCTTAAGCCACCTGACTAAAATGTCAAGTCGAAATGATCAAACATGCCATTTTTTCGCGCAATTAATGTACTAATTCACTCTACTACCTTAATTCTACGTCAAATGTATAACGCGTATACGTATTTCATCCGATAACACCTTAAGGTCGGCATATTATAATTATTGCAGGACTATCTATTGTAAATTGCCACAGCCTATCTTTCTACGATTAGGCTCATCTAGCGAATATAAAAGCAACCTCTTATTTTGTGATCAAACAATGCCTCTAAAGTTAATTCACCGCTTCAAATATCGAATGTCAAAATAGCGAGCATCAAAATATCGAGCTGCATTGCGAGTGTTTGCCTGCTGTTGATTGTTTGTAGCTATGCCATCTCGACTTCTGCCTTTGGTATAACTGCTTTTGGAATGGCAGCTTCTCGCACACTTTTTTCGACACCGATTTTTATAAACCAAAGCACGGTGGCTGGTCTTTCGTACCAGCATAAAACATTTTCCCAAGCCGAACTGAATATGATGATCTCCGGCGCGGCTGCGGGAGACTACAACCGCGACGGATGGGTAGATTTGTTTGTGTTAGGCGGTGGTGCGACCGCGGATGCACTGTTCATCAATCAACAAAATGGTACTTTTGTGGACGAGTCTGAACGCTGGGGTGTTGATGCAAATCACCGTGGATCGGGCGTGGCGGCAGGCGACTATGATGGCGATGGCTGGCTCGACCTTTATATTACGAGTCATGGATTTGCCGCTGAAGCGTCCGTTGGTTTGCATTGGCTCTATCGCAATGTGAATGGCTCAGGCTTTGTTGACATGGCTGAGAGCGCGGGTGTGCGGCAGACTTCGCCAACGGCTGCGGATGGCTTTGGGGCAACGTTTGGCGACTACGATTTGGATGGTGATCTGGATTTGTTTGTAGCTGGATGGCGGCCAGATCGACTGGGTAATCGGCTATTCCAAAACCGTGGCAATGGGACATTCCGCGATGTGACAGACCATGCGGGGGCGGTGGAGTTGGCGATATTTTGAACAATGGGCTGCGTGGCTTTGCGCCCTGCTTTAGCGATATGGACGGCGATCGCTATCCAGAGTTGCTGGTGGCCGGTGATTTTGATACGACGCGCTATTACGTAAATAATGGTGACGGCACGTTCACAGATCAGAGCACGGATGCTGGCATGACGATTGCCATTAACGGCATGGGCAGTGCGGTTGCTGATTTGAACAATGACGGACTGCAGGATTGGTATGTAACGTCGATTTATCAATCTGACGAGTTTGGCGGCGACGGTAATCGTCTCTTTATGAACGAAGGGGCGCACCGATTTTCTGAACGTGGTCGCGCAGCTGGTGTCGATGAGGGATTTTGGGGATGGGGAACGGTAGCAGCCGATCTCGACCATAATGGCGCACTCGATTTGGTCGAGACAAATGGCTGGCCACTTGAGGCAAAATTTCAGAATCAGTCCGTTCGTCTATGGATGAATGAAGGGAATGCAACGTTCCTAAAGCAAGCTGATTCTGCTGGCTTAGCCTTGCGCCACGATGGGCGCGGTATCCTCAACTTTGATTACGACAATGATGGTGATCAGGATCTGCTGCTGACGACAAACAATGGCGAGTTGGCACTCTTTAGCAACGAGTTGGACAAAACGCAGAGCGCGGCGTGGGTGCGCATCCTGCTGGATACAAGCGGCGTTCACGGTTTGGCACCAGATGGTATTGGCGCGCGGGTGCAGGTGCGTAGCGGTTCGCTGACGCAGATTCGCTACGTGCAGGCTTGCTCGAACTTCCTTAGCCAGAGCGAACTGTCGGCCCACTTTGGTCTGGCAAACGCCGCGCGGATCGATGAGATCCGCGTAGAGTGGCCGAATGGTCAGGTAAGCTCGCTTTGGCATCAAACTTCAAACCAAACATATACGATTTCTCCTCCTACTATCTATCAGCATCATCTACCACTTATGGCCTACTAATGGCTCATCTAATACAAGCGTATATGGCATGCTGCTTTAAGCAGAAAATTCACAATATGTACAGTTGCGGCGGATGAGCGTCGATGATTTATGGAAATAGCGGCGTACACTCTCGTCGTTTTTATCATATGTAAAATACTATGTAAACAGGAAACCCTTCACATGAACAGCTTTCATCAAATTAGTCGCAGCAGAAATATGAGCTATTTTGTGCATCCTTGTCGCAAGAACTTTTCTCGAATGGGGGTTTTTTCAATTATCGCCATTATGCTTCTCGGTCTTCTTATATGGCCAATGCACGAGGTGCAGGCGCGCGATCTGGACGCACCTGCGCAGCAAGGGCCACCCTCGGATATGATGGCATACTGGCCTGTCGATGTCGATGGAACGGATCCAGCAGGTTATTGCGATATCTCATCTGGCTCGTACGATTCGAGCAATTACATTTTGGGCAGTGGCTCGCTTGCAGTCAGCGGTGGTGGAATGGGCTGCACCGGATGGACGAGCTTGCCATCGACGATCTCAATTTCGTTGTGGGCATATATACCCTCCGCAGGGAGTAATATTCAGACAATCTTTGCAAATTCCAGCAGTGGAGAGTCTACCAGCGGGTTGCGCCTATTTGTGAATGGCTGGCAAACACCGGATGGCTCAATCGCAATTGAGACCGGCAATGGCAGCAGCGGATCGAGCGTGACTACCGAGCCTGGACAGTTCAACTTTGGTGCATGGAATCATATCGTTGTGACGCTCGATCAAACGACTGGAATGGCGCAGATCTATCATGATGGCTCGCTCATTACAAGCGGTTCTGTACAGACAGGATATAGTCTGAGTTCCAGCGTCTATTTTGGTGCGATGCAATCTCTTAATGCAATGAGTGGTAATCTGGACGATATTCGGCTCTATTCTTATCAACTTTCGTCATCGCAAGTCAATGCGCTTTACGGAGCGAATACTGCTCAAGCGGCTCCCCTCGGGTACAGCTACACCATCGGCACAGGTACGCAGGGTAGCGCGAATGGTCAGTTTGCCTACCCCATTGGCGTGGCGGTCGATGCAAATGGTTGGATTTATATCACCGATTACAACAACCACCGTGTCCAGATATTTGATGCCAGCGGGACCTACACCCGCACCATCGGCACGGGCGTTGCGGGGAGCGAGAATGACCAGTTTTACAACCCCACTGGTGTGGCCGTCGATTCGAGTGGTAACGTTTATGTCGCTGATAGCAACAACCGTCGTATTCAAGTATTTGATGCCAGCGGCACCTACAGCCGTACCATCGGTGCAGGTTACGGTAGCGGGAATAGCCAGTTTATTGGCCCGTATGACGTGGTGGTTGATGCGAATGGTACCGTTTATGTCGCTGATACCGGCAACAGTACCAGCAACAATCGTATCCAGGTATTTGATGCCAGCGGTGCCTATAGTCGTACCATTGGTACGGGCATATCCGGTAACGCGAATGACCAACTTGCTATGCCTAGAAGTGTGACAGTTGATGCGAATGGTACCGTTTATGTCGCTGACACCAACAACCATCGTATCCAAATATTTGACGCCAGTGGCACCTACATCCGCACTATTGGTACAGGTGTACAGGGGAGTGGGAATGACCAATTTTCTTCACCTTGGGGCGTAGCAGTCGATGCGAGTGGTACAGTTTATGTCGTCGATAGAAACAACCACCGTATTCAGATATTTGATGCCAGCGGTACCTATAGTCGTACCATTGGCATAGGCTATGGAAGCGGGAATGACCAATTTTCTTCACCCATAGGCGTGATCTTCTTGCCGCTTGAACCAACATCTGACAACGCTCCGGAAGAACTATCTTTCTGGTTAGAAGAGACAGAAATCGACGGCACAAGACAGGCGTACGGACCTGTGTCAATTGCACTTGAATCTGCACGAAGTGAAAGTTCAATTTTCTTACCGTTCCTAAGCCGATAATTCACCGACTCGTACTGACGAGAGAATATGTTCCGCATCAAAAGGGGAGATATAGCAACTTTGCACGTTGCTATATCTCCCCTTTTGCGTTTAGCCCCCACTTATTGAAAAGATACCACGTAAAAGATATTGGGTGTGATCAAAATGAGTTAAAGGCTAGCGTCGGTTGAGAAGACGACGCTACGCTATAGCAGTTTGGCCGTATCGAAACCAGTGTGTTTGGCCCGTTA
>Ga0209187_1000982_pt1 | contig 38310 bp, 27 predicted proteins | sample BantaG_FD_187430 | JGI IMG/M metagenome (GOLD analysis project Ga0209187, IMG submission 187430) | Marine algal microbial communities from Bantry Bay, Ireland - BantryBay_4 metaG (SPAdes) (version 2) | ecosystem: Host-associated > Algae > Red algae > Unclassified | place: Bantry Bay, Ireland...
GCATGATATGAAGACCATTTTGAAAATTAAATCTAGCAAAGTATTGACCATCAGGTGAAAAGGTACTTGATCCTCCTGATGAGTTATTCCATCTATGACCAAGACACTGCTTTGTAGGTGCGGTTATTCCTTCTTGAGTTAATTGAATTTTGTAAATACAATTTGTTAATGCCTCTGGCAAAATAACCCACCAATCCAAACCATTTGCATGCATTGTGGCTTTAAGGTGTCCTAATGAAAATGTATCTTGTAAAACAATGCTGTCTTGAATTACAACTTCTCCTAATCCATTGTTTTTTGAAATATCTATCACATTTTGATATAAGTTAATTGGTGCAAAAGAACTTCCGATTGTCTCATTTAAAATAATACCTGGTTGAGAATCCAAACTAAAAACGTGATACATTTGATCACTACAAGGTTCAGGCAAACTGACCACAGTATTAGCTATTGGATGACCAAAAAAACTGCACCATTCTTGCTCAATATACCCTGGGCTAAGAATGTCACCTCCATCCATTATTCTTCCATTTGCATTTAAGATGTCGCACCCATTTGTATAGAACAAGAGATTACCCTTTTTGTCGCACATACTAAAGTTCGCTCCATCAAGAATAAAATCATCAATGCAATTGATCGTATCAATACGCAGGGTATCATCTCTAAAATCAAGATTTGTCAAAAAGCATTCGTCTAGGTCAGTAGAAATGTCGTATCCTAAAACCCATTGGGCATCATATAAATTTTGAGCCTGACAAATACCTAAACCAATCAATAATATAGCGGAAGTAAAATATAATCTAATCATAAATCAATAGCCACTTTATCATTTAACCCTAAGTCATTTCCAGCGAAAGGAATTTATGGCAAATGTAAGTAAATAAATTTTCTTTTAATATCTTAATGAGACAGAGCTAAAATTGAAAATGTTCTGTCGAAAATATCATCAAACCCGCCCTAAATTTCGACATCACTATAAAGCCTAACAACGGGCTAAGGTTATATTAGGTATCGGCATCATATTTGTAAAATTCACTTTGAAAAAGTCTATCAAGAGGAATCAGTATTGGGTTACAGAGCTTCTTGATAATATTAAAATTCCAAATAATTGAGTTATGAAAAAGTTTAGTAGCGTACTCATGGTTATCACTGCCTTGGTGATCTGCGTAGTAGTTAGCCTTGGTGCAAAAGAAGGACCGAGCACCTATGAAGAGTACGAAATCATTAGTCAAACAACTAGTGGGGAAGAAAAAGTGGCGGCCCTTAATGCCATGGCAGCTATGCTAATCAAGGATGATAATCTTCCAAAAGCAGAAAGTGTTGTTGAGAAGATAAATAACGAGATAAGCAATGATGATAAAATTGGTCATGCCGCTCTAAATATCAACAAGGGACTTCTATACAAATCTAATTTTGATTATAAAAATGCACTGAGTCACTTTTACTCTGCATTGGAATCTGCAGATAAGGCACAGGATAAAAAGCAAATATCTATTTGCAAAAATGAGATAGGTCATGTATTTCTCTTGCAAAAAGATTATGAAGAGGCAGAAACAAATTTGAATGCTGCTTTGGAGATTCGTGAGGGTGGACAAGATATGAGAGGCGCAACAGGAACTCATATTCTGTTGGGTCAATTGTTTTTCGAAAAGGAACTTTATGGAAAAGCGAAGCAACACTATAAGCGAGCTTTTGATCTGAATGTCAAAATGCAAGATCTTGCTGGTGCAGCCGATCTAGCTACGGACTTAGGTAATATTGACTTTATCTTAGATGACTATGAAAGTGCATTAGTATACTACAGTACTTCGAGAGATATTTATAATAGAGGTAATGATAAAGAAAAATTGGCTCGGAACCTTTGGGACATTGCAAAGGTGTTTGAAGCACAAGGCAATGTGAAGCAGGCTACGCATACTAATAAGGAAGCATTAGAGTTATGGAAGTCTACAGGCTCTAAAATTGGTATTGCAGATTCGTATTTACGTATTGCGAATAATTACATAGCAAGAAACAATAAGCGATCTGCTGAAGAAAATTTAGAACTTTCAGCAGCCGAAATTAAGACCGAAGTAAGCACCTATGGTTCATACAAAATCTTTAAAGGTTTAGCTATCGCTTTTGAAAAGTTAGGTAATTATAAAGATGCTTTTAAGTTTCACGTATACTATGATCAGAGTAAGGACGTAGCTTTTAATAAGGATAAGTCAGAGGCTATGTATGAGTTGAGCACGAGATATAATTCTCAATTTGCTGCTGCAGAAAAAGAGCAACGTATTGAAAATTTAGAGATATCTAATGCTGCGTCTAGCAAAGTGAAAAAGTTCTTATTAGCCGTATTAGGCTTAGGTCTTATGTTGGTCTTCAATTTATTTTATAGCAACAGGAGAAAGAAGCAAGATAATGCCAAATTGGTAGAAAATAACCAAAAGATAGAACTACAGAAAACGAAAATCGATAAGCAAAATGATTTGCTAGAAGTGAAAAATGATTCATTGCATTCATTGAATAAAAAATTAGTAGGGGAGATGGCTGAGCGTGAGTCGATCGAGCAGTCTTCTTTCGCTAGAGATAGATTCTTGGCTACGATGAGTCACGAGATGAGAACACCACTGAATACCATCGTAGGTATTTCTCACTTGCTGATGGATAACAACCCAAGACAAGAGCAAGTCGAGCAAATTAGAAACTTGCAATTTTCTGCAAATAGTATGACGGTATTCGTCAACGATGTCCTTGACTTTTCTAAAATAGAGGCGGGTAAGTTAACCCTAGATAATAGAGAGTTTACACCAAAGCCACTTTTTGAGAATCTCAAGAGACAATTTGAAAACCCAATTAGAGATAAAGGTTTAATTTTTAACTTTAGCTACGATGAGCGTATTCCAACAGAATTGGATGGTGACTCAGCTAGAATAAATCAGATCTTCAATAATGTATTGAACCAAGCTATGGAGGATACCGATAGAGGTGCCATCGACATGCAGGTTATCTTAGAAGACTATAATACAAAGCAGGCAAAGATTCGAGTGAAAGTGAGAGATACGGGACGTGGATTGGATAAAGAATTACTTGAAAAGATGTTTCAAGACTTAGCCCCTGATGCAGATATATTCGAAGGATACCAACGTAATAGTATTGGCCTAAATATGGCAAAGCGTCTTGTGGAACTTCAGAATGGTAAAATAGAGATCAAGAGTACAGTAGGAGAGGGAACGTTATATAGCGTATTGCTTCCATTCAAAGTCAATCAAAAGGTAACACTTCAAGTGGTAGAGACTGCAGAGGTAATCAGCACTTTAGAAGGAATGAATATTTTGATCGTTGAGGATAACAAGATTAATCAATTGGTAGTGGCAAGGATGCTCAATGATAAAGGTATCAATACGGTGACTGCAGACAATGGTGCAGAGGCACTACAAGAAGTGAAGATGCATAATTTTGATTTGATCTTGATGGATATTCAGATGCCTATCATGGATGGATACAAGGCTACGGCTGAGATCAGAGCAATGGATGATAATGCCAAGAGTGATGTACCAATTATCGCACTTACGGCTTCTGCTTTCTTGTCAGAGCTTGAAAAGGCAAAACTATTCGGGATGAATGAGCACGTTGGAAAGCCTTTTAGTCCTGAGGAATTAATGGAAAAAATTACGGCTTGTTTGACTCGCTTTAAAGCGGGAACGGCTTAAAAAAGGAGGTATTAGGTTTTAGCGAAAAAAAAGCTACTGCTCAACATCTGATGTATGATTTGCAATATCGTATGAAAGAATAAATAAAAAGGTTATCCTGATTTCAGGATGACTTTTTTTGCTTAGCTAGCAAGTCCCTAGTCCCTAGTCCCTAGTCCCTAGTCCCTAGTCCCTAGTCCCTAGTCCCTAGTCCCTAGTCCCTAGTCCCTAGTCCCTAGTCCCTAGTCCCTAGTACCTATTTTTAGGCCTTGCGCACACGCAACTAAAACCTAAAACCTAACAGCTAAAACCTTCTTTAAAACCTATATCCCCAACATATCTTTCATCTCAAAATAACCTTGTTTCCCGATGATGTATTTAGCCGCTTGATAGGCGCCTTTGGCAAAACCTTTTCGGCTGTGTGCGACATGCGTGATACTAACTAGGTCTTCATTAGAAGTGAAGTTTGTGGTATGTGTACCAGAGACACCCGTTTCACGTTTTGCGGTAATGACTAAGTCGGTATTTTTATGGGCACGATCTAGCTCCCAATCTTCTTTGTTGGACAATTCTGCAATCATTGTCTCCGCTAAACGAATAGCGGTTCCGCTAGGCGCGTCCAGTTTTTCTTTATGGTGTATCTCTTCGATAGCCGTGTCGTAGGTTGGAAATTGCGACATCAGTTTTGCTGCGTATTGGTTGATAGCAAAAAACAAGTTGACGCCAAGACTGAAGTTAGGGGCGTAAAACAGGGCCGTATTATTTGCTGCAGCAAGTGCTTTAGCTTCGTCTAGTTTATCTAACCAAGCAGTAGTGCCAGAGACTACAGGTATCCCATGTTCTAGACAGATCTTAATATTATCAAACGCACTTTCTGGTCTGGAAAATTCAATACATACATCTGGTGCAAATCGCTCTAGCTGTTTGATCTCACTCAAATTTTTGGAGCTGATTCGAAGGACTATTTCATCGCGATTGGCTAAAGCAAATTTTTCAATTTCCCTACCCATTTTACCGTAACCAATAAGTGCAATTTTCATCTTGTGTGAATTTGCGCCAAAGATAGTGGAAAATTAATTATCAAATATTATTGTCAATGATCAATTAGCAAAGCTATTGCAGGCAAGTCTAAAAAAAATAAGTTTACTACTTATTCGATGAGAAAAATCCCTTAGAAGTCTAGCTACTTTGTAGTATGCCTATAAGAAAATGCCTAGATGCGAATTGAACATCGCATATTAAACTTTAACTTTACTTATTGAAATATTTTCATTTCTATTGCAATTGCTTATTAGAATGCCAAATTGCAATTGATTTGCAGATTGGAAAATGGAAAATGGAAATTGGAAATTGATCAATTGATCAATTGATCATCGATCATTGACCACTCTGGTGTCTGAAAACCGATCATGCCAGCAATCATTATGTATAGGTAAGAATGAGAAAAGATCTATGGGTACCATGCGCCAGAGCGAGCGTAGCAAATATACTTTAAGACTAATCTCCATTTCTACGTTGTGAACAACCCGAGTTTGTGTCAAAAATTTTCCGAGAGACTTTCCATTGAAAAAATACTCTGTAGAGAAATATAGCAGTAATGTAGAAGTGACAATAACGTAATCTAAGAATGGATTGAATTGGTGAGAATTAAAAAAGAGATATTCTGATGAACTAATATAGCCAACGAAAATACCGACTATAGTTGCAAGGCAATAGATAGATAAGTAGTCAATCAAAAAATTGACTAGACGAATGTATTTGTCAGCTTGGACTGTCTCTCTAAGGTGCCAGCCAATGTCTATATCGAGGATTTCTGTGTAATACCTTTCCATGGGATAATCGTTTTAGCACTACTCTCAATTGCGAGAATAGTATTAGTTGGTTATCCGTATGAGGTGATAGAGGGTGTAAGATAGTGGGTGTAATGAATACAATGGAAAATATAGTAAAGTTCCCATTGTGTAATGATATTGTTGGAAATGTCAGCAAATCGCCAAATTATTATAATGTCAAGCTGTTTTAGACGACTTTATCCGCGCACGATGAAGAAGCAAACGCATCAGGTTTAGCCTTGAATTCAAAACCCATACCTAAGATGTACCCCATAGCTTCTTTCAAGGCGGTATTAGACTTAAAGTGAGGATCAGTATTGATATCGGCGTGTACTTCCAATGCTACCTCATACTGATCAAATAAGTCACAAAGGGCGTAAGCAATATCTACAGATTTGGCAACCTCAGATATCATCCGCTCTCGAAGACTCATCTTTTGTTTATGAGACGAGTTGTTTATGAACATAAACCCGCCCTTTTTTTCCCTCAAGAATACAATAACAGTAGCGTATTCAGTGACTTCGTTGCGAACTTGGGAATCTGTTCCAATGCAAACTTTTAACTTAAAGCCCTGTTCATGTTGTTCTTTTATGGTCTTTTCTACAGCATCCTTTATATTTTGCTGAATTCTATCTCCATTTAATCTGCGCCAGTTCTGTTCCATAGTTTATACTTGTTGATATAAAATTCACAATATTTTATTTCATTCAGTTTTGGGCTTGCAATATACTAAACTGAATAAAAATACTTTTAGTTCATATTTTAATTGAAGCGAATTATGGTCGTTAGCGTATTTAGCAGTAGAATTAATGATGTTTAATCAGGTTAGTTGTATCCAAATTCGCGTTATATAACATCGGATTTGATTTTACCAAGACCATTTTTGACTAGTCTTTTGTCAAAGGCGGCATTTCAAGCTCAATATTGACAGTATCCCTAAAAAACCATTACTTTTGAATGACTCAAGGAAAAATGAATTGCTTTTTAGGAGCATAACGCAATACTTACTCAAATACAAATGAATATAATTTTCCGAATATCTATCTATCTCTTAATTGTATTGTCCTATAGTTGTACCTCATCGACTGGAGGTTCTGCTCAATTAGGCAAAGGCTATAATCATTTAGCGAATGAAAGTAGTCCTTACCTACTTCAGCACGCTAAGAATCCAGTCGATTGGTATCCTTGGTCAGATGAAGCTTTGGTCAAAGCAAAAGCAGAAAATAAGCTCTTAGTGGTTAGTGTCGGTTACTCTTCTTGTCACTGGTGTCACGTCATGGAACATGAGTCATTTGAAGATACGACCATTGCTCGGATCATGAATGAAAATTTCGTGAGTATCAAAGTAGATCGAGAAGAGCGACCAGATGTGGATGATGTATATATGACAGCTTGCCAGATGGCATCTGGTCGTGGTTGTGGTTGGCCCCTCAATGCCTTTGCGCTACCCGATGGTAGACCAGTATGGGCGGGCACTTATTTTCCAAAAGATGAATGGGAAAAAGTCCTGACTCACTTCATGAATTTAAGGAAAGATGATCCCGAAAAATTGGAAGAGTATGCCACTCAACTGACGGAAGGTATCCAAAATAGAGAGAAGATTGAAATTAATACGGGGAAGTATGAGTACAAGACGGAAGTATTAAATGTTATAACTGAAAAATTCATATCTAATATTGATTTCAAGGAGGGCGGTCGTAAGGGGGAGCCAAAATTTCCTATGCCTAATAATTATGAATTTCTCTTGCGTGAGGCTGTGCTACATGATAATGCAAATGCACTTGAAGCAGTAACCATTACCTTAGATAAAATGGCCATGGGCGGCATTTATGACCAATTGGGTGGAGGCTTTTCTCGGTACTCGGTAGATGGTCGCTGGGAGGTGCCCCACTTTGAGAAAATGCTTTATGATAATGGACAACTTATCAGTTTGTATAGTAAGGCGTATCAAGTAACGAATAACCCAATGTATAAAAATGTTGTCGAGCAAAGTTTAGAATTTATTGAGCGTGAAATGAGTTCACCAGAAGGTGGTTTTTATAGCTCTCTAGATGCGGATAGTGAAGGCGAGGAAGGTAAGTTTTATGTGTGGACACAGGAAGAGTTGCATGCTGTCATCACTGATGAACAGGATAGGAATATTTTTGATACTTACTACGAAATCAAGAAGCGTGGGAATTGGGAAGAAGAAAAGAATATTCTCTTCATGAAGCAGTCGCTTGAAGAGCTATCTAGTACATTAAAGCTGAGCCCTGAGGTAATAAATAGCTCACTAGCAAAGTCTAAAGCCAAGCTAATGAAGGAAAGAGATAAGCGTATCAGACCTGGACTTGATGATAAAGTATTGACCTCTTGGAATGCTTTGATGCTTAATGGTTATATAGATGCCTATCGTGCTTTTGGTAATCAGGCATATTTAGATCGAGCACTTAAAAATGCCAATTTTTTAGCGAAAACCATGATGCAAAATGACTTTCGATTGAATAGAAATTACAAAAGTGGTAAGTCGGTGATCAATGCCTTTTTGGACGATTATGCCTTGTTGATTGATGCTTTTACCAATATGTATCAAGTCACTTTCGATGAGCAATGGTTGACTAAAGCAAAGGGTATGACGGACTATACCTTAATACATTTCAAAGACAAGGAATCAGGTATGATGCATTATGCTTCAGATTTGGATCCAGACTTGATTGCTAGAAAAATGGAACTCACAGATAATGTTATTCCAGCATCAAACAGTATTTATGCTAGAGCAATTTATAAGTTGGGTATTTTTACTTATCAAGATGAATTCGTCCAGACTGCGGAACAAATGTTGCGCAACATGGTCGAAGATGTAAGTACGACGGAAACTCCTAATTTTTATTCTAATTGGTGCCAGCTATATAGTGAGATGAATCTACGTCCCTACGAAGTAGCTATCGTTGGTGCAGACTATCAGCCAAAGTTAACAGCTTTGCAAAAACGCTACGTGCCGAATGCATTATACCTGGGAGGCAAAGATGAAGGTGATCTCGCTCTACTTCAAGATAAGCTACAAGAAGGAGAAACCATGATTTATGTTTGTCAAAATAGGGTTTGTAAGTTGCCCGTAACGGAAGTAGAGAAAGCGTTTAAGTTGATGGAGAATTAGTAAGAGGATTATTAATTATGGGTTATGGATTATGAAAGGATTAAAGAACCAAGCCATTTCATAAATCACTGTACTTAGCCTCAAGCAAAACTAGACAATAAAATGAAAGCAGAAATAATTGACCATATCAATAAACTTGAAAAGGAACGCGGCATTACCATACTATACGCCGCAGAAAGCGGATCACGTGCATGGGGCTGTCCTTCGCCAGATAGTGATTATGATGTTCGCATTATTTTTAAAAGACCTAAGGCTCAATATTTAGAAATTGATGAGAAGCCAGATACGATAGATATTTTCCATGGTAAGCTCCTAGATATAAATGGCTGGGATATTAAAAAGACATTGAAGCTGGTTCGAAGATCGAATGCTACGCCTTTTGAGTGGGCTCAATCTCCATTTATTTACAAGGAGATAAAAGGATTTCGTTCCACCTTATTGGTCTTGTGCAAAGATTACTTCCAGCCGCGTCATTCCGTTAATCATTACAAAGGTATAGCAAAAAATAGTTATGCCAATACAGATTTAACAGGTGAGATAAAACTTAAGAAATTATTCTACGTGCTTCGACCTTTAATGGCAGCAAAGTGGATCATCAAGAAAAATGAAATTCCTCCGATGGATATCCCCACACTGATCAGCATCATTGAGGATAAAAATATAGTAGATCACATCAATACTTTATTAGATATCAAGAAGGATAAAAACGAAGACTATGTTCATCAAATAGATGCTCTAATATCTGATTTTATCAAAGAGGAATTTTATACGCTAGATCAAGTAACTGTTGATAATGTTGAAAAGAATCTTTCTTCAGATAAGCTAAACAAAGCTTTTAATAAAATCATTGAAGACTAAAATTGACATAGCGTTTATTAGGGAAAATAACCTCATCCTTCTCGAGTGTATCTCTGGAAGTAGAGCCTACAATTTAGATGTCCCAACTTCAGATACAGACATTAAAGGTGTGTTTTATCTTCCCAAGGCTCTATTTTATGGCTTAGATTATATTCCGCAGATTTCCAATGAGACCAACGATATTGTGTTTTATGAGCTCGGCAGATTCATTGAATTACTTTCAAAAAATAATCCCAATATTTTAGAGCTACTTGAAACGCCAAAAGATAAAGTTATTTATCAGCATCCCATAATGCAGAAGTTAGCAACGAGTGATTTTATCTCAAAAAAATGTAAGGATACCTTTGGCGGCTATGCTTTTACACAAGTTAGAAAAGCAAGAGGGCTCAATAAAAAGATCGTTAATCCGATGTCAAAGGATAAGAAAACAGTGATTGACTTTTGCTATATCTTGAAAGACAGTGGGTCTACCTCACTTTCTAAGTGGTTACAAGATCTCGAAAAGGAGCAGGAGCAAATTGGCTTGGTTAAGATAGATCATTTTAAGGATACCTATGGACTTTACTATGATGATACCGCCACTTTAGGCTACAAAGGAGTCATGAAAAAAGAGTCTGCTAATACGGTGCTACTGAGCAGCACCCCTAAAGGAGCTAAGTTGCTTACGCATCTACATTTTAATCAAGATGGATACACCAAATACTGCAAAGATTACAATGAATATTGGGCATGGGTGGATAAGAGAAATGAAAGTAGATATGAGAATAATATTCAGCATGGTAAAAACTACGACTCCAAAAATATGATGCATACCTTCCGCCTTCTGGATATGGCTGAAGAAATTTTAGCTACTGGCAAGATTAATGTTTGGAGAACAAATAGAGAAGAGCTGCTAAAGATTAGAAATGGAGAATGGCAGTACGATGAGTTAATTAAATTGGCCGAGGCAAAAATGCAAGCGGTTGAAGCGGCCTTTAAATCCTCTACACTTCAGGAAGAGCCAAATTATAGCAAAATCGAGAATCTGTTGGTGGACATGAGGAGGAGGCTCTATGATTGATCTAATTAGCCATTATTCCTAATATGCCAGTAAAAAGCTATTAACTTTCCACTAAATTCACCGATCAACTCTAGACTACACTATCTCAATTATCTACTAATAAAAAGCTCTTCACTATATTAAACTTTTACCCCAAATTACTGTTTTTTCAAAAAGACAAAATGCTTACAGATACAGACGTGCACAGTCAAATTAAATCCTTACTAAAACATTTAGGTTCAAATCTTTATGAGAGAGAAGAGAGTATGCATTTGGCGCTGTTGAGCGTACTGGCAGGAGAGAGTATATTCCTCTTAGGCCCTCCAGGTGTAGGCAAGAGTTTGATCGCGAGGAGATTAAAATTTGCTTTCAAAGACGGGATTTCTTTTGAATATTTGATGAGTAAGTTTAGTACACCCGACGAAGTGTTTGGACCAGTGTCCATCCAGAAGCTCAAGAATGAGGATAAGTACGAACGTTTGACGGATAAGTATCTGCCAGGAGCTAATATAGTTTTCTTAGATGAGATCTGGAAAGCAGGGCCCGCAATCCAAAACGCACTCTTGACTGTACTGAATGAAAAGATATATCGCAACGGTGATGTAGACATTAAAGTTAACATCAGAGGTATCATAACTGCCTCCAATGAGTTGCCACCCTCTAACACAAATCTAGCGCCCATCTGGGATCGTTTTTTGATTCGGTATGAGGTAGAGAATATTAAGCAGTTTGGTAATTTTCTCGATATGATCACCAATACGAATGATGTTTACGTAGATGATATTCCTCAAGACGTCAAGTTCACCAATCAGCAGTTGGACACTTGGAGCAAAGAGATTGATCAGATCGAAGTTCCCGCTGAAGTTCTTAATAGCATCCAGGTTATCAAAGTAAAATTAGAAGAATACAATGCGAGAGGTACGGGCATCCCTATAGTGGTGCACGATCGACGATGGAAGAAAATCATTCGACTCTGTCGCACTTCGGCATTTGCCAATGGTAGAAGTAAAGTGGATCTCATGGACTGCTTCCTGATGAAGCATTGCCTTTGGAGTAATCCTTCTCAGCGGGATGTCATTCAAGATATATTGATTCAAACCATTGCGGATCACGGCTACTCGATGACGACCAGTCTCAATAGTCTAAAACGTGAGGTACAAGAATTTACCGAAGACGTGCAAAGTGAAATCCGGGTACCACATACCGTATCAGCGGAGGAGTTGATGGTGATCGAAGATGAATACTTCCAAATCTTGAAAGGCAATACCAATTTCTCTGGTGTCTTTGTAAAGATCAGAGATTTTCGAGAGCTGGATGTCAATGTAATCAGCGTGACGAACATTTACGATGAAAACAAAAATATCGTGAACAGGCTCAAGTGCCAAAAAGGAGAAGACGCCAATACGATCATGATTCATCATAACTCCAACGTCAATGCTTACAAACTAAAAACACGTCTACAAGAAAAGAAAGAGTTTATCACCAAGAAGCCGCACAACTTAGTTCAGAAATTTTGGGATGAGCGATACAGTGAGCTCAGCCAGTATGTTACTACCCAAATCAGCAAGATGGTTGATGATGCGCCGAGCGAAATCAAAGAATTAGATGGCAACCTGTTTGTCGATGAGGATTTGTCTGTTGTAGTCAGGCGCAACTACGATCACACCCTAGGTGAATTGAAAGAGCTGAAATTGACGCTGGAAAAGACGCAATATTATTATACAGAGTTGTAAAACGAGCAAGCAATGATGAAGGATATACATAAAGAGTTGAAGAGTGAGTATCAACGCTTCATCGAGTTTGGCGGACTCTTGGATAAGAAGATGCGTAGATATCTTATTCAATATCTACAAAATAAATTTGACCCAAGCCGGCATTTAATTCCAGAACTGAAGGATAGATATTACAACTATTTTAAAAAAGCACTGGATGAGATTTTTATCATTGATGGATTAGAGGACATTATTGGCCAGAATGCAGAGATCAAAAAGAGAGTCATATTAGATACCATTTATTGGCTCAAGAAATCCTACAAAAAAGTAAGAGAAAAGCATCCATACGAACAAGAGGTGCAGCGACTAGAATCATGGTCAGTTACTCCTATGCATGCATTTCTCAAGCGCTGGTCTGCACTGCCCACCTACCTTTCCTCCATGTACAGCAGAGATGAGTTGGACAGTAATTTTTATCGAGACAAATTTGAGAAAGCCATTACTTCCCAAGTCTTATCGGAAGTGAGCCCTGAGAATGTCAAGCAGCTGAACCTGCTCTTCGATGATGTCTTAGCCAATTGGGACGCTTTACTGTATGCCAAGATTCTGGAATTTCAGATGAATAAATTTAGTGAAGAGAGCGAAGCCTATGTAGATTACGTGACACATAAAGTCAAAGAATATAATAAGTTAAAAGATATCATCGAACCTTTCACCGAATACTTTGGCTGGGATATGTCACGTAAGCTTTGGAAAAAAACTTCCTTTGATGTTATTGATCAATATCGAAGTTTGCTAGAGGATGAGGACAGCGTGCGCGAGTTGGCAGATCTGTTAGGCAGTATGCGAGAGGCAGAAATAGAAATGGAAGAAGAGACTTTTGAGAAGACAATCATCAAACAGGAGTGGGTCAAAGATGATCTGCTCAAGTCTGAGATCGTGGGCGTGCATACTAGTAAAGAATTATCACAGATGCTTAGTTCTGAAGCGAGCCTTTTGAGTATGCCAGAGACAGAATCTTTGTTCCTCAAAAAATATTCCGATAGTAAGCTCATGACTTTTCGTTACGAGGATAAAAAATTAGTCAAGAGCGAAGACCACATTATGGAGGTCAATCAGCGGATCAAGCAAAAGGAGAAGGGGCCTTTTATCGTTTGCATTGATACCAGTGAAAGTATGATGGGCATGCCAGAGAAGATCGCCAAGGTGATGACGCTCGGCATTCTCAAAATGTCTATGCACCAAAATCGTAAAGCCTTTCTCATTAACTTTTCCTCGGGTGTTCAGACCCTTGATCTGTACGATATCGCGGAGAGTATCGACCAGATCGCAGCCTATCTTGCCATGACCTTCAACGGAGGTACCAACGCCAATCTCGCGCTCTACACCGCCATGCGCCAACTGGAATCCGAGAATTATGAGGATGCTGATATCTTGATGGTTTCTGATTTTATAGTGTACAAATTAGGGGAGGATATTCAGAACCAGATCGTTCACAATCAGCAGAATAAAAACACACAGTTTCACTCTCTTTGCATCGGCGATCAGTACAACGATGAGGTCCTCCATTACTTTGATACCAATTGGCATTATAAACCTAAGGAGAAAGGCATCATCCGCTCACTGACAAAAGGCTTGACTGATATTGGAAATCGGATGTAGGCTTATCTGGTTTCGTTATAAGAGGAGATTATTTCTATGATCCTGATTCTGTATTCTACAGTTATATTGCTTATCTATTTCTTCTTATAAACATCTTTTAGGGCGATGCCGTGACTTACGCAAAAGCAGATAAGTATAATAGTCAATTCAAGGACAATTTAGCGAAACTGGAGTGGATTACTTTTGACGCTTCTCGCAATGTCTCCTTCGTTTACCTTGTTGCAAGTTTTTTGTCTAATGCCGTGCAAATAGCCCGTCATCTATTAACATCAATGGAAATGAAGTATATATTTACTATTATCGTTGCTCTCCTTTTCTGTAGTGTTGGCTATAGTCAATTGAGCATCAATAATCTTGAGCAAGGCAAGACTGGTGGCTATTACATCCATTGGTGTTGGCACAAGGAGGATATACTAACTCGGACATTCATTTTAAGGGTAATCACCATGACTTTACTTTGCAGAATGTAGTGGCGGAAGACAGACAATCCATTTTTTAATTAGATACTTTTATTGACCTAAAAAGTTTACTCCTCCTCAGTACAACTTACGAGATGGATATTACTTCAAAAAAAAATGGGGATATATCCGTTGGTGTAGATCATATGAAGTATGTCGTTCGGCAGAATCAAGTGATTAATATCAATGGCTACATAGAGAGCACTAACATTTGGGGCCATGCCAGCTCGGTTTTTAACCGAGCTGGCACCGCGTCGTACGCTACTACATCCCGATTGAAAAAATCGGGATATAACGCTACCACCGCTTGTCCAGACGCGCTCGCTGTCGCATCGCTTCTTACCTTATTTATTTAAATTGTAACTTGCGAAAAAATACATAAGGAACCTTAGGAAAAATTTAAACCCTCAAAATAGTATAGTACTAATAATACTAGAACGATACATGAGCATCATATATAATGCTTTGTAGAAAAGTAGCTTCATAATTCTGACTTGGAAAAATAGTGAATGAGCGCATTCACTATCTCAATAAAACTGAAAACAATATGACAAAATACATTAGTAGTAGAAAGGAAAACATAGGCCGTGCTCCGGATGAGCTTATTTTTAGAGGTGATAAAAAGGTAGATACGGTCCATTTAAGACTCATCGATTTTGACGCGGAAAGTTTAACTGAGGACGAAATAAAAGTGGTTAAAGATGTGAGCCAATATCAGCATAAAGACACAGTCACATGGATCAATGTTGATGGATTGCATAATACATCCATTATGAAGGAAATATCAAAAGCATTTAATTTAGATGTTTTGGTAATGGCGGAGGTTTTGCATACAGATGCTAGACCTAGGGTAATAGAATATGATAACTGCGCCTTGATTACAGTAAAAATGCTGAGAGTAGATGAAGAGACAAATGATACTGTGGTCGAAAATCTGAGTTTGATTCTTACAAAGTCGGTATTGATTTCATTGCAAGAACAAAGTGGGGACGTATTCGATCCCGTAAGAGAGAGAATTAGAAAACAGAAGAAACGAATTCGAAATGGTGGAATAGACTATTTGACGTTTGCCTTATTAGATATTGTCGTGGATAATTATTTATACGTTATAAGTATTTTGGGAGAGAAAATTGAATCTTTGGAAGAAACGCTCTTGCTCAATCCAGATCAAAATGTAATCAACGAAATCAATGACTGTAAAAGAGAGTTAAATTATCTCAGGAAAAATATTAAACCGGCTAAAGAAATGATTTTCTCTTTAGTGAAAACTGAATCAGAATTCATTAGAGAAGGTACTAATATACACTTTAAAGAATTGGAAGATAATATCAGTCAAGCTAATGATGTCACAGATCATTATCGTGAAATTTTATCTGATCAGCTTAATATCTACCACACGACAATCAGTAGCAAGCTGAACGATATTATGAAATTCCTCACGGTTTTTTCCGTGATCTTCATTCCACTAACTTTTATCGCAGGTATCTACGGAACCAATTTTGAATACATCCCAGAACTGTCTTATCACTATAGTTATTTCATTATGTGGATTGTGATGATTCTAGTTGCCATCGGAATGCTCTTATTTTTTAAAAGAAAAAAATGGTTTTAAGGAAAAAGCAAAAACAGCAAAAACAGCAAAAACAGCAAAACAGCAAAACAGCAAAAACAGCAAGAGTTTCGAGCAAGTGACAGAGAGAATAAAAATAACAAGATTGGTAGAGACGCCGATTCGTCGCGTCTAGTAGCGTGCAAAGGGATCGCATACCATCGGAAATAAAGAATTTTACAAACTTAGTGTAGATCCTTATGAGACCAATAATTTATTGAATGAAAAATTGTCGGTAGCAGATTCCAGTATAAAATTGGCACCAGTGTATGAGCTTAATTGATTCGGCAGTAACAGTATTCTGGCCAGCTCTATTAATCTATTCAAGTTTTAGAAATTTAGGTTCTCGGAAAATAATATTTGAAGTTTACTTTATAAGATTGTCCTTTACAGCAGAGATGAATAAAGGGCACCTCTATTAACCTCTGAAAGATTGTAAATTTCATTTAGCGCTTGAAATACAAGGCGAGACGATTGAGTTTAGCCGTAGCTAAACGAATGAGAAACAACGAAGTAGTTCAAGATGATAAATGGAATAATAATATTCTTTATTTTGATTACATCTTGAACGAGGTTGATAGAGGTGCCCTTAAACTAAAGTGCGCAGACGATCTGCTGCCTGCTCGGCCGTAATATCACGCTGCGGAGTTCCAAACATTTCATATCCCACCATAAATTTTTTAACAGTAGCACTACGAAGTAGCGGAGGATAAAAACTCATATGCCAATGCCAATGCTCGTTTGATTGACCGTCAGTGGGCGATTGATGTATGCCACTAGAGTAGGGGAAGGAGCAATTAAATAGAGCATCATATGCCTTCGTTATTTTAGAAATGGCATCTGCGAAAGATGTGCTTTCTGCCTCTGTAAGCTGATCAATATGGGCTGTAGCTCTTCTTGTGATAATCATAGTCTCGAAAGGCCATACCGCCCAAAATGGTACCAAAACTACAAAGTTATCATTTTGATAAATTATCCTTTCATTGATATCTAATTCTTGAATCAAATAGTCACCTAGCAATGAAGTTTGATTTTTAAAAAAATATTCCTTTTGCTTCAAGTCCTTTTTGTATACTTCATTTGGTAGTTCAGACTGACTCCATATTTGTCCGTGTGGGTGTGGATTACTACAACCCATTACAGCGCCTTTGTTTTCGAATATTTGTACGTAGTTGATCAGGTTATTAGCGCTAATTTCTCGATACTCTTTTTGCCAGACCTTTACTACTTTATTTATTTCTGATACTTCCATATCTGCTAAACTCTTTGAGTGATCTGGACTAAAGCAAACCACCTTACAAATACCTTTTTCGCTTTTCGCTATAAGCAAACCTTCATTAATAGAGAAGTTGGGTGAGGTAGTTTGTAAGGCCGCAAAATCATTAGTGAAAACGAAAACATCATCGTAGTCTGGATTGATCTCTCCATTTAGCCTAGTGTTGTTTGCACATAAGTAACACGCCGGATCATGTGCAGGACGCTGCTCATTTGAAATTTCTTCAGTTTGTCCTTGCCAGGGACGTTTTGATCTATGAGGAGATACTAAAACCCATTCTCCCGTAAGTATATTATATCGCTTATGCGAATAGTCTTGTAAATTATCAGTCATTAGCTATCAAATTATATTTATTTAATCACCTGTGTACCCCGTGATAATTTCACGCTAAATACGGTACAATCCTTTTTAAATTTCGCTCTAAATTTATTTGATACTTCTTGTTTAAACGCTTTAAACCCTTCTTTTTTTACCAGATTGATGGTACAGCCTCCAAAGCCTCCACCCATCATTCTAGCGCCAGGTACATCTACATTATTTTTAGCTAGATCAACTAAAAAATCTAATTCTTCACAGCTAACTTGATACTCTTTACTTAGGCCATTATGGGATTCAAATAACAAACTACCTAATGCTTGAATGTCCTCTTTTAAAATAGCTTTTGAAAAATTTTTTGCTCGTTCATTTTCTTTTAAGATGTAAAGCGCTTTTTGATAGTCTAGCTCCGTAATGTCTTTTTTTATTGTATGTAGATCACTTTGCTTGGCATCTCTCAATGCATCAATCTGCAAAAGTTTTGAAACTTTCTCGCAAACTGCACGCCTTTCATTATAAGCACTTTCGGACAGCTTATGTTTTACATTAGTATTAATAATCATAATCTTATATCCCTTAAAATCCAACTTAAAGGGTTTGGATTCGAGTGCTCTGCAATCTAAAAGTAGCGCACTATTTTTGACACCAAACATACTCGCGTATTGATCCATGATACCACAATGTACACCTACATAATTGTGCTCTGCTTTTTGCGAAATTGAGATCATTTTTAATTTCGTCATACCTAAATCAAAAAGTTCATTAAGACCAAATGCAAAGCTATTTTCCAATGCTGCGGAGGATGACATGCCCGCTCCTTCAGGAACATCTCCAGCAAAGACAGCATTGAATCCACCAACTACTTTACCGATTTTAATTAACTCGCCGACCACGCCAAGAGCATAATTTCTCCACCCTCCGTTTTCTAATGGCCTTACATCTTCAATACGAAATTCATAAAGCTCCTCTTTATTTAGGGCAAAAATTTTGCAGGTATCGTCACCGCTTATGTCAATAGCTAAAATAATACCTTTATCGATAGCTGCAGGAAATGCAAACCCATCATTATAATCTGTATGCTCACCTATCAGATTAATTCTGCCAGGGGAGTATACTATGCATGGTTTCGTTTTAAAATGTGCTTTAAAACTATGTTTAACTTCTTTAATTAATTTTTTCTTCATGATATATTATGCAAAATAAATGTAGATACCGACGACAAGAACGCAAATTGCAAGCCCGACTTGATTAGTGTATTTCCAAGGTCTTATATCTACTTGCTCTGTATAAGTTTGTACATATGCTGTCTCTCTTGGTTTTATCTTTCCAATCACTAGCATAATTACCACGTTGAGAATGAATAAAATAGCCATTACATCTAAAAAATGTGGGTAAGCTTGTTTCGAAACAACTGCTAAAGCTTCCTCACTTGTAATGCCTATAGCCTTAGCTGCAGCGACTGCTTCGTTTATGAAATATGGTTGGAGGATAAATTGACTAAAGATGTACAAAAGACATCCAGACAGTAAACCAATTTTAGCTGCAATGGCAGGTACATATTTTGTCAAATACCCAACTATAATAATTGTGAATATGGGAATACTGTAAATACCATTTATTTCCTGTAAATAGTCAAATAAGCTACCTGCATTTGCTATCAATGGGGCTATGAACATAGCAGCAATAGTTAGTATAACACCAAAGCATTTTCCGTACTTCACCACCATTTTTTCTGTAGCATCTGTATTGATATGTTGCTTATAGATGTCGATTCCAAAAAGTGTAACGGAACTATTTAAAACGCTATTAAATGAGCTCAGTATGGCACCAAATAAAACCGCTGCGAAGAAACCCACCCAAGCACTTGGAAGCACTTCATTTACGAGCATTGGATATGCCGTATCTGCACTTTCTAGTTCTCCTTTAAATAAATGGAATGCAATCAAACCAGGTAAGACAACGATAATGGGTCCCAAGATTTTAATAAAGGCAGCTAGCAACAAACCCTTTTGTCCCTCTATTAAATCTTTTGCTCCTAGAGCCCTTTGTATAATTTGCTGGTTAGTGCCCCAATAAAATAATTGCACCAACATCATCCCTGTAAATATAGTATGGAATGGTACAGGGTCTGTCGCCTTTCCTAGGGATTTAAATTTATCTGGGTTCTCTGCCATTAGAGTAGAGAGACCATCTAAAACACTACCATCACCTATCGCCATTAGACCAAATATGGGTATCATCAAACCACCTATGAGTAAGCCTATCGCATTGATAGAATCCGATACTGCCACTGCTTTCAGTCCTCCAAAAACTGCATATACGGATCCAATAATTCCAATGCTCCAAACACAAATCCATATAGACTGCGTCGGTGTAACGCCCAATAATTCAGGGAACTCAAACATACCGCTCATAGCTAATGATCCAGAGTATAAGATCACTGGCAGCAACACTACTGCATAGCCAGTGAGAAATAAAACAGAGGTTAAGGTTTTTGTAGTAACATCAAAACGCTTTGCCAAGAAGCCAGGTATAGTTGTCAATCCACCTCTTAGGTATTTGGGTAATAAGATTAGAGCAGTAATGACCATGGCGATAGCTGCGAGTGTTTCCCATACCATGACCGATAATCCGCTTTGGTATGAAGAACCGTTTAAGCCTATGATTTGTTCTGTCGATAAATTAGTCAGTAATAAAGAACCCGCAATAACTCCAGCAGTTAGGCTTCTCCCTCCTAGAAAATATCCGTCTGATGATACGTCTTCTTGATTTCGAGTTTTGAGATAGGATACGATAGCTACTAAGGCAGTAAAGCCAATAAATGTGATGAAATTCATAGTTGTAAATTCTCTAACTTAAATGTAGATATTTTTAAACTATCTACACCATTATTATACCTGCATACAGGTTATTTTTTTAATAGCAGGCATGGTGCTGATCCATTACTTTCGCTGTGCTTTTTATGTCTGAAATTGGTAGGGTGTATGGCTACTTTGGATTGTTTCACGCATTTCAGTATCGGATAAATGACAAGGAGCCATTAGCTTCACAGGTAAGGACTTCGAACCTGCAGCTAGAGAACAAAATTCTTTCATTAAATTTTTTGTAGGTAGGTATATGGGCATGCCTTCTAGTCAATTACCAGAATTTATGAGAGATCAAGGCAAATTTACCAAGATGTCCATATCAGCTGACAATATGTTGTTTCTATATATTTACGGGATTAAAGATTTCAAGCGCATGACACCAGCGTCTCACAAATCTCTCATTAAAATGAGCGCAAAAGAAAGCCCTTATGCCTATTCTAATAGGATGAGCAAAACTATACAATTGCTGCCCGTAACTGAAACACTCGAGTACAATGAAAAAGATAAGGCATATGTTCAATATACAGTTTTTGTTAGAAATTCTGATTGGGCAGAACCAATGAACTATTAGAATCGATGTTTTTGGATTGGATATGGTGGATGGTATAATAGGGTGCAATATGCCTGTGGCTATTATGGCTGGGGTGATTGATAGATTTTGTAAATTTCGGTGCGTATTTGAATGAGATGAAATGAGGTACCCTTATTACTCAGTTATAATATAAACATGACACAGGGGAGATGCTGTTCCGAGACAATTTTGTGCCAAGGCTGGCTCTCATGGATTAAGCGTATTTAACACTATTAGAATCTGAATTTTATATATATTGGGCTATATTCGAAGCGAGAATTGAAATTGCTCCTCGTTCAGAGGATAATAGAGTTACCCTAAAGAAAATGACCCAGATGAAAATTGATAAATTTAATTTAAGAGTGCTGCTATTTTTGTTGATATTTACCTCACTGACATCTTGTAAGTTGGCTCGGTTTGCTTATTATCAGAAATCCAATATAACGGATTATAAAATATTTCCGAGTAGAGAGATTCGTAATGCGGATGAAAAATTTAAGTTTTATGAGCGAGATACCAATCTTGAGATAGACTCTATCACCATCACAATTCGAAACAAAGGCAAAGTCCCAGTTAAACAGCGCAGTTCTTTTGAAGATTATTTAACACAAAATAATACAGTAGCTTTTTTAGTCATTCGAAACGACTCTATCTTGTATGAAAACTACTTTGATGATTACGAAGAAAAATCTATCGTAAATTCCTTTTCGATGGCAAAATCATTTGTTTCTGCATTGATAGGCTGTGCGCTAGAAGATGGATATATAAAATCCACAAGTCAGTCGATCACGGATTATCTACCCGAACTAAGAGAAAACGGACTCGAAGTAATCACGATAGATGATCTACTGGATATGAGATCGGGTATCAAATTTAACGAAAGCTACATCAATCCATTTGGAGAGGTTGCAAGTTTCTACTATGGAACAAATCTGAGAAAACAAATCTCAAAATTGAAGCTAGAGAAAGCTCCCAATACGGAGACTAATTATCGAAGTGTAGATACTCAGCTGCTTGGATTGATTTTAGAAAGAGCATTAAAAACAATGACCGTATCAGCGTATTTGGAAGAAAAAATTTGGCAACCTCTGGGGATGGAATATAATGCTACTTGGAGTTTAGATAGAGAAAAGGAGGGGCTAGAAAAAGCCTTTTGTTGCTTGAATGCTCGGGCTAGAGACTTTGCAAAATTTGGAAGATTGTATCTCCACAAGGGCAATTGGAACGGGCAGCAAATAGTGTCAGAAAGTTGGGTGACAGAATCAACTAAAATTGATACCACTAATGGAGAAGATTGGTACTATAACAATCAATGGTGGATATATGAAAATGAAGTTTTCGCTGCCGAAGGTCATTTGGGTCAAATAATATCTGTGCATCCAAATAGCAATATGATATTTGTCAGATTGGGTTCAAAATGGGGCAAGACGTCCAACTGGACTAGCATTTTCAATTTGTTGGAGAAAAGGCTAAATGGTGAGGCTAGTATATCAAACTAATTCCTAAGATAACACTAAGAAAATGGGTACCTCTGTGGACAAGGGATCGGAGTCAGCACGCCGATAGGTGGGCGTCACAAGTAGGTGCAGTGCTAATGCGCTGGCTCTACTTGGGACCGAAACGGAGTGGAGTGACGCAGAGCCCGGTACCTGATAAGAGACCAGCTCATTCGCTGGTGTCTTATCTGGTATGGCCCCAAAAAAGTTAAATTTGTCAGCGGACTAGAACATCATCCTGTCAATCTGGATATCGCTAGACGGATCCTTAGCTACTCCGATGATCAAAGCTAATGGTTGGAGTAGGGAGGAGTAAGTAGTAAGTTGCACTTTCATTGCTAACGGATACAATAGAAGTCCCCACAAATGGTTCTATAGTGATAATATTTTGGGGCCATTGTGCTCCCAATACATTGGGAACACAACCGTGTCGTCCGCTACTACATCCATGCCTGCACGCGGTAGCGACACTGCGATGCAAGGTCCACACGGCCAACGCGCATGGATATAACGCTTCCACCACTTGTCCGGATGGGCTCGCTGTTGCATCGCGACGTGGATAGAAGTGGCCTCAACCTGATAGCAAATTTATGACGAGCCATGTTGATAACAGAAGGGCACTTTTATTAACTGCAGGCTTGAGAATATTAGAATTAGTTAAACTTAGAATCGAGGACATTCGATCCTCTGAAAAGCAATTTTTTATAATGAGGGCAAGAGCAAAAGGGATAGAATTACCCTACTATATGATAATGCTTTACTATTACTAAGAACCTACTACATCGAGCATAGACCAAATCATTGGCTATTTGAAGGACAAGATGGAACTCAATATTGTACTCGAAGCAAAAAGAATATTCAGAAATGGAATAAAAATTTCACAATTTAGCCCTTGGGCTACTCCTCATAAATGGAGGCATTCGTTCGCTACACATCATTTTCAAAACGGTGTAAACTTAAAGTACCTACAATCTCTTTTTGATAATAATAGTCTACAGATTGAATAAATCATCACCAATAAAAACGGGATCATGCTATTGACAAAACTATACATGCTAGATAATCAAAGGAATTGGTATCCCCCCTATACGACTATATATAGGTACAAGCAGAGTAAGCAGTAAGTAGAATTTATTAAAAAACTGAAAGAAAGGATTAGAGAATAAAATAAATCTACAAAAGTAAAATCTTTAGAAAAAAGAAGGGGTTTGCTTTTCCCTATTGAGAATGAGTAGTGTTCCATGCTTGGGTCGGGATTGTCCAACTGAAATATTAGCGCCATCCGCCTAGTTACACTTGGGCATGTATGGCGGTACTATTTCTTTGAGTAAGCTGCAACCAAAAAAAATATGTTGGTAATAAGATAAGTGAGACAGGTTGCTGAATTTTAATATTGCAAATTGTGGGATGGTGTAAGAGAATATAAACAGATAGACCCTGAATGGAAAGATGCTAAAGTACATGATTTTGATAAAATGACTTAAATTATGTTTCTCATGTTATACAAAAAAGACTCACGGTATTTACTCAAAAGTAATGATTATCGATGTAAAAGAATATCCAAAGTGTAAATAACAAGGTTTTTCATTTGATCATTTGGACTTTGGGAGAACTGAACTAGTCATACAAATCGGTAAGATTAAATATAAGAATCTTGAAAATCTAATCACAATTATCAATGATTCTTTAATTTCGGTTTCTGCAAATGAAAATAGACTCTTATTAAACGCGACATTTGAAGATAATGCCAAAGAACTAATTTGAATAAAGGAAAATGTTTGGGATAATCATATCTGTCCTGTCAAGCCAAATGTCTTAAAGCATATGATATTAGTCTAGATGTTTGATTTCTTAATATGACATATTAATATGACAATATATCAGTAAATACAGGAAGTAAGTTGATTAACTACATCTTTATGTAGTACTAATTTTTTGACAAATCAAGTAGTTTTGTGGAAATTAGCGTCTCCAAAACAATCTACATATACTAAAAAGTATAATTTCTATAAATACCCCAAATGTATATTTATAGAAACTGAAAAAGATCGAATTTCATTCGGATAACCTTAGATTGCTAAATGAAAATTTATTGAAAACTGTCTTGTAACAATTAAGCAAGGCACCCATAGATTGATTGCTATCGGAATAGACTTCCGAAAGTACTTTGCTTAAGTAGACGAAATGCAGTTTGCAATAGTAGCTGACGTCTATTCAGTTCACTTAATTTTATTTTATTTTATAACAATATTAATTTTTTACAATGAGTAAATTAACAAATTTCAACGATGCTGCCTTGAATACTAAGGAGCAAAACAACACACAAGGAGCTTGGGGTAACTCTTACAACAAGTACAACTCTCATCCTTCTTCTAATTCATACAGTTATTCTAACTCGTATAGTTATTCAGCACCTGCAGCACCTGCACACCCTGTATACCAAGCACCTGCAGCACCAGTATACCAAGCACCTGCACACCCTGTATACCAAGCACCTGCGCATCCTGTATACCAAGCACCTGCGCATCCTGTATACCAGGCGCCATCGTTTAACTTTAATGCATGGTCAAGCTGGCACTAAATAGTACAGTTTTAAAATTGTAGTTTAAAGCTAATTAATTCTATTTGTTACTTGGATAGGAGAAGTATAGCAAGCAATTTTTTATATGTACTAAATTGGACTATACTATAGTCTTATAAGATAAGAAGAGTTGATTTTTTTAATCAGCTCTTCTTTTTTTTATGCTTATTATTCTCAGCTGTATTAAATTTAGTAAGTTGTTTTGTACACTCCATTATAGCATGAATGACTAATAAATGGAGATTCATTAGTAGTAAAATGATCGAATTCACTACATCATCTTTATAAAGGCTTTTATTTTGACTACATAAGGATTAAGACGTATATTATAAAATTGCTATAATCGTTTATTGTTACAAAAGGAAATTTATTTTTAATTATGAGTTGATTATCAACTAACTTTTAATTAAATTGTATGCCTTTGTCAAGGCTTATTACTTCATTTACATCCTCCTATTTTTTGTTCTAAACAGATACGTCATTATTATTAATGATGATTGGCTAATACTATGACTAAAAAATTTCCATTTTATAAGCAAATGGACCAAGCAGACTGTGGTCCTACATGTATCCGGATGATAGCCAAGCATTACGGAAAGGCGTATACATTGGAGTATATTAGAGAACGTAGTTATATCACAAGATCGGGGGTCTCATTACTCGGCCTCAGCGAGGCGGCTCAAGCCATTGGTTTACGTTCACTTGCCGTAAGCATTAATTCTCAGCGTTTGGCAGAAGAAGCTCCACTGCCTTGTATTGCTCATTGGCGCAATCGCCACTTTATCGTAGTTTATAAGATAGAAAAAGATACGGTCTATGTTGCCGATCCTGCACATGGATTGCTAACATATACCAAAGATGAATTTGAAAAAGGATGGGTAGGAGAGCAAGGTGACGAAGGTGGTACAGGGTCGATTTTGCTGTTAGAAAAAACGCCTGAATTTGAAAATATAGAACAAAATGATAGTGAAAAAAATATCTCCTTTGCCTATATATTTGATTACGTTAAACCATATCAAAAATTTATAATACAATTGGTTTTGGGTATGCTCATCGGTAGTATGCTTATGCTGATTTTTCCATTTCTGACCCAGTCAGTAGTTGACAGAGGTATTGAGTATCGAGATGTAAATTTCGTTTATCTTATTTTAGGAGGACAATTAATGCTCTTTTTGGGTCAAACGATTGTACAGTTTATACAAAGTTGGATATTGCTTCATCTGAGTACGCGGATCAATATTTCTTTGATATCGGATTTTCTTGCCAAGTTGATGCGCTTGCCGATTTCTTATTTCGAAACGCGCGTAGTTGGTGATATTTTACAGCGTATCAGTGACCACAATCGCATACAGTCATTTATGACTACGGATTCTTTGAGTGTTGTATTTTCAATTTTTAATTTTATCGTCTTCGGGGTATTGATGGCTTATTTTGATATGAAAATATTCTTGGTATTCGCTATTAGTACCATATTATATGTCGCTTGGATTTTAGTTTTTCTAAAGAAAAGAGAAGAATTGGATTATCGATCTTTTGACCAAATGGCAAAAGATCAAAGTAATATCGTGCAGCTCATCACGGCAATGCAAGATATCAAACTCAACAATGCCGAACATCAAAAACGTTGGGAATGGGAAAAAATACAAGCCAAGCTATTTAGGATTTCGGTAGACAAATTGAAGCTATCTCAATACCAAGAAGTGGGTTCGTTTTTTATCAGTAATCTTAAAGATATACTTATTACTTTCTTTTCTGCCAAAGCAGTAATTGATGGTAATATTACTTTGGGAACTATGTTAGCGATTCAGTATATCGTAGGTCAAGCTAATGGACCTTTGAGCAATCTCTTAGGTTTTATTACAAAAGCACAAGACGCTAAAATTAGTCTTGACCGTTTGAATGAAGTTAGAAGCAAAGAAGACGAAGAGCCAGTAGGCATTCCCAAACTCAGAAGCATCCCAACTAATCATGATATTTATTTGAAGGGATTAGATTTTAGATATGGTCCATCAGGGACGGATTTAGTTTTAGAGAATATTAATCTGCATATTCCTGAAGGGCAGGTGACGGCTATAGTCGGTGCAAGTGGAAGTGGTAAAACGACCTTGATTAAATTGATTTTAAAATTTTTCAAACCAACAAAAGGCACTATTCATTTAGGGAAAACAAGTATTGATAATTATCATAGTGGTTGGTGGCGTAGCCAATGCGGAACAGTAATGCAAGAGGGTTTCATTTATTCGGATACAATCGCAAAAAATATTGCCGTCGGCGAAGAAAATATCAACTACGAACGATTGATGCATTCCGTAGATGTCGCTAATATTGGGGACTTTATAGAATCATTGCCTCTAGGCTTTCAGACAGAAGTTGGTCAAGAAGGTGTCGGCATCAGTGAAGGTCAAAAACAAAGATTATTCATCGCAAGAGCTGTCTATAAAGATCCAAAGTATTTGTTTTTTGATGAAGCCACGAGTTCACTTGACGCAAACAATGAGCGTGTGATTATGGAAAATCTTGATCGATTTTTTAATGGCAGAACTGTAATCGTTGTTGCCCATAGACTGAGTACAGTAAAAAATGCAGACAATATTATCGTACTCGATCAAGGGCAAATAGTAGAGCAAGGAACACACGTAGAACTAGCTAAAAAGCGAGGCTACTATTTTCACTTAATCAAAAATCAATTAGAATTAGGTGTATAGCTAACACAGACCTCTACTTAAATATAATGATGTTAATTTCTATCAGTCAGAACAAATGTAAGAATTCAATAGAAATAGAACATGCATTGTAGGAGTAGTGCAGTTTAACATTGAACTATTCCCTTGAATTAATACAATTATGAATATATATAAACAAACATATTTTCATGTCAGTCATCAATTAGATTGGCAAAAGGATAATACTTATTTTATTGGTAAGGAATATTCGAATAGGTACAAAGAACTATTAAGTCGAGGTTTTTCGATTCCTAAAGTAAACGGCGAACAAGTACCAATGAACGCGATCTTAGACGGCATGACGAAGTTTTTAAGTACAAATGATAGAGCTGCATTTATGCCTGAAAATTATCATTTCAATCCTTCAGATACACTGATGGAAGTTTTGCCTTTGATCCGTTCACAGATGATTCTGATACGAGAATTGATATTTGAAGAAACTAGAAAAGAGCATTTTTCCGAAAAATTATCCCGTTACAAAGCAATACACGTTATTCCTTCATCTAAAGATTCTTTGGCATTTTGGTTGCCCCAATTAAAAACACCGAATGCTAAAATATACAAAATTGAACTCACTGGAAAAATACATCGAGCAGCTTATGAATTACTAAATGTGAGTAGTATGCCACCCGATTACATTAAATTCAATGCCTACCAATATTGGTTAGGTAACGAGAATAATAAAGTAGATAGTGACGAATGCCTTTTTGAAGGATTGGTGAAAGTAGTAGAAATCATAGATGCCAATCTAGTGTCGAGCAACGGATAAAACATGAATATTATAAATAAACAAACGGTTCAGTTATTCATAGTAACCATCTTCTTTTCGATGATGACAGTTCCGTTGTTTGCCCAAGATAATCTCAACCTAAGTAAAGCCATCAGTATAGGGTTGAGTAATAATTTTGGTATTAAAATTCAAAAAATTGAAGAAGATATTGTCCAAAATCAATTAAACAATGTTTATAAAAGAAGAATACCAAAAGTAGATTTATTTGCTCGACAGCAAAATAATTCTAATAATAACAGCTCGCCAACTTCTTTTGTACAGGGTTTTTATTCAGATCGAGGATTGGATCTTGGTTTGGATGCCAATTGGATAATTTTTGAAGGATTCAAAGCTCGACTCGACAAATCGCGATTAGAAAAGTTGAATCGGCAAAGCAATGGTAATACAATGCTATTAGTAGAGAACACGATACATGCCATAATGCTAGCCTATTACAATACGCTTATTAAGAAAGAAGCTGTGGCAGTGCAGCATGAAGCAGGTATCCGTTCCAAAGAAAGATTCAATGATGCTAAATTTCAATTTGAAAAAGGCAAAGTAAGTGGCTATGATTTATTGCGTTTTGAAAATGCGATGCTTATAGATTCGACTAATAGTATTATTCAGCTAAAGGAATTTGATATAGCCATGCAGACTCTTAATTTGGCAATGGGAAATAAGTTTTATAAAGTCTATCAACTTACAGATAAGTTGGATTATCAAAAAGAAGATTATCAATTTAGTAAATTGCAACAGAAAATGATCTCACTAAATAAGGAGCTACAAAATCAATATCTCAATCTAATGTTGCGTCGCAATGATATTGGGATTCTAAAGGCAAACCAATACCCTAAATTTGCTATTAATAGTGGTTTGTCACAAAATTTCAATTCTACAAAATTTCAAGGAATAGATAGAATTAAGGGCGGAAATTTTAGATTCTATCTCAATTTCTCTGTCACTTATAATCTCTTTGATGGTGGTCAAATCAATAGAGCAATAGATGAGGGGCGACTCAAAGAAAAAATAGCTGATTTAGAAATAGATCAAGTTAAACAAGAGTTGTCAAATGTATTGAAAAAAGCTGTCACAAATTACAACATGCAATTACAAATTATTAGAATAAATGAAAAATTGATTAATAATTTGAAACAAAATTTGATACTGGAAAAGGGTAGATACAAAAATGGATTTTCCTCTTTACTCGAATACCGATCTTTGCAGCAAGAAAATATTGATGCGGAACAAACGAGATTAGAAGCGATTTATGAATTATTAATTAGCGAAACAGAAATTCTAAAATTGACAGGTAGTTTGTTAAAATACTATCCTGAAAATAAAAGATAATGGAAGACGATAAGAATCCAAAATTTGATGATTTATTCCAAGATTTTTTCAAAGAAAAAGTTGAGGGATTGGATAAGGAAACTAATGATAAGGAGATAGTAATGCCTAGTCCACAAATATCAAATGAAGTTAATATAAATACGATAATTAGCGACTTATTAATAGAGGATAAACAAGAATTAGACACAGAGGAACCACCTCCAAAAGAAAGTAAAAAAGTGCCTAAAGCAATAGATGTTCCTAAGAAAATACGACAGAATGCGCCTAATGAAATCGCAATAACGGAGGCAATTAATATTGAAGGTGGCGCTTCGGCTTTTATCGCTAATCCTGAGTATTTGGCGCCGCGTAGTCATGAGGTCGATGAGATATTGAGTTTTGTTCCTCATTGGATGATACGTTGGGGTATTACTACCATTTTTGCAATTGTGTTAGGCATTATTGCTATGAGTTATTTTATAAAATATCCAGATATTGTTGCAGGCCAAATTACTATAAGCTCTTCCAGGCCACCTGCTTCTGTTATTGCCAAAGCTAGCGGTCCGTTGAAATTATTTAAGAAAGATAAGGATATCATTGAAGAAGGCGAGGTCATTGCTTTGATAAGAAACGATGCTAAGTATGAAGATGTTTTGAAGCTCAAAAAAAGTTTGGAAATACTTAAAACTGAGATAAACAAAGGGCAGAATTTGACTTATTTTGAATTTCCGAGAAACCTAGATTTAGGTTCATTGCAAGGGGCGTATGCAGATTTAGAATTTAAAATTAAGGACAAAAGGGTGCAAGCGAATTCGAGAGGAAATGATTCTCGTCGTAAAGCTAATATAGATAATCAAATTTCCGAAATTTATAAAATACAAAAAGAGCAAGTTCGACATATCCTATCCCTCCAAAGTGAATATATTAAGGTGAAAGAAGTTTACGATAAGCGTTATCAAGCTTTGTTTAAGAATGGAAGTATCTCTGCCGAACAATTGGAAAACAAGCAAAGTGAAGTCACTCAGAAACAAAATGCCTACCAATCTGCTAAATTAAGTTTGAGTGAGAATAAAAAACAGATTTTAGATTTGGAATCCAGAAAAGATGAACTTGATTATGGAAATACACAGACAGAAAGCACTGGACTCAATTCTATTTCTATGTCCTATAGTCAATTGCTAAATGATATCAATACGTGGGAAAATCAGTTTTTGCTTACTGCACCGATAGCTGGTAGATTAAATTATTTACAATTTATCAAAGACAATGTACAAGCCGAATCCACACAAGAATTGGCAAGTATTGTTCCTATTTTTAAGGGAAAGTCTCGAGAGACTATAGGCGAATTATTTATTCCAGCTGTAGGAATGGGCAAAGTAAAATTGGGACAAACAGTAAACGTTGACCTTGATGCTTTTCTAAAAAAGGAATACGGAGTTATTATTGGAAAAGTAACAGAGATTGCAGATGTGGGGACGACGTTGCCAAGTTCGGAAGGCGCACAAACGGTTTACAAATTAGTTGTCACTTTTGATAATGGACTAAAACCTACATCGGGAAAGGATATAAAATTCAAACATAACATGAAAGGTAAAGCGGAAGTCATCACTAAAGATGTAAGGCTGATAGAACGGATATTTAATGAATTGAGAGATGTAGTAGATGCTAAATAAAAAAGAGATTCAAAGAATAAATCTTTGAATCTCTTTTAGCACTTAGGTTTTATTTTACCAAACACCGTTGCCATTTCCACAGCATTCAAATAGCACTACATTTCCCATCATAACTTTGTCTATTTGACCACTTCTATTAAAAGTTAAGTTAAAATAGCCGCCAGTTGAGGCATTTTGTCTATCGATATTAATTGTTGAATCTTGAAAATCATCCAGATTGCTTTTAAGTGTATGCTTTTTCATAGAATTAATGAGTTTTAAAAGAAAATAGAAATTAAACTTGTCTTAATAAAAATAAATAGTTGTTAAATTTTATATAGAAAAGTAATTAAGCAAATATACATTTTATTCTATTGACAATCAATAGAGTATCTTAAATTTATTATTAATAACTTTAAGTGATAATGAAGAGAATACACCATACAAAATTGATCTTAATATTGCTTTTTTTGATGATGGGTAATAGTCTGAAAGCTAATGTTATAATTGATAGTTTAAAAATTCGATTTGCTCTAGTCGAGGACGAACAAGAACGTTCAAAAATTGCAAAATTAATTGGAGATAACTACTATTCGATTAATCAAGATAGTATAATAGCCTATTATGAGTTGGCAGAGAAGTACGCTAACCTGTCGACGACGACATTTGTTGATGATATTGAAATATTACGTGGATATGGCTATTACAACACTAATTTGACAAATGACTATGACAAAGCTATAATATATTATGAAGAAGCTATTCATATAGCAAAAACTAATAACGATAAACGTAACATCGCTTTAATTCAGAATGATCTGGGCATCATATTTTGGAAAAAAGGAATCTATGAAAAAGCAATTGAATATCATTTTATGGCAGATAAAATAGCTGAAGATATTGATGACGCTGATTTGAGAATGAGAACCCTATTAAGTTTGGGTGTTATTCATAATGAAGCATTACGCAATGAAGAAGCTAAATTATATTATGAAGAAGCTCTTTTATTAGCAAAAGGAGTAGGACATCAAAGAGCAATAGGAGTCATCCAGAATAATATTGGAAAAGTTTTGGAAGATATGGGAGATTATACGAATTCTCAAAAGCAATTTCAAAAGGCTTTAATTACTTTTCAGAACATGAGTGACGACTATTGGAAAGGACTATGTTACTATAACTTGGGAAATAATTCATTTTTGCAAAAAGAATATAAAACAGCTATTGATTATTATGATACAGCACTTACACTAAATAAGATATTGCAAGATAAAGATAGAGAGGTGATGATTTTATCGGGATTGGCAAAAACTTATGAAGCTATAAAGGAATATAAAATAGCTATACAGTATGCGCTCAAAGGCGAAAGGTTGTTGAAAGAATTTGATACCGAATTACACCATAGCACACTGATTTCTATTTTGGCTAGATGTTATCAAGGTCAAGGAAATTTCGAAAAATCTAATATCTACTATCAAAAGAATTTCAATTCTACTAACAATATTGAAAGTGAAAACCAAGAGCAAGTATTGGCTAAGATGAAAGCCATGTATACTAATGAAAAAAAGAATAATCTTATAGATCAGCTAGAAATTATTAACAAACAAGAATTAATCAAAAGGCAAAGAGCGACTTATATTTTTAGATTCACTTCTTTGATATTCTTATTTATATTGGCATTATTAGGCTTATTATTCTATGGACTGAAACTGCGACAGCTAAATAAATACAATGCGCTACGTAGTAAATTGACTTATGACCTACATGATAATATTGGTAGTTCACTTAACCAAATAAAGATATTGTCATCTAAATTAAATAACAATGTAAGTGAAATTGGCGAACAAAACAATTTGTCAAAAATATCAAGAATCAAAACAATAAGCAATGATCTAATTAGCAATATGTATGATTTGATATGGTCAATAGATAAAGATAAAGAAAGTTTGGAGGACTTAATAGACCACATGAGAGATCATGCAAGCAATGTTTTTTCCCCGATGGATTTACCTTTCAAAATGAAAATAAATAGTAATTATAGGAATAAAGTAATAGATGCGGAGGTCAAAAATAATATATATGCAGTGTATAAAGAAGCCATTAACAATGTCGTCAAACATACGCGTCCTGTGTTGGTTTACATTTATATTGATGTCCTTAATAATCAATTGAATTTAAAGGTTGAAAATGATAAGTCTGTTACATTAGACGATCAATACTCCAGCAAGAAAGGACTCCTAAGTATGGTGCAGCGAGCTAAAAGTATCGGTGGAAAACTGAATATAAAGAATGAAACGGATAAATTTATAATCAATTTACAAGTAAATGTATAATGTCTATAAAAGTAGCAATATTAGAAGATGATGCATATGTATTACAAGAAATCTCGGAGATTGTAAAAGCATCCAAAAAGCTGGAGTATGTTATGGCAGCGAGTTCTGGAGAGAAGTTTTTAAAATATTTTAATGACAAAACCGATATGGATATTTTATTGACTGATGTTGGTCTACCTGGAATGTCAGGTATTGAAGTCATTACTAAAATAAAAAACATTTGTCCTGACGTTGAAATTATTGTTTTGAGTTCTTATCATGACAATGATACAATATTCAAAGCATTACGCGCAGGCGCGACTGGGTACTTGCTTAAAGATGCTAGTTTTGATGAAATTGAACGAAAATTGATAGAGGCCAAAGAGGGTAGTCCTGCTCTATCGCCTGCTATTGCTAATCGGATGATAAGTTTTTTCAATGCTACTAAAACTCAAAATGTAGATTATAATTTAGCACCCAAAGAAAATCAAGTTTTACAATTATTAATCGAAGGATTGAGTTATAAACTTATTGCTGTAGAATTAGATATTTCGATTGATGGTGTACGGTATCACGTCAAGAAAATTTATAAAAAAGTACATATTAATTCTCGTCCTGAGTTAATGAGATTGTACATGGATGGCAAACTGAAATTGTAAAAAGTTCAAAGTAGAATAATTTTCAAGGTTAACAGCTTTGATGGTCTTTTTATTTCCAATTCAAGCAGTTGTCGAGCTTTGCTTAATATCTGTCTGACCCTTTTTTCATCCTTCACTTAACTATTGATTCTTTTGTGTTTCAAGTTTAAGTGATTCTTGTAATAGTTTCACAAACTTAGAACCTATTTTTCTTGATATAATAATATAGAAGGTCAAGAAAGACTATCATTGAGCAAGCTTGGTGCTGATCATTATAGTCTTGGATCTATCGCCTTAAGCCTATAACGGCAGATGATATTGACCCAAATAGGTCGAAGGAAGTGCAGCTTGCCTTGAGGTAAAAAATCAGAGTAGCAACTTTTTTGTTTATACAATGCCTGCTGTTAATATGCATCATTGGAGACATCATAATTTGAATGCTAAGTAGTTTAAAATATATTAGTTCAGATGACAAAACTATGCTATCTCACAAAATTGATAAAGGTCTCCATGAGTCTTTATTAGATATATCAGGCCTAAGCGATGGAATGTATCTCTTAAAGTTATAGGTGTTCGAAGTTTTAAGGTCGTCAAGATTCTTATACAACATTAAAAGAGAGGTAAGCTTTTGGCTAAATTACTCTATTAGTCTGTTTTCGAATTATACCAATAGGATATATTTCAATCATGAGCTTACACTATTTTTTGTAAAATAAGCCATTTTCTAATCCATGGCTTTTAATATCATCAGAAGAGTGAACTAGTATTGCGGGCACATCAGTATTTTTTTGAATTAGTTTTTTGATGCGTCGCGCATTTTTGGTATTTCGAGTTTGCCGAATATAGATCGCTTTTATTTGCTTGGGAAATCGCTTCGCAATCTCGATGTAAAAATCAGCGTCTTCATCTGCCGAATCTCCAAGCAGAATAAAGGGTAATTTGGGGTAGGTTTTAAGTATATGTGAAATAGAACTGTTTTTATGATTTGAGAAAGCACCTGATGGTGTAGCACCATAATCACGTAATAATAAAGGACCTCTAGGAAATTTTTGTATCGTCAAAAATTCCTCTAGTAAATCATAAATATTCCATGGACTATGGGATAAATAAAAAATGGGGTTTTCTCTTTTTCCGTTTTCACCCTTTACAAATTTTTTAAATAATTTAACCATGCCTTCCATTGGTAGCCTTTGGTGAGCATTCTTAAATATTGTTGCGTACAACATTTTTAATTTGAATAGAGAAGTTACATGTGTCTGTAAAATGGTGTCATCAATGTCAGTGATGATACCATAGTCTGCATTCTTAGAGGGCATGTAGATTTCTCCTTTGGCCTTAACTTTCTTGCTATTCAATTTTGTTGGATACAGCAATTCTACTTTTACATCCAACCGATTGTTCGTCGTTTTTTTTCCAGGTGCTTTCCACATACTATCTAGAATAAAGAATCCTTCCTCATCAGTTTGACATTCAAAAGTCTGATTAGCGCAAGTAATCCTAACATCTGCATTCGGAATTTCGTCCGTTTCGAACCGTCTTACGCTATTGATGATGTTTTGAATTTGACTATCAGTTTTCCCTTTGAATATATTTTCATCTTCTAAAACTCGACCTTTTAAGTAAATGCGTTTAGCATTGGCATAACCTCGATAAGGTATAATGATAATCGGATCTTCAGAATCAAATTTCTCAACGAAACGACTAATTCCTTTGCCTACTTTTTTATATCCTCGTAATGGGTTGTCCATTGTTCTATTATTTGTAAATAAGAAACATTTATTGTTGACCAAAAAATAGAAGTATATTCTTGGTGTTTATTTAATAAAAAATGCCAAATTTTTAGATGCCTTATCATCACGGATTAACGAGCACCTAAAAGTTTGGCAAAAAAAAATAAGCTTATTCTCCTTAAAATTAGGCATCTATTTTTTCTGCATTCTTTTTCAATGATTTGAGCTCGGAGATCGATTGCGAGATACCCACTCTTTGTATTTTTATAATTTCCTTTACCATATCGGGCATATCAATGGACATGATATCGTCGTAATCATTTAGAGCTTTTTCTTGACCAGCGATACACTCATTTAACAATCCGCTTGTATCATCATTAGTTAATTGTGATTTTATGTCGATCCAAGCATGGTGTAATTCGCCCAAAATAGATGTAGAAGCGTCTGCATCTCCGTCTCCTTCTTGTATAATTGACTCAAGTGCTTTTGCGTTGCTCTCATGCTTTTTAGCCCAATCTATTAACCACTTCGTCATATTTACGTATGTAATATTATTCGCGACTTCCACGAAACCATTTGCTGCATCCTTATTTCTAGTCAATAAATGGTTTAAACCCTTTAGTGTATCTTTATTAAATGAATTTTTCATTATTATATATTTTAATTTCTCCAAAGAGAATGATTAGAAAATAAGAAGCCTGTAATAAATTTCACAGGCTTCAATAATATTTATTTTTCAATGGTCAGAAATTATCTATCCAGCTCTTTAATGCTTCTTTTGTTTTACCTGTCTTTTTTTGTAATTGACCTAGTAAGATATCTTCTTTTCCTTCTTCATACAAAAGATCATCATCTTTCAATTCTGCAAACTCCTCCTTTAGTTTTCCTTTCATAGTGTTCCAATTCCCTTTTATCTTATCTTTTAATGCACTCATAATATAATATATTATTTTTGGTTTTAAAATATTTGTTGTGGACTACTATTACTAGTTTAAAAATTTAAGTTGTCACTTAGTTACTATAAAATTAATATTGTGTAATTCACATACATCAATAAAATTATTTAGCAAAGAAATTGTTCGATTTGTAGCCGAATTATCTCAGAGATATGCATATTTCTAAGTACAGATAATCACCTTTAGCATTACATACCTCAGCAAAGCAGCTACCTTTGATTTATAATGCCAATTATTTGGTAGCAAGGGGATACAGAAGAGGCGAAGGACGAAACTGATAATAAAGACTATTATACTATTGCATACCAATGTATTTTTAAATCATTACCTCCGAACTCCTTCAAGTATAAACTCATTAGCAGGAATACCATCTTTATTATGTAAAATTGATACATCTCCTGTGGTCTTTAAAATTACTGCTTGTACTTCTGATAATTGAAGAACATTTGCCTAGCTGATTTTTGCCATTAAGTCTTTCATGCTCAGATGTACGCTATGTAGGTTGTCGAACAAAGTAGTTTCCCCGTTCTTCAATAGCGTAGGTTGATTACTGACTAATTTATCAAAAGAGCTATATTTTAAGCTTAATTTAGAAAGAACAGTTTGTAAGAGTATATAAAACCGACTGCTAAACCACCTCTTATCACCGAAGGACTCTCACCTAAAATACTTGAAGCCAAAACAGATCCTATAGCAATAGTTGATGCAAAATCAATACTGGACATTTTAGCAAAAGATCTTAGGCCTGAAATACTGACAATCAATATTAATATCATAAATAATAGTACGGTTGAGACTGAAACTTTAAGTATAGTATCAATATCTGTGATAAGCCTATCCTTTATCATTAAGTAATTTGGTTACGATTAATATAACAGTTATATTCTGTTGATATTCGTTAAATGATTGCATTACGGTGCATTTTTCTATGGTTTGCTGAGTCTTTTTATATTTAAATATATTTGATATCTTTATGAAGAAAGATTGCGATTTTCATCGCAATCTTTTGTTTCTTATCTCTTAAATACAAATTTCAAAGCATGTATTTCCAAGATCAAAATACCGATAATGGTCAAAGCCAAGATGTTCCTCAACAGGTCGATGTTGACCCAGGAATGATT
>Ga0209187_1000983_pt1 | contig 38281 bp, 30 predicted proteins | sample BantaG_FD_187430 | JGI IMG/M metagenome (GOLD analysis project Ga0209187, IMG submission 187430) | Marine algal microbial communities from Bantry Bay, Ireland - BantryBay_4 metaG (SPAdes) (version 2) | ecosystem: Host-associated > Algae > Red algae > Unclassified | place: Bantry Bay, Ireland...
GGGCTCCTCTCCCTTGCCGGACTGTTTCGCAACAACCAGCAGAGAGGAGCCCAACCCCGTTTTGGTGGACCCACAGGGTGAGGAATTTCAGTGACTAGAACTGGGGACTTTCACGTGACTACAGGCACGGTAATCGCCCACAATTGATCGACATGCATCTGCATCGCTTCGTCCTCGGTCGGGGCTTGAAAATCGCTTTCTACAAGAGGAACCGCAATCCCGAGACACTGATCGAGCTCGAGTAAGGCGGTACTTAGGAGCGTCCCATCGTTCTGATCTGATATTAGCGCCTGGTACTGGGCCCCACAGTTCGCCGAAAGTTGCTCGACTACCCATGAAAGCTGGCGCGTTGCCGTGAGATCTACCGCCAACGCGTGCTCACATCGAACTGGCGGGGGGAGAGTTTGAAGTTTGCTGTATCGCACCGCAGCGATACCAGCAGTGAATCCAAGTCCATCACCGGCACCGGTACCAGTGAATTGTCGAAGTTCTTCATCAGACAGCGGCGCAACACCAGATCCCGCCGCTGCTCCAAGAGCCCACCGTAACGCAGGCTCCAGTTCCTGCGCCTCGATCTGACTGTCGTCGCTCAGTCCGAGGAGGCGGTTCAGATCTGCCAATAACACGAGCTCACCCGAAACCTGACTCGGAATAAAGAAGTTGCGGCCACGAGCATGCAGCACGAGAGCGTTAAGACTCGACCTATCCATTACAACCCCGAGTGGGCTACCCCGACGCAATATCGCATAACCCACAGATCCGATGTCGTATTCGTCGGTTGGCACCCTTACCGTCGAGCTGGCGATCGCTTTCGACTCATCGGCAACGCTGGCCGATAGTAGACCTCTCGCTGCGAACCAATCGGCGTGGTGGAGATTGAAGAGCGGTGCCTGTCGGCTGATAATTCGCTCCCCAAAGATCTGCTCGCTGAACTCTGCTGCTTGCTCAAACTGCTCGGGTGAAAGTGTTAGATCACAGTCAGCGCCAAACCAGCTGGCGACTTGATCGATGTTGCGAAATGATTCTACGTCGAGCATTTCTGCGAAGGCCCGTTCGCGGTTTACTTCGCAAATTAGCTCAATGCTGCTTGAGCTAGTCGCCGCTACTTCGCTCACAGAGGGGCTGCGGAGGTACTGCATTCCTTCCAGCTCATCACCAAACGTGACTAAGGCATCTACATCCCCGCCGAGGAGTGTGACCCGATCCCTAATCGCTGGAAATAGCAGCGAGCGAGGACCGCTGCTGTCGGCGTCGACCAGCTCGAGCGCTCGTACGACCTGTACGAGGATCGAGATTGCAAGCGAGTCATCAGGGGGGGGAGGAGTTAGAGCAGCGCTAGTTTGGGCTAGCAAATTCACGAGTTGCTCGCCCTCGTCGGAATCGATGATGCCCGAGCGAGCGAGAACGGCGACTGATTCCGTGAGGGGTTCGATCAGCGGAGCAGACTCGCCTAGTTCCGGCAGAGGAGGTTCCAGAGCCGATACCCCGTAGTAACCCTTGAGTTCTCGATCGCTGAGCACGCTGGCAATCGTTGGCTTAACGTCCACATTGCTTGTGGGGTTACAACTAACGGCCGCTTGGAGCACCGCCGAAAAGGATACAACCGCCAGCAAGAGCTGGCGGCTGTATCGCTTACGGCGCATCAATCGGAATTACGTACACTAGTGGGTTACAGATTACGCGTTGCTACCGATGCAGCGGAAGTTGTCCTGGTGGTGCCGAGGACGTTGAAAGATGCCCAAACTTGATTTCGGACCTCCACCGAGTTTAGAGACGAAATAGTACCAGTGACCTTGATATCGCAGGGTCGTGCATAGTCAATTCGCCAACTCTCGAATGTGCGGCCGCCATAGCGTTGGGAAAGTCGAGCGTTGTAACATGCCTGTTGGCTTGAGTTCCAACTCAGCGAGATAGCGCCACCGCTAGTGCTAATTTCGATGCCGCCAAAGCCCGCTGACCACGCATTCCAGTCAACTCGAGGTTGCTGCTGCATGCTAATCACAGTCCCCGACCCCCGGGTTCGACTAGCTGACCCGTAGAAGGCTCCGTTGCGGGTGTGGCCGTAGGTCGCCGAAAAGAGGTTGCGGGTTGCTGCAGTATCGGCGTAGCCCTGCGCATATATGCGAAACGATGAATTGCCGACCGTTAAGTCCTGACGACCGTATCCGCCGGTTCGCTGCCACGGAGCGCTGGTCTGTTGACTGCCAACGGTGTAGGTGGCGGCGATCCAGCGCGCTTCTTGCACGGTCTGATATGTGTATGGTGAGAAGCTATAGCTATACGAGCTTGAGTAATATGCGGACGCGTAGGTCCAGTGGTATCCATAACTCGTCGCGGCGTAGCAGTAGCCACGGCCATTAGAAACACCCCAATAATAGTTGTTCCAGTGGGCGCCGTTGGCATAGACCGTAGACGGGCAGTAGTAGTTGGGCGTCGACCTAGTGACGAGCTTGTAGCAGGACCAACCGTTCGCTAGATTCTCGCTGAATCATATCGGGACGTTAAGTCTTGGTTGGGAGTGCGTCGAGAGTCAACACTGAAGTTTCCACGCGGAAAAACTATTTACCGTCTCTGGGGTATGGCTCAGCCCGTCTTGGCGAGGTGGGCCACGCTGATTGCGGTTTCGGTGGCGATCTCGGGGCAGCTGACCGAGAAGATCTCGCTGCCGTGCAGCGTGCCCATGACCTGGCGGCAGCGAGCGCTCACGCCGGCCTGGTTGAGCATGCGGTAGAACTCGATGCCTTCGTCACGTAGCGGATCGCATTCGTTCACGCTGATGACCGTTGTGGGTAGGCCGGTCAGGTCGTCGGCGGTGGCGAAGATGGGCCAGGCCAGCGGGTTGGCTTCGTCGAAGGCTTCGATGCCGTAGGCCATGCGAGCGTTGTTGCCCCAGGTGTTGATGAACAAGCCGTTGTTGTCGGTCGATGACGGGAAGCGCGCTTGTGGCCATTCACCAGCCAGGTACGGACACAGCGCATAGATGCCGCTGATCTTGTCGATGTCGCCCTTGCGCAGCAGCTGCATCCCGGTGGCGATGGCCAGGTTCCCGCCGCCGCTCTCGCCAGCGACGATGATCTTGTCGGCATCGAGACCGAGCTCGTCGGCCTGATCGACCAACCAGTTCAGCCCCGAGACACAGTCGTTGAGCCCGGCAGGGAAGGGTGCCACCTCGGGCGTCGACGACGGGTGCAGCGCATTGCGGAAGTCGACCATCGCCACCGCCACGCCTTGATGGGCGATCAGGCGACCCCAGCACTGGTACATGCCCAGGAATGCCGACATGGTCTGCATGCCACCGCCATGGATGTAATACACGCACGGCACCGGCCCCTCGACCTGGGGTCGCATGAACGACACCTTGATCTGATTGCCATCAGGCGCCGACGTGAACTCGAGCGTCGAAATGTCGAGCCCTTCGAGCGGCGCCAGATCGGTGCTGTCGATGCGATCGAGGTTGGCATCGACCGCGGCGCGCATCTTCAGCGCCTTCTCACTGTGTGCCTTGGCCATCAGCTCATCGCGATCGGCAACGTCAGCACCCGCCCGCGCATCGGGCGTGACCCCCATGATGCGACGAATGCGCGGGTCGAGTCGGTCATCATCGGCGATCTTGGTCATGCCCCGACGCTACCGAGCAGCGCGCCGCTGAAAGAAAGCGGCAGCAATCATGTGATTCTCGGAACGATCGCGTCGTGGTCAGGTGCTGAGTGGAATGATGACAAGTCGTCGGCCAGCAACAGATGCCAGATGGACGATGTCGTCGGGGTCGGTTGTCAGGATCTCGTCACCGTCCGAGGCAATCTCAATGAGTGAGCCGTCGACGATGTCGGTGACTGATGCGGCGGCAAGGATCGACCCGATTCTCGGACTCGACTCGGTGTCGATAGGTTGCTCGTCGACCCCTCGGAGCAACAACGTGAGTTGTACCTGCTTGGCTCTGTCTCGCCAGACTTGCGCAGTTGCACCGGATGTTGTCTTCACGGGCACAGACCGGTCGTGGGCATCGTTGAGCAAAGCGAGCACGACCGGGTTCGAAGACTCGAATGCGATGAGCGCACCTGCGTCGAGGATGAGGGCCATGTGTCTGCCTCAGCTCGCTGGAGATACGACGATGGCCGTGGCCCGCGCCTTTGCTGCGAGCTCGTGAAGCGCTTCTGCGTCGAGGTCCGGTCGTTCGCTGAGCGCTGCGGCCACGGCCTGACCGAGAAAATGATTGCGGATGCGATGGCCGGCCGCATCGGCGAGCCAAGCGGAGACGGACACACCTTCATAACAAGCAGGCTCGGCCATACTGGACCTATGGGCTTCATTCTTTTTGGACTCTTTGCCGTTGGTGGCCTGTTCATTTCTTCCACAGTCTTCGAGGGTCTGAAGAAGTCCTGGTCCGACGCAGCGGCGCGACTCGGCCTGGAGATCAACCCGGGCGGACGCTTCACCGCTCCCACGATCAGAGGACGGATTGCTGATGTGTCGGTCGAGATCAGCACCTTTTCGGGGAACAAGAAGCGATATACCCAGTACCGAATCACACATCCGCCCGATGGCCCGCCGGTGAAGATCAAACGTCAGCGCGGACTGCGCCGGTTCGCAAGGTTTGTTGGCGGTAACGACGTCGAGGTCGGTGATCCCCGTTTCGATGAGCAGGTGATAGTGGACTCCGCTCATCGCGATCAAGTACGTGCGTTTTTGACGCCTTCTCGTCAAGCCGCGATATTGGCACTCTTCAGCGGGCGACAGCACACCGCCGAATTGACCCATGACACCGTCCGGATCACTACGGCCGGCTATCAGGGTGATGCCGACAAGATCGTGGAGACGGTCAACTGGTTGGTCTCGATCGCCCAGGTGATGGGTCATCCGGCCGAAGTCGATGCTGCGCTGGCATTGCAACAGCAAGGCGAACTCGGCAGTGCCATCGAAGAGCTACACGACATCAACGAACACAACCCGAACATCTTCACCCAGATGCTCGAGGCCGAAGCCTTGGTCGAACACGGCGAGCACGAGCGGGCGAGCCAGATCATGGCCCCGGTGCTCGACGCCGGGCCGCCCGAGGCCAACGGTTAGAAGCAGGTTGCCGATGGACCGGCTCCCGTGCTGTTGCCAGCTCCGTCGCACACCGCGCCGCGGCCGAGCGGTCTTCGTCAGCAAGCAGTCATCGATGATCTCTTTGGCGGCACGCACCTGAGTTTCGAGGTCGTCGAACGTTTCGAGTCCGAGTACGTGAACCAGCGGGTCGCCTGGAGCGGAACGGTCACCCAAGCGCACACCTATCGCCACGACAACGACTTCGGCGAAGGACCCGGCCAGAAAGTCACCGTACTGCTCGGCTCGTCGGGCACGGGCTCACTGATCTCGAACGAGGTGCACGCAGTGCTGCAGCTCGGCAGCGATGAGTCAGCCGACCCGGGCCGCTCGGTCAGCTTCGAGGGCACGCTGCTGCACGTCGACCGGTTCGCTCGCAAGCTCTACGTTGCACGCGGCTCCCTGATCTAGGCGTGCGGAGAGCTGCTGGAATTCGCATTGGGTTGACCACCCTCGGGCTGCTGGCGATCGCCGGTTGTGGATCAGCGAACTACGAGGAGGCAAACTTGGAAGTAGCTGCTGTCCTCACCGCCCACGCGGACCTGCTCGATGTCAACGGGGTGACCAGCCAGACATACTGCCGATCTGACGGTTGCCTGTTCGGCGATGACGCCATGGTGACCGAGATCGACTTCACGCTCACGAACTCGAACACACCCGAAGAGCTCACCAGCGGACTTCGCCAACGACTGCCCGGTTGGACGATCACGCTCATCGATTGCGCACCCTCGCTGTCCGACTGCAATGGCATCGGCGCCATCTTTCTCGAAGATGGAAACCAGTCGCTCTACGTGGACCTGCTCACCGACACCAGCGGCGTGATCCTGGCTGACATCGAGAGCTAGGCGCAGCAGTCGTCTTCGTTGTCGCTACGCGCTGCTTCATGCCGGCGTGGCCGTGACGTAAAAACAGCTTGGCCCGACCCCAAATGAGGCCGGGCCGAGGTGTCGTTTGGGATCTACCTGGGTGGGTTAGTGGTAGACCTTGGTGTCGTGGCCTCGGCCGCCGTAGAGCCGGTCCCAGCCATCACCACCGAACAGTTTGTCGTTGCCGTTGTTGCCGTAGAGGCGGTCGTGGCCACCTTCGCCGTAGATTTCGTCGTGGCCGCTGCCGCCGAACACCTTGTCGTTGCCGTCGCCGGCGCAGATGATGTCGTTTCCACCGAAGCCGAAGATGAAGTCCTTGTGAGAGGTGCCCACGATGACATCGTCACCAGAAGTACCGAAGGTGAACAAGCCGTCGGCCACAATTGTTGCCGGCAGGCCGTTACACGTTGGACCAGCCGGTGCGTCATCGACGCAACTCGTTTGACCGGTGAGTGGCTGCGAAGTGCCTGCAGGGCACGGCGTCTGAGCGTCTGCACCAGTGCTGTCGACAAAGAAGTCGACGTCAGCGAGCAGACACTCTGTTTGACCACTCAGTGGCTGATAGCTACCAGCGGCACAATCGTCAGGGGCGAATGCGCCCGAAACTGAGACAAACTCGCCGGGCGCAGCAGGAGTGCATTCGAATGCTCCGTAGGAGCCTGGCGAACATGACACCGCCCGGGTGTCATCAAGCGGGAATGCGTCATCGATGTCGTCTACGCCGTCGTTGTCGTCGTCGGTGTCGCAGAGGTCGCCAACGCCGTCGGCGTCGGTGTCTTGTTGCGATGCGTTGGGATCACTGGGGCAGTTGTCGTCGATGTCGTTGATGCCGTCGTTGTCGTCGTCTGCGTCGACACAGTCCGGGCTGCCGTCATTGTCGACGTCTGGTGAGATGCTGGCAGCGTCGAGTGGGTCCGAGCCGCATGCTGCTTCGTCGGCATCGCTTTGGCCGTCGTTGTCGTCGTCGAGGTCGCAAACGTCGCCTTGGCCGTCACCGTCGGTGTCTAGTTGTGTCGGGTCGAAATCATTGACACAGTTGTCGATGGAGTCGTTCACGCCATCGTTGTCACTGTCGAGGTCGACGCAGTCGGGGATGCCGTCATTGTCGATGTCTGGTGAAGTGCTGGCAGCGTCGAGTGGGTCCGAGCCGCATGCTGCTTCGTCGAGGTCGCTTTGGCCGTCGTTGTCGTCGTCGAGGTCGCCGTTGTCGCCAGTGCCGTCTGCGTCAGCGTCGGCGCTCTCTGCTGGGTCCAAAGGAAAAGCGTCGGTGGCGTCGATTTCGCCATCGTTGTCGTCGTCGAGGTCGCAAACGTCGCCTTGGCCGTCACCGTCGGTGTCTAGTTGTGTCGGGTCGAAATCATTGACACAGTTGTCGATGGAGTCGTTCACGCCATCGTTGTCACTGTCGAGGTCGACGCAGTCGGGCATGCCGTCATTGTCGACGTCTGGTGAAGTGCTGGCAGCGTCGAGTGGATCCGAGCCACATGCTGCTTCGTCGAGGTCGCTCTGGCCGTCGTTGTCGTCGTCGAGGTCGCCGTTGTCGCCAGTGCCGTCTGCGTCAGCGTCGGTGCTCTCTGCCGGGTCCAAAGGAAAAGCGTCGGTGGCGTCGATTTCGCCATCGTTGTCGTCGTCGAGGTCAACGCAGTCTGGGCTGCTGTCTCCGTCGGTGTCGAGTGAAGTGCTGGAGAAGTCGAGTGGGTCCGAGCCGCACGCTGCTTCGTCGAGGTTGCTCTGGCTGTCGTTGTCGGCGTCAGCGTCGCACACGTCGCCTTGGCCGTCGCCGTCAGCGTCTTCTTGCATGGAGTTGGCGTCAGCGTCGCAGTTGTCGATCAAGTCAGAAACAGTGTCACAGTCGCTATCGGGGAGCGCAGGGTTACCCGCCACACAACCAGTCGTGGCCTGGGCTTCGGCTGGTGCGGCCGACATACCCACGGCCCCGAAGATAGCTGCGACAGCAACGGCCAGGCTGACAGCCCCAAACACCGCCAATTTCCGCAACGCGGCAAAGTAGGTCTCGAAAGGTGTTTGCATGTTTTTCTCCACTAGTAGTCGTCTAGCGCGCCCGCGCCTGATCGTCGAGACCGTAGCAGTCACAGTCCTCGCTTGTGTGTCGCGGTTTACAATACTCCCGTGAGTATTTCGTAACCGCGATCGACATCTACCCAAGCAAAGGCCCGAGTCTCAAGAGAATTGTCACTCGACCGCTCGATGTTCTGTGCTGCTGAGCGGGGACGCTATGCCCTACGTCATTTTGGTCGATCTCAACGTCGTGTGATCCGATTGACGACCCCGGGTTTTCCCCCGGCATCGAGAGGCTGTGGTGGCACTCGCCAGTGGTCGTTGGGAACTATTTGGGTCGGGTCGATCCACCCATCGGTTAAGCACGCATCGGGTGGGTACCGCTAGAGTGTCGCCGAGTACTACCTCTGAGACATGGCTTCTGATTCACCACATGAAAGACCCTTGCCGGCCGATGGTCTCGAGTTGGCTGAGTTGGGCTTCGATCTACGGGACCGGGAACCGAAGGTAACGCAACAGGTCATCGATCAACTCCATCTCCTGAGTACCGAAGCCCACGAATTGGCATGTGCCGATGTGCTGACGGCTTTTCAGAAATGGCGGTGCGAAGAGCTCACGCAAGCGACAGATTTCGCAACGAGAGCTATTTCCGTGTTGGAAGAAACAGATCTGATGCTGTGGGTGCTCCGGGCGAAATCTGTGCTCTCCGGCGTCATGCTTACACAGGGCCTTCATCACCACGCGATCGAGCATCTCTTCGACATGCTCGAGCTAGCCGAAGAGGTAGGCGATCGAGACCGTCTCTTCACCATCAACCACAACCTGGCCGCAGCGCTCGGCGATGTGGGCGACGTCGAGCGTGCTCAGCAGAGGTTTGCGCTCGCCGAAGCCCTGGCCGACCCCGCAACCGACGATCTACACTTTGTCGCCTTCAATCGGGCTAATACGTATCTCGCTGCCAAACGTCCCCACGACGCGCGAGCTGTACTGGAACGAGCGGCGTACTTATGGGAAGACCCAACGCCCACCCAAGCTCGCCATTTCGGATTGACCACGCAGTGCGACGCCGCTCTGGCTGTCGGCGAGCTCGACGAGGCTGAGCGATATCTCGAGCTGGCCAAGGACTGTCTTGCCGCCCTTGACCGGACCGGACGACGACTCACCTTTCTCGAGGCCCGCTTGTATCTCGCCCGAGGCCGTCTCGACGATGCTGAGATGGTAATGAGGCAGATGATTCGTGAACAGGAGATCGGTGAGCTCAGCGACAGCTATCGCGGCGGCAATCTTGAGGTTCTGCGATTCCGGGTTGAACTGGCTGAGGCCAGGGGCGACTACAGAGCGGCGTTCTTCCTGCAACAGCGAGTAACAGACACCCAGGTTGAGTTGTTAGAGCGCAATAACCACCGCGTAAATCGGCTATTGATCCACCAGTACGCCAGTGAGTTGGAAGTGCGTTCCGAGGAGCTGGCGACTCGAAACGATCATCTAGGCAGCGTCGTGAGCGAGTTGCAGAGCGTTACCACCAAGGCGCTGGAGCTGTCCCATCGCGACTTCTTGACGGGGCTACACAACCGCCGCCACGCCGAGCAGGAAGTGCACCGCTTTCTCGCGGCTGTCAGGGATGAGCGACGGCCGCTATCGATTCTGCTCATTGACGTTGATGACTTCAAGGCGGTCAATGACGAATACCTGCATGTCGTCGGCGACGACGTACTCAAGATGCTGTCTGAGCTGATGCTGCGGTCGGTGCGAAAGTCCGAAGTTGTGTGCCGCTTTGGTGGAGACGAATTTCTGATTCTGATGCCATCGACCACGCTGGCCAGCGCGGAAGTCTTTGCCGAGCGGCTCAGTGCCATCGTGGCAGGCACGCAATGGAGCGATGTACGCGAAGGGCTCCGCGTGAGCATCACCTGGGGCGCCGCCCAAGCCAGCGAGGAGAGCACGTTTGAGTCGCTGTTCCTCGTCGCTGATGAGCGCATGCTCGAGTCGAAAGCGGAACGTAAACGGGGACAGGGTCGATCCACAGTGGTTGGTGCGGAGACTGGTATCGCCGAATGACCGGGAATGCGTTTGACCAACTCTTGAAGGTGCAGACAAGCGAGCCAGGCGCAACGATTTGCCTCGGTGATCGCCTGGTCGCCGTCGGGCAAATCTCTGGTCAGCGCTAGATTGCTGGCAGCGGCGCAGCCCAGTAGACGAAGCCGGTGAGAACCAACAACGATGGACCAAGTATGCAATATGCATCACGACTGATAGCCATGGCGCTCGCACTCGTGATGCTGGTCGCAGCCTGTAGTAGCGACGATGCACCCGGGCCAAGCGCCGATGACATCGCCAACGACCCAGCGAATGCACCAATCGAGCAGATCGACGAGGCGAGCGGCGGCGTCGTCGATGGGCCGATCACCGGGCTACTGACGGTCCAGCCCTCGTTCGGGTTCGGTGTCTTCGATGTCGACCTGGCCTCCGGCCAAGCCCGCGCCGTGCCCGGTATTGCGTCTGTCGAAACCGTTGACCGCAACAACGACCTGGTCGTCAGCAGCGGCGCTGCCTATGCGCTGGGAGCCACGCCAAGGCCCGGTCAGACCTTTGCGTCCGACATCAGCGTGGTGAAGATCGACTACGCAACGGGTCAAACCCGCCAACTGGTCGCGCTCGGCTTCGACCGCGAAACCGACGAAAGCGAAGACCTGACTTCGCATCGACTCGAAGCCGTAGCCGGCGACAATGTGGTCGTGTCGATCGGCGACTTCGGTTCGAGCGACAGGACCTTCAGGGTGTTCGATGCCAACACCGGTGATCAGACGGCAGCGTTTGTCACCCCTTTCTACGAATTCGCTTCGGACAGCGGCGCCTGCAGCGGGGCAGTCACGGACTTGATCGGCCTGAGCGACGGACGCCTGGTCGGCACGGTGCTCGGCACACCCGCCTACGTCGATCCGTCATCGGGAGAGGTCGAACTCGCCATTGGCTGCGACCAAGACGATCCGCAGCTGGCCGATGTCGTCGCCCCGGAGCGCATCAACGACTTTGCTGTCTTCGCCGCTGGCCCAGCCCCGACAGCTGACCAAGTAGACCGTCTGCTACAAACCGATATCGACCCCGACCACGGCTTCGTCGAAGGCAACGGTGACCTCTGGTGGATCGAAGCCGACATTCGAACCGTCGACGACGTGAACGCGATAGTCGGTGGCGTGGTGCAGTTCGACATTGCCACGAGCAGCATCGAAGCTGTTCACCCACTGGGCGCTCGCCTGGGCGAATATCTGCTCGACGACGAATTCGATCTGAGCACCATCAAGCAGGCCCCACTGCGCTACTTCGATGGTCGACTGGTCATCGTCGACAGTCGCGAGAACGGTGCCGTTCTGACCCTGGATCCGACAACCGGGGCAGTTACCGAGACCCCCGTCAACCTGGGCGCTGGCGTCGACTACACCTCGGCAGACTTGCTGGCGGGCGACCCCAACGGGATCTGGCTCGAGGTCGGTCGTTTCACGATCACTAAAGACGACGAGACCGGTCGCAGCGCATCGGGTCCGACGTTCATCGAACACTTCAACCTGGCCACGAACCAGATCGACCTCTCGCTCGCAGGCGAAGATCTGTTCTTCTGAAGCCGCTAGCGGCACGTTCTGCATGGGTGTCACTGCAGATGCCTGCGCTACCCGCTCTCGGCGTCGGATTCAGCTGGGTCGTCTGGCTCGGCGTCGTCTGGTTCGGCGTCGTCTGGCTCTGCGTCGAGAGCGAGGCACTCGAGATTGCCGTCGCCGTTGGTGTCGACCGCCTTGGTGTCTGCAGGGCACTCCTCGGCACTGCAGTAGTCGATCAGGCCGTCATCGTCTTCGTCGACCGGGGTGGTATCAAGCGAGCAGATAGCCTCGATGGGCACGCAAAGATCTCCAAATCCGTCATCGTCGCTGTCGACCAGACCTTCGCTGTCTTCGCACCCGGGTACCGGTTCGGTCGGATTTCCATCGCAGTCACGCCCTTCACTTGGCTGATAGGTCGCGCCGACGTAGTCGACTTCTTGCCGGCCGTCGGCATAGGTGCGGGTGCGCTCGGTGCGAACCTTGGTGCATTCGTTCAGCGGTTCGGTCGTCTGATCGGTTTGCGCTCCGCTGACGGTGGCCGTGCCGAACAGCTTGACCGTGATCGTCGTGGGGGTGTATTCGGTCCAGATGAGCACCGGAAAATCGCTCGGATTGCGAATCCTCAGATCGACCGTGGGCCAGTTCACGGTTGCTTCGCGCCCAAAGGGATACCGGTCGATGTAGATGCTGTGAGGCTGGTACTCCACGAAATCGAGCCCACCGAAGAACGATGCATTGAACAGCGTTGTCGCAAACTGGCTGACGCCACCGCCGACGTCTTCGTCGAAGACGCCGTCGTAGATCACGCCCGCAGGCACGAAGCCCTTTGCCGTTGTGCGTTCACCGACGTAACTGTTGAGCGAGAACGTGTCGCCTGGTTCGATCACGGCGCCGCGCACGATGTCGGCCATGCGCTGGATGTTGATCACGCGGTCTTCGTCGGCCGGATGTTCGGTGGTGAACTCACCTATCAATTCGGAGATTCCGAGGTCGGCCAACGGTGTCAGATCATCGGCAATGAGCTCCAGGTTGATGGTGGTCGTGCCCGACAAGACCGACTCGAAAACCTGCTCGGCGACGTCGGCCTGACAGCACATGATGGCGTTGGCGACCGGTAGTCGGATCTGGGCGCCTTCGACGATCAAGGCCCTGGTATCGATATCGCCTTGGGCGATGCCCGCTGCGGCATTGATCCACCGGTACATGACCTCGGCGTTGAGCCGAGCTCGCGGCTCGTCGCCGGCCAGGTCCAGTTCGACCCAGCTGCGGAACTCGTCGCGCCGAGCCTGGATCGAGGTTCCGTTCACCACGAATTCCACCCCGTTTCGCGTCTGTCCATTGATCAGGTCGACCAGTGCTTGAATGTCGACGTCGATCATGGAGTCGGTGGTGGTGACGGCATCGACAAAGATCTCTTGGCCGGGTTCGCTGGGCAACGATGCGCTCAGGTCTCGAACCAGCTGGGGAACGTCCAAGATGCTTCCGGCGGTGCCCGGCTCGAGCTGTAGCCGACCATTGGACAACATCAAGATGGGTTCGCCGGGCTGCACACTGATGGTCTTGGACACCGCAGCCAGACCGGCCTCGGCGGCGGAGGCATCGAGACGGAGTATCGCGTCGACCTCGCGTTTGGAGACCAGCGCACCCAGCCAACCAAATGGCCGCAACATGCTGGTGCCGCTGCGCCCCGAATCGAGCAACGCTGCTTGTGTTGCCCGGCGATCGAGTGCCAGGCCAAGGCGTTCGGCATCGATCTGGTAGGCGGCGCCAGGTGTCTCGATGTACACCGGTGTGGTGGAGATGAACGAGTTGATGCGATCGAACTCGATGTCGAGTTCTTCGGCGGACATGCCACCCACGTCGACATCACCCAGCACCACTCCCCGCAAGACGCGACCGTCATGATTGCGGATGTCGATGGTGGCTGCGGCATAGGTCGCAGCAAGAAGAAGCAGCGGAAGTACGGCAAAGATGAGCCGACGACGCGTCCACCTCAGGCCACTACTCGAGCGTCTCTCGCCCAGCTGCACCGGCGTAGGGGTCGAGGACGTGTCCGTTGATTGCGTAGGGCCCACGATTGCTCGATGTTAATTCCTGGGCGCGCGCCGCTGGCGGCAGCGCGCACAAAACCGAGTAAGGGTGGGGGATCTCTCGGGGCTATTCGAGGACGATGCGTTCAGGGGGCTGTCCGAGGACGGCGACCTCGATGTCGAGTTTGTCGAGCGCGTCGCTGACGGCAATTTCGATGAGCTTTGCGTTCTCGCGATCGGTCTTGCCCGTGAGTTCGACCTCGTCCTGCAGGCGCATGGTCACGATGGGTCGGTTACGAAACCGGATCTTTGGCCACTTGTCGCGTGGCCACGCCAGCCCGCTGCGATGGAAGGTGATCGGCCGAACGCTCGCTCCCGACTCGCGTGCGATCTCGGCGACACCGACGCGAAACGGGCCGACTTGCGGCCGACGTTTTTCGGGTTTGGTGAGTCGGCCCTCGGGCATGATCCCAATGATCTCGCCTCGCTCCAACGCAGCCAGAATCTCGGAGAACGCTTCGTCCTTGTTCTGCGCACTCAGAGGAATACACCCGATTCGACGTAGCCAGCGGCCGGCCAGCTTGTTCTCGAAGTAGCGAGCTTGCACCAAGAACCGACACGACAGGTTCGTCTGGTAGCAAAACGCTGCTGCCATGAAGACGTCGAGCAGACTTTGATGGTTCCCGGCGACCAAAGTGGGCCGAACTGGGTCGATCTCGAAATCGGTGTCGATGCGAACAACCGCCACTGCCTTCATCAAGAAGGTCAACAGTCTTCCATATCGCTGAATCTGCTTTTCGGCAGCGGTTGGCGTAGCTGGCATGCGTCGGCGACGCTAGCGGGTTGGACCGTTGGGGTAGTGAACTGACGGCGGGATTACCCATCTGATGGTGTCTGGCCAGGCTCCCTCATCGACCAGTTTGGCGCGGTTAGGGTCTGCGCAATGCGTCTCGTGATTGCTCGTTGCACTGTCGACTACGACGGTCGACTCACCGCCCACCTCCCCGAAGCCGTCCGGTTGATCATGGTCAAGGCCGATGGGTGCGTTGCCATCCACGCCGACGGTGGCGCGTACAAGCCTCTGAACTGGATGAACGCACCCAATCGACTGACGTTCGACGACGAAGGATGGACCGTCACCAGTCCCAAGGGTGAGACTCTGCGAATCGCACTGCAAGAAGTGCTATCGGACACCGAGATCGAGATGGGCATCGACCCCGGATTGCAGAAAGACGGTGTCGAGTCTCATTTGCAGGAGCTGTTGGCTGCGGCGCCCGAGACCATGGGTGACGGAATGCGGCTGGTCCGCCGCGAGTACCCGACCGATATCGGCCCGGTTGATCTACTACTCAAAGACGCCGACGGCGCCACCATCGCGGTCGAGATCAAGCGTCGTGGTGAGATCGACGGGGTCGAGCAGCTCACGCGGTATCTCGACTTCTTAAATCGCGACCCACAACTGCGCCCGGTGCGAGGCATGTTCGTGGCGCAGGAGATCAAGCCGCAGGCCAAGGTGCTCGCCACCGACCGTGAGATCGAATGGCAGGTTGTCGACTACGACGAACTGCGTGGCATAGAGCCAAAAGAACCACGCCTCTTCTAACAGGGTTGCCTTCTAGCGGTTCACTCCAGCACGGGCGATCGCGGCGTCATGAGCGCGGGTCTCGATGGTGTCTTCGAGCGGGCGAAGCACCACGTCGGGGCCATAGCGATGGTCGAGCGCCCACCCCAGCAGCAGATCTGCCAGCCATGGGTTCTTCGGCAGCAGGGGGCCGTGTAGATAGGTGCCGATGACATGGTTATAAATGGCGCCTTCGCTGCCGCTCTCGCCATCGTTTCCATGACCGCTGACCACACGCCCGAGCGGCACGCAACTCGGTCCCAACCGGGTGCGTCCCACATGGTTCTCATAGCCGACCACGCGGTGGGTGGTGCCTGCAATCGTGGCATCGATGACCAGGTCACCGATCAGACGGCTGTCACCCGCTTCGGTCGTCAGGTCCAGAATGCCAAGCCCCGGTAGTTGCGTCCCATCGGCGGTCACATAACTATGGCCGGCGAGTTGAATTCCGCCGCACACGTAGAGCTGGGCGCCTCCTGCATCGGCAGCAGCCTGAAGCGCAGGCGATTTTGCCACCAGGTCCTTGGCCACCAAGTTCTGGTCGCGGTCCTGGCCGCCTCCCAGATAATAGAGATCGTGCTGGCCGGGTTCGATGTCGTCGCCCAGACCGATCTCGGTGATCACCAGGGCCATGTCTCGCCACGCAAGTCGCTGGCGAAAGACGGCAATGTTGCCGCGATCGGCATAGATGTTCATCATGTGCGGGTACAGATGGCAGAGACGCACGGTGTGGATCGAGCTCACGTCTGGTCACTCCAGTACGCCTCGGTATGACCCCGCCGGGTCAACTCCCATCGAAGGTCGAGCATGGCCGTGTAGGTCGGTAATGCGAACAGGGTTTGTCCCAGTGGAGTTGCGGCCAGGGCGATGTCAAGTGCCTTGGCCGGATCAGGTCCGACCTTCACGTTGTCCATGTCGAAGCCGCCGTACTTAAAGCGCAGCGCAAGGTCCCAGGCTCGGTCACCGCCCAGCGTCAGCGACCCGACTCTCGTGCGCATCGTCTCCCAATCGACATCCCAGATCCAACTCACATCCTGACCATCGGCCGTGCGGTCGTTGAGCAGCACCAGCACATGGAGATCGCCGGGGCTGGCCAAGATCGTGCGCACATTCTGATTGACCCCCGTTGGGTTCTTCGCCAGCAAGAGCTGGATCTGTTTGCCGTCGAGTTCGATCTGCTCGCCCCGGCCAAATGCGGGCGCCGTCTGCGCAATGGCCCGGGCCACAGACTGCGCCTGTTGTGGCCGCTTGGTACGCTCGGCAACGGCCCACGACGCCGCAAACGCAGCAACGATGTTGTACGAATTGTGCAAGCCCGGAAGCGGCGACTCGACCGTGAGCTCGACCCGCGGTCCTGTGGGCGCTGGATAGAGCAGCGTGACCATCTGCCCGGTCGGCTTCAACTCGATGGCCGATGCAGAGATGGTCGGGATGGGCCTGGTCGTGTCGCAGTTCGGACACGTCCAATGTCCGAGATGACCAACGAGCACTACCTGATGCTGGAGCGGTGCCCCACAGTTCCGACAGGTGGTTGCATCGGCAGCGTGCTCACGTTCGCCAATAGCATGACTGATGTCGTCGACGCCGAACCACACGACGTTGGTGCGACCTTCGCCGAGCGCAGCGATGTTCGGGTCATCGGCATTGAGGACCAGCACGGGTGGTTCGTGATGGGCCTCGAGTTCATCGAGCAGATCACGCCATTTGTCGACCAGGGTTTCGAGCTCGCCGTAGCGATCGAGTTGGTCACGAAAGAGGTTCATCAACAGGACCACCTGCGGGCGAGCCGACTCTGCAATCGAGGCCAGCGCCGCCTCGTCGACTTCGAACAGTCCCAGGTCGGCGCACCGATGACCCTTGAGCAGAGCTGCGGCAATACCGCGTTCGAGATTGGAGCCCTCGGTGTTGGTCACGAGCTGGTAACCCGCAGCCCGGGTGGCTGCTGCGAGCAGCCGGGTAGTTGTCGTTTTGCCGTTGGTGGCCGAAACCAGCACCGTGCCATGGCCGAGGTCGGATGCGTATTCGGCGACTGCATCTGGCCGGAGCTTGAGCAGCACAACACCCGGAACGGTGGTACCGCCGCCGCGGCCGAGCTTGCGGCTGAGCCAACCTGATGCGCTCGCTACGAGGCCAGCTAGTCGTCTCACCCGTGTGAGGGTAGATGGCGCAGCGTCCAGAGCGAGGTAGCCCGGGATATTCCGCCCCGGTCTTTTGGCCATGAGCCAAGCGATGGGTAGCGCGAGACTCAGCGGGTCAATGGCTTGTACTTGATTCGCGTCGGCTGATCAGCAGCGGCGCCGAGTTCCTTACGGCGGAATGCTTCGTAATCGCTGAAGTTGCCTTCGAACCAGCGGACCTGCGAGTCGCCTTCGAATGCCAGCGTGTGGGTCGCGATGCGATCCAGGAACCAGCGGTCGTGGCTGATGATTACGGCACAACCGGCGTAGCTCTCGAGCGCATTCTCGAGCGAGCGCAACGTCTCGATATCCAAGTCGTTGGTGGGCTCATCGAGAAGCAACACGTTGGCGCCGCTGCGCAGCACCTTGGCCAGATGGACACGGTTGCGTTCACCACCAGATAGTTGGCCCACGAGCTTCTGCTGATCCGGTCCCTTGAAGTTGAACGATGCAACATAGGCGCGGGCGTTGATCTCGCGTCCGCCCAGTTCGATGACATCTTGACCGTCGCAGATTTCTGCGTAGACGGTTCGTTCCGGGTCGAGTGCATCGCGGCTCTGGTCGACGTAGCCGAGCTGCACCGTCTCGCCGACTCGCAGCTTGCCATCGTCGGGTGTTTCGGTGCCGGTGATCATGCGGAACAAGGTGGTCTTGCCTGCGCCGTTGGCGCCGATAACACCAACGATGCCCGCGGGCGGAAGCGTGAACGTCAGCTCATCGATCAGTAGTCGGTCGCCGAAGCCCTTGCTCAGGTCGTTGGCTTCGATGACGACGTCGCCCAGTCGCTTGTTGGCGGGAATCTCGATCTCGAGTTTCTCGTCTCGCATGGTGGCCTCTTTGGCCTCTTTCACGAGCTTGTCATAGTTGGCCAAGCGCGCCTTGCCCTTGGACTGGCGTGCCTTGGGGGCCATGCGGATCCACTCGAGCTCGGTCTTCAGGCTCTTCTTGCGTGACACGTTGCGGCGGTCTTCTTGGGCCAGGCGTTCTTGTTTGGCCTCGAGCCAGGCGCTGTAGTTGCCCTCGAAAGGAATGGCTTTGCCATAGTCGAGCTCGAGAATCCAGCCGGCCACATTGTCCAGGAAGTAGCGATCGTGTGTTACCGCAATGACGGTGCCGGCATAGTTGGCCAGGTGGCGTTCGAGCCAGGCAACCGATTCGGCGTCGAGGTGGTTCGTGGGCTCATCGAGGAGCAATAGGTCGGGCTTGGAGAGCAACAGGCGAGCGAGTGCTACTCGGCGCTTTTCGCCACCCGACAGCGTGGTGACCTCGGCGTCGGCCGGGGGAGTGCGCAGCGCGTCCATGGCGATCTCGATGGTGCGCTTGACGTCCCAGCCCTCCTTTGCGTCGAGTTCTTTCTCGATCTCTGCCTGGCGGGCGCCGAGCTTGTCGTAGTCGGCTTCGGGATCAGCCCAGCCGGCCAAGACCTCGTCGTAGTCCTTGAGCAGTTCGGCCACATCGCCGATGCCATCGAGGATGTTGTCGTACACGTTCTTGGTCTCATCGAGATGCGGCTCTTGCATGAGCATGCCCACGGTATGGCCGGGCGTCAGTCGCATCTCGCCGTTGTAGTCGGTGTCCATGCCGGCCATGATCTTGAGCAACGTGGATTTACCCGCGCCGTTCGGCCCCAAGACGCCGATCTTGGCGCCGTACATGAAAGACAACGTGATGTCTTTGATGAGGTCTCTGTCAGGTGGAATGAACTTCCCGACCTTGTGCATTGTCATGATGTAGTCAGCCATCGGTCCAGAGCCTAACGGCCGCTAAACGTGTAGATGCCTGGAGGCTGCGCAGATAGCGACAAGTTGAGAGCCTTGAGCCTCACGTTCCCGCTGTTGTTCGCTGTGCTCACGGGCTGTTGGACCACGGTTCAGCGTGCTGTCGAGTCGATGGTGTCGCCTTTCCTCGCCTCACTCGACGGCTCGGGCACCCCAGGCTGGTACTCGTTGACGTGTGGTCCGCGGCAGGTGGCGAGGCGGCGGGCTGAGACCGGCGGTTTGGGTCTTGATACGGCGGCTTCTGTGTTCCATGGTTATTGGTGTTGTTGAACTGACTGAGTCGACGTCACCGGGCACGGCTCCCAGCCCGATCGATTGGATGACCCTGGTCGACTATCGGTGGCAGCCACCTGGGAATGTTGCCCGAGCCGAGCGGTGCAATACAGTTCGCAGCGTGATTGAAGCTGTGCTGTTCGACTTTGGTGGTGTGATTACCACCAGCCCATTCGACAACTTTGCGTTGCTCGAACAACGCCGGAGTGTTCCGGCAGACACGATCCGCAAGATCAACTCCACGAATCCCGATAGCAATGCATGGGCTCAGTACGAGCGCAATGATGTCGACGTGGCCGGCTTTTGTGAGTTGTTCGAGGCCGAAGCGATGGCACTTGGCTATGAGATCCCTGGGCAGGAAGTGCTCGACTGTCTCAAGACCGAGATCCGCCCGTTCATGATCGACGCTGTCCGCAAGATCCGCACGAGCTTCCGCACGGCCATGCTCACGAACAACTTCAGCGCAGGCGATGACCCTGGCAGTGGCTCACATGGCGACGCCAAAGCGCTGTTCGAAGTCATCATCGAATCGTCGAAAGCCGGGGTGCGTAAGCCGACCCCTCGCTTTTATGAGCTGGCCTGCGAGGCACTCGAGGTCGCGCCGTCAGCCTGCGTGTTCCTCGACGATCTGGGTATCAACCTCAAGCCGGCTCGTGCCATGGGCATGACGACGATCAAGGTTGTCGACCCACACGTCGCGCTCGCCGAGCTGGGCCAAGTCCTCGGGATGGATTTCTGACTTCTACTCGCGACCGGCGAAGCGGCGCGCTATCAGCTCGCGCCGTTCCTGTAGCTCTCGGTAGGTGAACTCGTCGGTTGCGGGATCGACGCCGAATTGCATCTTCATGGCCGAGAGGTCCACGCCGAAGTCATCGGTCTTGATGCCAATGTCCGCGGCGAGTTGGTTGCCGTGAGTCTTCAGGAACCACATGGCAATGTGCTGGACCTCGTCGAAGATGTCGAGATCGGGTGTCAGCGTGGAGATCGCTCCCTCCAGGAAGACCATGTTCTTGGCGAACAACATGAGTTCACGCGGCATACGAGCCCCGTAGCCGAGCATGGCCTTGACCAGACGGTTGACCTCATCGACGAGTTCGGCTTGATCGAGCTGCATGGGATCCAAACCAGAGCCGTCGAGGCCGAGCTCAGCGATGACCTCGTTGATGTCGACGTCGCCGGGTAGCGCTCCCAGATCGCGGATTGCTTCGACCTGTCCGGTTACGTTGCTGCTCATCGTCGTCATCATGAGCTTCAGGAATGCAACGCGCTTGGGTTCGGTGAGTCGCCCAACAATGCCGTAGTCGAGCAGTGCGGTCTTGCCGTCGGGCCGCACGAACAGATTTCCACCGTGAAGATCGCCGTGGAAGATGCCATTGACCATGGCGCCTTCGAGGAACCCGATCATGCCGGTGCGCACGATGTCGTGAGGGTCGATGTTCTCGGCCTGCAGCCGTTCGATGTCGTCGAACTGGAAGCCGTCGAGCCGTTCCATTACCAAGACTCGTTTGGTCACCAGGCCGGGGTGCGGACGAGGGACCACGTAGCCGGTCTGGTCCAATGACTTGAGCGAGCGGGCGACGTCGAGCATGTTGCCGGCTTCGAGGCGAAAGTCGAGTTCTTCGACGATGGACTGGGCGAACACCTCGACCAGTGCTGGGGGATTCGCGAGCGCTGCTACAGGGATGCGGCCGACGAGAAACGGGGCCAGCCAGGCCGATGCGGCGATGTCAGCGTGCACGAATTCGCTGATGCGGGGTCGTTGCACCTTGACGACGACCTCGGTGGGTTCGCCGTCGATATTGATTTCCGCGCGATGGACCTGGGCGATGCTGGCGGCTGCCAGCGGTTCACGATCGAAGCTGTAGAACACCTCGTGCAGCTTGCGCCCCAGGTCTTCTTCGACGATCTGCTTCACGACCGAGAATGGCTCCGCCGGAACCTGATCGCGGCACTTGCGGAACTCGGTCACGAGTTCCTGGGGAAAGACACCTTCGCCCGAAGAGATGATCTGCGCCAATTTGATATAGGTCGATCCCAGGTTCTCCGACGCCTGTCGTAGCCGAAGCGACAGTTCCTGTTTCGACGCCGAGCCCTCGAGACCGCGCAGCTTGCTGAACTTCCACCGGCCGATCGCCCAGGCGAACTGTCCAACGATCGAGATAACGCGACGCCCCGGAGGCAGAAGCCGCCTGCGGGTCATCTCGGGTACTTGGGCTCGGATCGCTTCTCGCTTGGCATCGAGTCCCGGTAGCCACGTGATCTGGTCCAGATCGAGGTTCCAAGGGCCCACATCGGTGAAAGCGCCGAAGCTGGTGTCGTTGGTCATCACCCCTAAAGATGCCACGAAATCAACCAGATCCAGCGGTCAGACCACCCGGAAACCCGTCACACGGCACCAAGGTCGAAATGCGTGCTCCCGAGCAAAGCAGGTAGCGAAGCGGTCCGGGATCGGCGAGGTGAGAGCCAGCAAACAGGGCTTTCGGCGCCCCAGCGGAGCACGGCAAAGGTACGAGCGAGGGACGAGCGAAAAGCGCGGAGGGACGGAGCGCACCAGCCGAGCTGACACCATGTGCGACGAACGTCGCCCCGAGCGGAGCGGTGGAATGCGGCTCTACCCGAAGTCGATGACTCGTTGGAGTAGCTCGGCTTGTTCTTGTTGGTGAATCATGTTGCTGCCGGTGGCGGGCGAGCCCGACTCGGGGCGGCTCATGCGGGTGATGCGGTAGTCGTCGCCGTGGCGTTCGTAGAGGCGGCCCTTCACGAAGTTCCAGGCGCCCATGTTCTCGGGCTCTTCTTGCAGCCAGATCAGGTCATGCGCATTGGGGTAGCGGCGCAGCATCTCTGCCAGGGCATCGGCCGGCCATGGGTACAACTGCTCGGCGCGCAACACCGCGATGGGCGCCTCTGCTTCGTCGCGAGCTTCGATCATGTCGTGGCTGATCTTGCCGGTACAGATCACGACCTTGGTGACCGCGGCTGCGTCGGAGTCGTCGACGAACGGGTCGTCGAGCAATTCCTGGAACGTGCCGTCGGTCAGGTCTTCGATCTTGGAGTGAGCTGGCTTGGCTCGCAGCAGTGATTTGGGAGTGAAAATGATGAGCGGCTTGCGCACGTTGCGGTGCATTTGGCGGCGCAGCAGGTGGAAATACTGACCAGCGGTGCTGGCGTTGGCCACTTGAATATTATCCTCGGCGGCGGCCAGAAGAATGCGCTCGACACGAGCCGAGGAATGCTCGGGGCCCTGACCCTCGAACCCGTGGGGCAGCAGCATGACCAGGCCGCTGTGTTGCTTCCACTTGTCTTCGCCGCTCACGATGAATTGATCGATGACGATCTGAGCGCCGTTCACGAAGTCGCCGAACTGGGCTTCCCACATGACCAGCGCACTCGGGTTGGCGACCGAGTAGCCGTATTCGAATCCCAGGGCGGCGTACTCGCTGAGCATGGAGTCATACACCGAGAACTGTGCGGTTACCATGCGAACGTCGTCGAGTGGGCGGTACTCGGCACCGGTGTTGTAGTCGACGAGCGTCGAATGCCGATGGGAGAACGTGCCTCGACGACTGTCTTGGCCAGTGAGGCGGACCGAAGTACCTTCGGCCATCAACGAACCCAATGCCATGGCTTCGGCGATGGCCCAGTCGACCATTCCCGAAGCGAAGAGGTCGTCTCGTCGTTCGAATTGCCGAGCGAGCTTGGGGTGCAGCGTGAAACCCTCGGGCAGCCGTTGCAGCGCCGCATAGATTTCCTCGACGCGTTGCTGGGTGATGGCGGTGTCGACGTGCGGGAGTACACCGATCGCAGGAGACGGGGCTGCGGCCTTGAGGTCCTTCGGAGGTGCCGCATGGCGGGTTGCATCGAGCGCAGCTTGCAGCCGATTGTCGAAGTCTTCTCGGGCAGCTTGTTCTTCTTCGGCGTCCACATCGCCGCGGTCCACGAGGAGGTCGAGGTACTTGTTGCGGACCGAAGGCAGTTCGTCGATCACGCGATACATGAGCGGCTGGGTGTAGCTGGGGTCGTCGCCCTCGTTGTGACCGCGGCGTCGGTAGCACCACATGTCGATCACGACATCTTTGTTGAAGCGTTGGCGGTACTCAAAGGCCAGGTGAGCAGCCCACACGCAGGCTTCGGGATCGTCGCCGTTGACATGGAAGATCGGCGCCTGGATCATGCGGGCGACGTCGGTCGGATACGTGGATGATCGCTGGGCCTCGGCGGTGGTGGTGAAACCGACCTGGTTGTTGATGACCAGGTGCACGGTTCCGCCCACCCCGAAACCATCGATCTGAGACATGCTGAGCGTCTCGCTGACCACGCCTTGGCCAGCAAATGCCGCATCGCCGTGGATGAGCAGGGGGAGAATCGGATAGGCGGCGCTGTCTTCGCTGACCGGATACAGGTCGGCACTGGCGCGGGCCAGACCCTCGACTACGGGGTTCACTGCTTCGAGGTGTGATGGGTTTGCGGCCAGCCGAATGGGAATGTCCCTGCCGTGTCGCGACGTGAAGACATCTTCCATGCCGAGGTGGTATTTGACGTCGCCGCTTCCCTGAACGGCGCCTTCTTCGACGCCGACCTCGAACTCTCGGAACAGGCGTTCGTAGCTTTTGCCGACGATGTTGACCAGCACGTTCAAGCGGCCGCGGTGAGCCATGCCAACAATGACTTCACCCAGACCGCTGTCGGCGGCATCACCGACGATGGCGTCGAGAATGGGAATCGCGCTCTCGGCGCCCTCGAGCCCGAACCGTTTGGTGCCGGGGTACTTGCGCTCCAGGAAACTCTCGAGTGCTTCGGCGGCGTTCAGGCGGCCGAGAATGTGGCGCTTTTCATCGTCGGCGGGTGTTCGATCGACTCCCTCGACCGAACGCTGGATCCAGCGCTTCTCTTCGGCATTTTGGATGTGCATGTAATCGATGCCGACGGTGCGGACATAGGCATCGCGCATCTCGCCCAGAATGGCGCGCAAGGCCATCTTGCGAGGCTCGGCTTTGCCGGCATAGGCGTAGTCGGTGTGCAAGAACTCTCGATCGAGATCCCACACAGTCAGGCCATAGGTCTCGGGATCGATGTCGACGTCGACGTAGGACTCGCGCAGGCCCAACGGGTCCAAGTTGGCGATCAGGTGACCGCGAACCCGGTGCATGTTCACGCACTGATTGACCGCGATCTGCTTGGTCATTGCTTCGTCGCTGGTGCTGGTTGTGCGGTCGAGGTTGAAGTTGATGGCTTGGTACGGAACACCGATCGACTCGAAGATCTCGTTGTAGAACGCGTGCTCGCCTATCAGCAGGGTGTTCATCGCCCGCAGGAATTCACCGGACTCGGCGCCCTGGATGATGCGATGGTCATAGGTACTGGTGATCGTTACGACCTTGGATATGCCCAAGTCAGCAACGGTGCGTGGGTCGGCGGCCTGCCATGCGGCGGGAAGTGCGATCGTGCCCACGCCGACGATGACGCCTTGGGTGGGCATCAGGCGAGGCACCGATTGCACGGTGCCGATGCCACCTGGGTTCGTCAGCGAGACCGTGGTACCGCCGAAGTCGTCGAGGGTGAGCTTGTTGATGCGAGCTCGGGCAATGAGCTCGTCGTACTTGTCGACGAAGCCCATGAAGTCGGTGCTGGCAGCATCGCGCAGAGTGGGCACGAGCAGCGTGCGGCTGCCATCGCTCTTGGTCACGTCTACGGCAACGCCGAGACCGATTTCATCGTGGCGGTGCACGCGTGGTTTGCCGTCGGCGTCTTCGACGAAGGTCGAGTTCATTGCGGGTACATGGTCGGCAATGGCGCGAATGGTGGCCCACGCAATCAGGTGAGTGAAGCTGACCTTGCCCATGCGGCTGCGCTTCATGTAGCCGTTGATGACCCGGCGATTGGCCTCGAGCATTTTGGCGGGAATGTCGCGGAAGCTGGTCGCCGTGGGTACTCCGAGGCTGGCTTCCATGTTCTCGACGATGCGAGCTGCCGCCCCACGAAGCGGCTCGGTCGGATCTTCTTCGGCTGGCTCGGCGGTGACCTGGGGCGAGTTCGCAGCGGATGGCTCTGGTTGAGCTGCAGGCGCAGGTGACGCGGCGGGGGCGGGCGACGTAGCAGCAGGCGGAGCGGGGGCAGGTGGCGCCGCAGGCGCGGCGGGGGTGGCGCCGTTGGACGTTGCCGGGGTCGTGGTGCTGGTCGGCGTGGTGCTTGCGGGCGTGGTGCTGGCGGGCGTGGTGCTGGCGGGGAGAGCCGGGGTGGTGCCGTTGGTAGCGGGCGCGGGCGCGGCGGCGCCGTTGGTGGTCGGCGCAGTGGCGAAGAAGCTCAACGAGTCGTCGTCCAGGCGTTCGGGTTCGTTCTCGTACTGCGAACGCATTTCTTCGAGCAGCCAGGCGTTGGGCCCCGGGTCGCGTGCAGAATCGCCGGGCGCGGCAGAATCGGTCATTCCACCATTGTACGATCTGAAATGCGCTGTGGCCGGGTAACACAGAATTAACTGGCGGACAAGATGGACCGCTAACGCGGGGTCCCAACAACTCGGGACTAGTCTCTGGCACCATGCGAATCGCCAGTTGGAATGTGAACTCGCTCAACGCCCGGATGCCCCGGGTCGAAGAGTGGCTCGAGCGCATGCAGCCCGATGTGGTGTGCATCCAAGAGACCAAATTGGCCAACGATGCGTTCCCCACCTCCGAATTCGAGGCGATGGGGTACGAGTCAGCCCATCATGGGCAGGGGCAATGGAACGGTGTGGCCATCCTGAGCAAGGTCGGGCTCGACGGTGTCGTCTTGGACTTTGCCGACGGCGGCGACGCCGATGTCGATGCGCGAATCATCTGGGCGACGTGCGGTGGCGTGCGGGTTTGTTCTGTCTACGTGCCCAACGGGCGCGAGGTCGATCACGAGCACTTTCACTACAAGCTCGAATGGCTGGCCCGCCTACGCGCCGACCTCGACCAGAACTACGACCGGAACCAGCCGCTCGCCATTCTGGGCGATTTCAACATTGCGCCCGAAGATGCAGATGTCTGGGACATCAAGGCTTTCGCTGGCAAGACGCACGTGACCAAGCCCGAGCGAGATGCGCTCGACACGATCAAGCAGTGGGGTCTGACCGACACCTTCCGCCACGTCTACCCCGACAACCCTGGGCTGTTCAGCTACTACGACTACACCGCCGGGCGATTCCACAAGCGACAGGGAATTCGGATCGACCTGATCTTGGCCACCGAGTCGCTGCTGTCCACCGTTCAGGGCGCCCTTGTCGATCGCAACGGCCGAAAAGCCTGGGAAGGTCACAAGCCCAGTGATCACATTCCGCTGTACGCAGATTTCGAGATCTGACTGCGCTTGCTGCGCCCGGACTACCTAGGACTCGCTTCGGACTTTGGGCGTCACCACGATCACGGATTCGTCCGGGTCCGGCGCACCGGTCACCAGCGAGACGGTGCGGTCGTCGTTCAGCACGAAGAGCGCTTTGGCGTCGCCCTCGAGTTCGGCGCCGGTGGTGACACGGAACCCACCAGATCGCGCCCCGGTAGCCAGCAGCGAATAGGTCAGGTCGCCGAACGCGGATCGTCCGCGTAATTCGAAATCGTCGTCGTCTTCGTCGGGTCGGACCTGGAACAGGTTGGCCCGACCCAGGTGTTCGGTCAGGTGATGGGCACAGTGGCTGGCGAAGTTCTCGTCGTCGGTGAGCAGAATGGCCCGCTCGATTCCCACGCCATCGAGCGTGAGGTCGAGATCGTGGCTGTCAATGGGTCGGTCATAGGCAAGTAGACCGCGAGAAAACGCTGCCTTCTGGATGGTGTTCGATGTCGAGACCACGAGAACCGGGATCTCGTTTGCGGCCAGGATGTCGGCTAGGTCGACTGCGAAATGGCTGTTGGACACGAGCGCGACGCCGTTGGGTCGGGTCTTGGCCACCCGAGTCTTGCGGGCGACAAATGTCGACGTCAGGCCATAGAGCGCAACGGTCACGATGACGGCGGCGAAGACGATGGGCACGAGTTCTGGCAGAGGGTCACCTTCGTCGGCGAGTTGGCGCGAGAAGACGGTGGCGACCGCGGCGGCCACGATTCCGCGGGGCGCCATCCACATGAGAAACAGAATGTCGTTGCGTTGGAGCCCGCCGCCAACCGTCGACAGCAGCACGGCTATGGGACGAGCAATGAAGACCAGGATGGCAATCAGGATCAAGGCTTCGGGGAACACGCCGAGCAGTTCGTCGAGGTCCACCAGTGCGCCCAACAAGATGAACAATGTCCCCAGGATCAGATAGCCGACATCTTCGCTGAAGGCCGTGAACTGATGGTTCGGCACCAGTCGCTGGTTGGCGAGAACCAGCCCCATCATGGTCGTGGCCATCAGGCCGGCTTCGGGGCGAATCTGATCGGCGGCCGCATACGCGATGACTGCGCCGGCGAGCATCGCGGGGTTGATGAACTGATCGGGAATCCAGTGAAAGTGCAATGCCGCCATGGCAAAGCCGGCAACGGCGGCTCCTGCGAGCGCCCCTGCACCCAATGTGATTGCGACCTGCAATGCGGCGGCGCCCGGGCTGTTGTTGTCGATCGTGGCGTCGAGCACGACGATGGCCAGGGTCGCTCCGACCGGGTCGATCATGATGCCTTCCCACCGAAGAATGCTGCCGGTGGGTTCCCGGGGACGAGCGAGATGTAGCAGCGGAATGACCACCGTTGGTCCCGAAACGACGAGAACGGCGCCGATCAGGGCTGCGTGTCCGGTCGATACGTCGAACAACAGCGCAGTAGCGCCCCAGCCAATCAGCCACGTCACGAGCGCGCCGATGGTGACCAGACGAAGAACGACCGACCGGCCGGCGGTGAGCCGATCGAGCTTGAGTCCAAGGCCGCCTTCGTACAACAGCAACCCGACTGCCAACGAGACCTCGGGAAAGAGCACATCGGCGCCGAACTCTTCTTCGGGCGAGATGATGTCGAACACGGGGCCGACCAGGATGCCGGCCGTCAACAGAAGTAGGACGCCGGGGATGCGGAGCCTATTGGCCAGCCATTGGCCGCCAACGCCCAGCAAGGCGATGATCGCGATGGAGAGCGGAAGCCCACTGTTGGAGGCCAGGGGCCAAAGCACGTCGTCGAACATCGTGGGCGCAGGCTAATCGACACCGACCGAGGCCGGTCGCCATGTCAGCGAGTGGTGATCAAGTCGAGCAGTTCGTCGCCGTAGCGCTCGACCTTGGCCGGACCGATCCCGGACACCTCAAGGAGTTCGTCGTGGGTGGTCGGGTGTTGGGCGGCAATGGCGGCCAAGGTGCGGTTGTTGAACACGATGTATGCCGGCACGCCCTGCTCTTTGGCGGTCTCGGATCGCCACTGCTTGAGCTCGATGTACAACGGGGAGTCGGGCTCGGAATCTTCGTAGCTGCTGCGAATGCTGCTGAGGTGGCGTTTCCCGCGTTCGTTGACGGTCTCGGTGTCGGATGCCAACTCGAGTACCGGCGCCAGGTCGGTGCCATCGACATGATCGAGGTAGGGCGAGCGCGACCGTCTGGCGGTGCGTTCGCCGAAGGTGCGCTTGGTCGCCCACGTGATCAATACCTTGTCTTTGGCGCGAGTTATGCCGACGTGTAGCAACCGACGCTCTTCGCTGAGCGCAGCGGGACCATTGGCTTGGGCAATGGGAACGTAACCAGACTCGATACCCGCGAGATGCACGATGCGCCACTCGAGACCCTTGGCGGCATGGAAGGTGAGCACATCGACGGCATTCGCTCCCAGGTCGAGACCCTCTTTGGCCGCCGAGGCCCTGAGCCAGTTCGCAAAGTCCCATCCGGTTGCTGTTGGAAACGATGCAGCATGGTCGACCGCCAGTTGCAACAGCGCCTCTCGGTTGCGCTGGCGGTCGGCTTCGGCCGCGGTCTCGCCGCCGTCTTCTTCGACTGCGGTTTCGGCCACGGCCGCCCGGATATCGGGAACCACACTGCTCAACTCGCCTGTGGAGTCTCGCAGCAAACGGAGCAGTGCTTTGATCTCTGGCTGGTCGATCAGGTTCGAGCGACCTCGCACCCGATGGGGGATCTGGGCGCGCTCGAAAGCCGAAGCAATGATCGCCACCTGGGCGTTGGTCCGCACGAGCACGGCTTGTTCGGACCAGGAGATACCCGGGCCGGCATGATCTCGAACCGCGCGGGCGACCGCAATTGCTTCAGATGCATCGTCGGCACACGCAATGATGCTGGGCTCGGGGCCTGACGGCCGGTCGGTCTGGGGGAGATCTGCTGCTCGGTCGGGCTTGGGGAGTACCGAGTGCCCAGCGGCAATGATCTCGGGCGTAGACCGGTAGTTGTGGCCGAGCTTGATGACCCCCGCGGTGGGGAAATGCTGAGTGAACTTGCGCAGGTACCACGAGTCGGCACCGTTCCAGGCATAGATCGCCTGGTTGGGGTCACCAACCACACACAGGTCGGGCTCGTCGCCGATCCATGCTTTGAGTAGCCGAAACTGCAGCGGGTTGACGTCTTGGAACTCGTCGACGAAGACATGTCGGTGCCGCCACCGAATGATCGATGCATAGTCGGGGTCGGACTCGATGTCGCGGGTGGCGAGCGACAGCAAATCGTCGAAGTCGATCACCCGTTGGTTGCGCTTTTCCTCGGCGTAACGCTTGGCGGTCTGCACGATGTCGGCCGCCGGGAGCGGCGGTTTGCGATCGAGCCGATCGATCTCGTGGGGGTATCGCTCCAGCGAGATGTTGCGGGCGGTGATCCACTCGAGCTCGTGCAAGGTGTCGAGAATCATGGACGTGTTCGCTCGACGGCCAAGCAGCTTGGCGATCACCGCGAACTTACGATCGAGCATGTCGGGCGGACGGACGCCTCGCTCGGCCCACCGTTCATGTAGCTGGGCGTAGGCCAGCGAGTGAAACGTGCCGGTGGCGATGTTGTCGCGCAAACCGAGCTGGCGCAGTCGGGTGCGAAGCTCGCTGGCGGCTTTGCGGGTGAACGTGACCGACATGGTGCGCTGCGGGTCGATTGCACCCGTTGCCACCCGATGCGCTATTCGCCGGGTCAGTACCCGCGTCTTGCCGCTGCCGGCGCCTGCCAAGATCGCCAGCGGGTTGTCCGTCGATGACACCGCCTGGTGCTGCGTGGGGTCGAGGCCCTCGAGCAGTGCGTCGGTGTTCAGGGATGAATCGGACATGATGACAACGACACTACCGAGTGGGTGTGACAAGCTCGGAGCGCTGTGTTGGAGATATCCGAGAAGCGGTTCGAAACGCTTGTCAGTCAATCGATCGATCTGATCCCCGAAGATCTGTTTGCCCTCATCGACAATGTCGTTTTCCTCATCGAGGATCATGGGGAGTATCCCGGCATCCTCGGGCTCTACGACGGAATCCCGCTGACCGAACGCGAGACCTACGGCATCGGCGAACTACCGGATCGCATCTTCATCTACCGGCTGGCGATCTGCGAGATCTGTGACACCGAAGAAGACATCGTCCACGAAGTGATCACCACCGTCGTGCACGAAGTCGCCCATCACTTCGGCATCGACGATGACCGACTACACGACCTCGGCTGGGGGTAGCACCCCATTCGGCGCCGGGGCGCCGAACTGCCATTTTCGAGCCTCCGGGCCAACGATCCCGAACCGCTTCGCTGCCATCGCCGACGACCGTCGCCCCGAGCGAAAAGCGCAGAGGGACCGAGCGCACCAAACGACGGGGAACCGTGGGCGACAAACGTCGGGCCTGAGCGGAGCGGAGAAACACAGGATTGCGTAAGCTTTGGCCGTGGGGTTTGATCCGAAGCTTTTGAACAACAACGAAGAAGTGCTGCTCGACGTGCGGCCCCACTGGTGGTTCATCACGCCCCAGGTTGCGCTCGTAGTGTTTGCGGTGATCGTCACTGCGATTGCTGCGGCGCTGAACGCCCCCAGCATCGTGCTCTACATTCTGGGGGTCGGGGTGGTCGTCGCCCTCCTGAATCTCGTTTGGCGATATGTGAACTGGACCGGCGTGAACTTCGTGGTCACCACCGATCGGCTGATCTTTCGCAGTGGCGTGTTTTCCAAAGCCGGCATCGAGATTCCCCTCGAACGCATCAACACCGTGTTCTTCAACACGACCCTGTTCGAGCGAGCCGTCGGTAGCGGTGACCTGACCGTTGAGTCCGCAGGCGAAGGTGGACAGCAGAACTTCGACAATGTGCGCAAGCCCCAGCTGATCCAGCAAGAGATCTACCGGGCAATCGAGATCAACAAGACCCAGGACTTCTCGGCCATGGCCCAGGCCCACGCCGCCGCGGCCGCCAGCCCCGCAGCCGACCGAGCGCTCTCGATCCCCGAGCAGATCGAACAACTCGACCAGCTCCGACTCCGCGGCGTTATCACCGAAAACGAGTTTCAGGTGAAGAAGGCAGAGTTGCTCAACCGCATGTAGGACGAGCAAGCAAACGACGCCGCCCGGCTTCTCGCCAGGATGCAGCGGGGCGAGCTTGGTCGCTACGAACGACAACGAACTACGCTTTGCCAGCAGCCAAATCAGGAGCAGAGCATGGGACCGCTAGCAGGCGTCAAAGTAATCGAACTCGCCGGAATCGGACCCGGTCCCTTCTGCGGCATGATGCTGGCCGACATGGGCGCCGAGGTCATCCGCGTCGAGCGCGCTTCGGCCGTCCCGGCTGAAATGCCAGCGGGCAGCCCACCAGACGTCGCCAGTAGAGGTAAACAATCCATTGGCGTGGACCTGAAGAATCCCGAGGGTGTCGAAACCGTCCTGAGACTGATCGAGGGGGCCGATGTGCTCATCGAAGGTTTTCGACCGGGTGTGACCGAGCGCATGGGGCTGGGGCCCGACGTCTGTCTCGAACGCAACCCCGCACTCGTTTACGGCCGCATGACCGGGTGGGGCCAGGACGGACCCTATGCATTGGCTGCCGGACACGACATCAACTACATCGCGCTGTCCGGCGTGCTCTCGATGATCGGCCGCAAGGGCGAGGGACCCGTGCCGCCGCTCAACCTGGTCGGCGATTTCGGCGGCGGTGGTATGTTGCTGGCCTTCGGTGTGGCCGCCGCACTGGTCAGTGCCAAAACAACCGGCGCAGGCCAGGTGGTCGATGCCGCCATGGTCGACGGCGCCGCAGTGCTGGCAGCCATGTTCTCTTCGATGACCGCGTCGGGCATGTGGCAAGAAGAACGCGGCTCGAACATGCTCGACACCGGCGCACACTTCTACGACGTCTACGAGTGCTCCGACGGCGAGTACGTGTCGATCGGCTCGATCGAACCGCAGTTCTATTCGATTCTGCTCGAGAAGCTCGCTCTGGATCCCGCAGAACTTCCTCATCAGCACGATCGTGCACAATGGCCGGCGCTCAAGGCCAAGGTGGCCGGGATCTTCAAGACCAAGACCCGCGACGAATGGTGCGAGATCATGGAGCACACCGATCTTTGTTTCGCTCCGGTGCTCAAGTGGAGCGAAGCACCCGAGCATCCTCACAATGTGTCTCGTTCGACCTTCATCGACATCGAAGGCATCACCCAACCGGCACCCGCGCCGCGGTTCAGCGGCACGCCTTCATCGACTCCGGCGGCACCCCCGCACGCGGGCCAGAACACCGACGAGACCCTGACCGCTTTCGGGTTCTCCACCGATGAAATCGGTGCGCTCCGCGGTTCCGGGGCGATCGCCTGAGGACCCGCTAGTGCTGTCAGAGCGAGATAAGGTCCGTCGCTCATGGCGAACCTAGTTTTCTTTCACGCTCATCCCGACGACGAAGCCATCTCGACGGGCGGCACCATGGCGCTGTCGTCGGACCAAGGGCATCACGTCACGCTGGTCGTCGCCACCCGGGGCGAGATGGGCGAGCCCGTCGAAGGTGTGCTCGACGAAGGCGAACTACTCGGCGACCGTCGCGAAGCAGAACTTCGTCGATCCGCCGAGATCCTGGGCGTCGATGCCGTCGAATTCCTGGGCTATCGCGATTCGGGCATGATTGGTGAGTCCTCGAACGACGATGCCACGTGCTTCTGGCAGGCCGATCTCGACGAGGCCGCTCAGCGGTTGGCCGTCATCTTGCAGCGCGATAATGCCGACATGTTGATCGGATATGACCCCCATGGCGTCTACGGCCATCCCGACCATGTCAAGGTCCACCTGGTCGGTGCCAGAGCAGCCGAACTCGCCGGCGTGGATCGGGTGCTGTGGGCCACGGCCAACCGCACCATGATCGAACGAGCCGCCGAAAACGGTGCGTTCGGTGAAGACGAACTCAACGAAGACGAACGAGTCGATCGCAGCGAGTTCGGCATGCCCGAAGCCGAACTCACCCACGCCATCGATGTGTCGGCCGCACTCGATCGCAAACGAGCCGCGCTGATGGCGCACGCCAGCCAAATCAACGACGACAGCTTTTTCCTGGCGATGCCAGACAACATGTTTGCCCTGGCGTTCGGCACCGAATGGATGGTCGACGCGGCGCGTTACGAGAAGAGCCGCAATCGGCAGGGTGGTTTCGCCACCTCACTCTTCGACTGAGCAGCCGTGCTGTCGAACGCCCATTTGATCATGGCTTGGGTCGTGGTGATCACGAACGGTATCGCCGGCGTCTGGGCGCTGGCGGCGCACTTTTTCGAGAAGGTTCGTCATCGGGCGTTGTGGCCGTTCATCGCCGTGGCCCAGGTGTTGTTGTTCGTCGAGGTGGCGTTGGGCGTCGCCCGCTTGCAACAACTCGAAGGCGAGCCGCCAGAGTTTCACACCTTCTACGGGTTCCTCACGCTAATCGCCGTGGCCATCCTCTACGGCTATCGAACCCAACTCGACCACATCCGCTACCTGCTCTACGGCGGCGGCAGCCTGTTCATCATGGGCCTGGCAATACGGGCCATGTTCCTCGATGCCACCCCAGTCGTCTGAGCGCGGTGTTGCTCCGCTCCGCTCGGGCCGACGTTCGTCGGACATGGTTTCTCATCGGTTTGGTCGCCTCCTGCGCTCTTGGCTGGGTTGCTCCGCTCCGCTCGGGCCGACGTTCGTCGGACATGGTTTCTCATCGGTTTGGTCGCCTCCTGCGCTCTTGGCGGTGTTGCTCCGCTCCGCTCGGGCCGACGTTGGTCGGACATGGTTTCTGGTCGTTTGTTGCGGCTCCGTCCCTCCGCCGCTTTCGCTCGTGGGATCAAGGCAAGGAGATCGCAGCGCACGAGGACCTCGCTGCGGCAACCGGTCTTGACATTTCGTCTGTGACCGTTCGAGTCCGTGGCAGAGCGGAACCAACGAGAACACCAACGGGCTCCTTCGCCAATGGTGGCCGAGGTCGACGAACTTCTACACCCTCGAACCGGTCGAGATCTACCGAGTACAAACATCGCTCAACGCTCGACCCCGAGCGACCCTCGAATGGCAGTCGCCAACCAAGGCGCGGGGCGCGCCTCGAACTCGTCGCCGTATTCGATGACGCTGACCGACGAGTCCCGGTCCACCTCGGCAGAGACACTGCCGCCTATTACAGGACGGGCAATATCGTGCGATTGCATAGGTCGTAACGCCGGTGACGCGGTGCAGGCGGGCCAGCGGCTGCCGGGAAACTGTTGCACCGAACTGTACGTCTACACCACCTTCGTGATGTACATTTGAGCTATGGACGTCGCAGTTACTGACCTCAGAGCGCATCTCAGTCAATGGATCGATGCAGCGCGTGATGGCAAAGACGTTGTCATCACCGAACGAGGAATTCCCGTTGCCCGAATCGTCGCCCTCGACTCCACATCGGTGATCGACCGCCTCACTCAGCAAGGAGCGATCGGCCGACCAGCCACACCAACGCGACCAGTCGCCGGTGATCGGAAACGACCGACACCGAAACGACCCGTCGCTGACATTATCAGTGAGCAGCGTCGCTGAGCATGCCGCTCGTCTATTTCGATGCGAGCGCACTGGTCAAACTTGTCCTCGATGAGGCTGGGTCTGACATTGCTGCAGCTTTGTGGAACGGGTGCGACGCTGCATTGTCGAGCCGTCTGGCCTATCCGGAGGTATGCGCCGCCCTCGCCGCAGCAGGACGCAACCATGACCTCACGCAGCTGGAGGAGCAGAATGCCGTCGCCGAGTGGGAGACATTCTGGGCATCGATCCGCCCCGTGGAATTGTCCGCCCAAGTAGAACAGAGCGCTGGACAACTGGCAGCGCTTCACGGCCTCCGTGGCGCCGACGCCGTACACCTGGCGAGTGCAGTCGCCCTCGGCGCAACAGACCTCACCGTCGCAGTCTGGGACCGGCGACTCCACGCCGCGGTTCTCGCTGTCGGCCTTGCCGTTGCGCCGGCAACAATCGACTGACGACGCCCTCTGATTCAGAGCAGCCGATATCGGGCATTCGGATCGCTCATATCGAAGCTCGTAGGGATGTCAAGGGGGCGTTGTTGATCGTTTATGGATGCTCGTTAGCTGTGTCCTGGGTGGGTGTTGGGGCGCGTTGAAGCAGAGGGTTCGGTGTTGGTTGGGGTGTGGGTGTTCGGGCACGACTGGGATGAGACACCCATGGTTGGGGTCAAGCTCGTAGTAAGCCACGTTCACTCACCTGTGTTGCCGGTGTGTTGTTGGCGGGCGGCAGGTCGATTTGTGCACAACCCTTGAGGGTGTGAGCCGGTTCGTGCGGGCCAGTTCCGCCACCACGGCCTAGCGGTAGCTAGTTGATTGTGACGGGTAGTGCTTTGTAGATCTCGCGGGCGATGTAGCGCTTGAGCATGCGTGCGATTTCGCCCATGGTTTTGCCTTCGGCGGTGCGGCGGGTGATGTAAGCGCGGGTGGCTTCGTCATGTGACATGCGGGTGAGCATGACCCGGTAGATGGCCGAGTTGGCTTGGCGGTTCCCGCCCCGGTTCAGACGGTGGCGTTGGGTTTTGCCTGACGAGGCTGGGATGGGTGCCACGCCGCAGAGGTGCGCCCACGCTGCTTCGGATCTGATGCGGTGTGGGTTGTCTCCAGCCGCGACCAGGAGTTTGGCGGCGACATCGAAACCAACTCCGTAGATGTTCAGCAGCTCTGGTGCAGCCTCGCGGATCAACGGTCGCATCTGGGCTGTCAGGTGTTGTTTCTGTTCGCGGATGAATAGCGCTCTTCGTCCTAGTTCACGCAATGTGGTGAGGGTGCTGTAGCGGACGATGTCGTTGTCAGAGCTTCGTGGCCGTAGTGCTGCGGTAGTGCGAACAAGCATGATTGGGCTTAGGTCTTGGAACCTTTCGCGCACTTCTTCGGGTGCGGTAAAACACAGGTGGCGCATCTGGGTAACGATCTGGATCCACTCTTGAGCAGCTGATCGACGAGCGACAGAGAGGACTCGGATTGCTTCGATCTTGCCGTCACGCGTTTTAGGTGTCCCAGTCGCAGTTCCCGAGAGCACTGCGCGTGCGGCAGCGATTGCGTCAACCGCGTCGCTCTTGCCGGCGCGATGTCGTGCTTGGCGGTTGGGGCGATCGACCTCGATCACGGTCAGGCCTTTGCCGGTGAGATGACGAGCGATCCCGGCGCCATAGGAACCAGTTCCCTCGACACCGATCTTGTCGATGACACCGAACGCTGCGAGCCAGCGAACCAGATTCCGGTGTCCGCCGATAGTGGTGGTGAAGGTTTCAACGCCTAGGACGCCTCCGTTGTGATCGATTGCAGCGGCGACGTGGAAGTCGGCGTGGGTGTCGATTCCGCCGGTGATCGTGAGCGTGCGGGTGCCAGTGTTTTCTACGATGGTCATTGCCATCCCTTTCATTCGTTGGGTGATGGCACGTCACCTGCCGCGACGGTGGACCAGGGCTCCAACAGCTGCGTCTACAGCTATTGGCTGGCCCCCACCTGACCGGTGGGTGCCGTTCCTGGGCAAGGCCGACTGGTCGTTACTAAAGACAAGTCGAAACTGTCAGCCGGTTCGCGAGTCAGACCAGGCCAGGAACACAACCGAACCTAAAGCAACAACCCCAACGGTGATCAGAGCGACTCAAGGTCCAGCGCACTCACCCCATACTCCCAGCCGGTTCGGTGGCGCACGGCGGACCGTCTTGGGTCGCGATTATCGCTCGGGTGCGAGGCTGGGTTCGCCACGTGGGAAGTCCTTCTAGTTGTTGCGGGGGATTGTGTCGTGCCAAGATCGATCCTTGATCGGGCTCAGGGCGTGAACGCGGCGCCGGCACGAAGACCGTTGTTGATGCGATGGTGATACACGGCACCGATCGGGTCGTCGTGATGTCTGCTGCCGGGGTTGGTGACAGCTGGAAGCAGATTCCATGGTCATCGCGCCGCCTATTTCGCACACTGCTCCGAAATGTATTCGCCGACCACCAAGCCCAAGAAGCGACGGTCAAACAGAGCCCGCTCGACTGGACAATCGTGCGCGCCGCAGTCCTGAAAGACGACCCTGCCACCGGCACCTACTCCGCGAGCAACACAGTCAAGACCACCAAGATCAATCGAGCCGACGTGGCTGTGTGTCTCGTCGACCAGCTCGGCGATCCTACGAATAGCAAACAAACGATCTCAGTCACCGCGTGACTTGCCTCACCCGATCTTTCATCGAGAATAGGATCACGTGATGTCAGACCAGCTTTCCGTCAACCAGCCACCCCCGCTAGAGCCATACAACCTATTCACGACTGATCCGGTCTTGGCCGAGGTGACAGCGCGCGAGGGCGGGGGTGCCGGCCTCGATTGGCTGGTGGCATTGGGCGAGCGGGTTGGCTCGGCTGAGGTGTTCGAGTGGGGAGCGCTAGCTACTAGCTCCTGAAATAGTCAGGGTAGAAATCGCTCGCGTTCTGGTGTGAGATGGTGGATGATGGCCCCAATCCGTACTTGTACTACGAATTGAGGCCATCGTGTTGCGTACCGTAGGCGATC
>Ga0209187_1000984_pt1 | contig 38198 bp, 51 predicted proteins | sample BantaG_FD_187430 | JGI IMG/M metagenome (GOLD analysis project Ga0209187, IMG submission 187430) | Marine algal microbial communities from Bantry Bay, Ireland - BantryBay_4 metaG (SPAdes) (version 2) | ecosystem: Host-associated > Algae > Red algae > Unclassified | place: Bantry Bay, Ireland...
TCTGTATTGACGAATACGCTGTGTCTCCTGTAGACATTTTGTATCGACAGAACGGAAAAAGCAACCCCGGAGATTTCGACCATGACCCCGACCCTTTACACCGCCGCCGCTGGTTTCGACAAAGCCGAGATTATGCGCCGCGCATGGGCCGAGGCCACCGCGTCGAAATACTATCGCCTTCTGACCCTGCGCCAGCGCCGCGCCGCCTTTGCGGACGCCCTGCGCGCCGCGTGGCGTCTGGCGAAAAACCAACGCGCCGCAGCCGATCAGCAGGCCCGCACCGCCGTACTGGTCGCGCTCGACACCCGCACTCCGGCGCAGATCGCCACCGATGCCGCCGCCACCGCCCGCGAAGTCAACGCGCTGGGCTGTGATGCCTTCCGCCGCGCCGCCTGACCGCAAACAGCAATCCGCAATCATCAATTCAACAGTCGGGGGCAACCCCGGCACCACACGGGAGAAACGACCATGACCGCGAAGAAACGAGATATCGACAGCGCCGCATTGTTCACCGCCATGAACGACCTTGAAGCCGAAACGGGGCAGACAACTGCGCTTGTCCAAATCGCGCGGGGGCTTCTTTCCGAAGCACTTGCAGCAAATGAAGCCGATCAGGCCCGCGCCTTGATCGAGGCAATCGAGCATCAGCAAGAGCGCGTAGATGCCGCCCATCAGACCGCATGGAACGCCTATTTCGGCAGAACCGGCACCGACGCGCCCGCCGCCGATCCTGCACCCGCGCAGGCCGCACACTGAAACCCCATCAACACGACCACCAGAACCGGAGAACCGACCATGACACGCCCATCACGCCCCGCCTTGTTCGCATTGCCTACCCGCCGCGCAGCCCTTGGCGCTATCGCCGCTGCACCCGTCGCCACGATTGCGGGAACAGCAATCAGCAAAACCGCAATCAGCGAGATTGACCCCGTGTTGATCGCCCGCGATGCGTGGCGCGAAGCCAAGCGCGCCTATCTGGATGCACTACACCGCGCCGAAACGGCAGGGGGCGACCAGTGCGTTGAAATCCCCGCCGCGCTGGGGGGCGACCCCCGCCGCGCCATCACCGCCGCCGATATCGACAAGATCATCGGACAGGAACGCAATAACGCCGCTTTCGCTTTCACCCGCTGGGGGGCGAACCCGCCGAAATCAGCCGCCACCGAGGAACAGAAAGCCGCCGCCCGCGTATGGTGCGAGAACCGCCCCGATGCCGAGGCGTTGAAGGATACACTTGCCGAGGCAAACGCCCGCCTTGCTGCCGCATGGGAAGCCGAGAATGTGGACGCCCTCGACCGTGCCGAGCGGGACGCCCATAAGGCCTTTATCGCCACCCCCGCCACCAGCGCCGAAGGCATCGCCGCGAAACTGCGCGCCGATAGTGACCCGTCTTACGAAGTTGACGCCGCTCTTGCTGACCTCGACCGGATGGCAGGGCAGGGCGTCCAGATCGCCACAGGATCGACGGAGAGCGCCGTTGATGCCGATTACAACAGCAGTGACGCCCGCCTTGATGCGCTCATACTCACGGCGCAGGAAAGCGGGGCACCGATGCACGTGCTTGAAGCCTACACCCGCGACTTGGACCCCGCCGCGACTGCAAAGGTTCTCGCCAATGCCGACACCCTTGCAGACACCCACAGCGTCAGCATGGCCCGCGTGGATGCCGGGACCGCCTGAACCCCTCGACCCTCGCCAGATCGACCAGACCCCCGGTATCGCGCCGGGGGTTTTTCATGCCCGCCATACCAAGAATTACCAACATGATCGCAGGGCAGGCGTTTTCAGCAAAACTTGCAATCGACTTTGTTCGGATTTATCTATCCGGCACCTCTCCCGCTTTTAAGCAGGGAAATAAACCGCGCTCCCAATAGGGAAATGATCGCGGAAATCCACCGAAAATCACGCCCTGTTTTCAGGGTGAAACTTTAATGCGTGCCCTCGTGTTTGAGGGCATTGGAGAGGCTAAAAATGGAAATCTTAGATCTAGAAGCCCTTGCTCCCTGTGGACATTGGAGACGAGAGAAGGCCAAAGAATATCCAGACGACGCAGAACGGAACCTTGAAGCGGCAAAGCACCTTGATATGGTTGCGTCCTCTTTGCCGAAAATGGAAGGAAGCCCGCTTCATATCGAGGCGTCTAGAATATACTATTCACACGCGGAACAAGACGGCCTTGGCTATGATTTTTCCCAAGCCGAGAGTGAGATTGCAGGGGATATTCATTTTGCCCACGAGAGCGGAGAGGAATATTTGCAGGCTTTAATCGACGCATGGTCCGAGATTGTAGCGGATCACTTGAAGCACAAGGATTGACCGCCTCGACCTCGACCAGACCCCCCGGCCATCGCGCCGGGGGTTTTTCGTGTCTGGTGCAGATCGTCGCGCGCCCGCGCGTGTTGAACCCTCTGGACCTCTGGCCTCCAACGTCCTGAGGTTGGTAGCGCCTCGCACCCGCCCTTTTCAGAACGCCCGCGCCATTCCGTCACGCGATGCCAGCCATTCCGCGAAGCCCGGTAACGCCTCAAGGGCCACCACAGCCCGCGCCAGAGCCTTCGCCGCCCGTTTGTCGCCGCGCTGGGCTATCGTACCCTCACGCGGACCGTAGCGCGCTGTCACGGCGAACCCGTCGCCATCCTCGATCACATAGGCGACCAGAGCCTCGCCCTTGATCGTATCGACCACGGCACCGCTCATTGTCGTATCTCCCAAAAGGGCAGGGCATCGCCTGCCGTTGATTGCCTATCGAATGTTGCGAGGCGACCAGCTGCCCCGGCCCGGTATTGGATCGCCCCAGCCTCGACCAGCTGGACAACACCGCCGCGAAGTCGGAAGGCGAGGCCGTGGCGCTTGCCGAGGGGATCGAGGCCGAACAGATCGACCGCGCCCCAGCCTGCGCCGATCAGATCGCCGCTCGCGTCGTGAAGCATCCGCAGGGCATCCCGCACAGCATCGCGCCCGCGTTCGGTTGTCGGCTGTGCCTTGCGGATCGAGTACCGCCACGCTCCGACGATGGCGATTGACGCCTCGCCAAAGTCAGAGAACCCAGCCCCAGCCCCAGCCGCCGCGCCGTTCAGGGCATCGGGCCAAGAACAAGCGCCATCCTGCGCGATAGCCGCCGCATCGCACCACAGATCACAAGGGCAGGCGATAGGCCCACCACCAGCAGCGCGCACAAGGTGTTTAAGTGCAGCCGTCATGCTGCGCCCCTTTCGTCAAAATTGCAGTGATGTATCCCGAGCCGAGCCGCGACCGCCGCCGCGTCGGTTCCGACCATTGCCGACACCTGCGCGATGATTTTGCATTGTTCAGCGCCCGGTTTTTTCAGCACCCCGGACCTTTCGAGAGAGTCCGAAAGGGTGATGATTTCAGCCGTCGCGATTTCGTCGCCGGGGGCGTCCTCGACCTCGACCGGCACGCCGTTGACCGCGACCAGCTGGAAATCAGCCAGATCGCCCCAAGCCTCGCGCGCCGCCGCTTCTGCGTTCTCTTTTTCAGAAAGAACCAACGCCGGTATCAGCTTTCCCCTTTGGCCTTCTAACCTGATTTTTACGCTACAAATTTGCGATGGAATTAAATGGGGTCGGTCTTCAAATAGAATATCTATTTGGGAAGTGACCCCATTTAAATATTCGGAAAAATTGCCGTTAAACTCTTGTCTTTTCTGCCATACTTTCGCAGCGTTGGCCGTGCTGAATATTCCCGGCGCATCCGCCGCCATCCCCGCCGCCGACAGGCGCAGCATTCCCCCCGCCGCCGCGAAAGCCTGTTCAAATCGGTTGCCGCCGTCCACAAGGTCACGGTGCGAAATCACTCTATCAACGGTGAAATCGCAGACGGTTTTTGACAAGATCACGATGCGCCGCCGGTTGAAAATCGGGCGGCATCTATCCGCCGCTTGCTCTATCTCCGCATCGCGTATCTGGCGCAGGACTTCATCACCGATAGCGTCGGGGTAGGCTTGGACCTCGACCGGGTGCGTTGACCCGTCACGCATCCGCAAGCGCCGCGTCACGTCGATATAATCCGCCGTCGTGTTGACCTTGAAGCCGAGCGCCGCGCCATATGCCCCGGCAATCCGTCCGACTTCATGCGCTGGGGGTTGCACCCGCCCGATGATGTAAATCACCTCGCACTGTTCAAGGCTGTTCAGGCCGCGCAGGGCGTTGAAATGCGCCGTCTCGACAGCAGAGGGCAGGATATCGGCCAGCTTTTCGCGAACCGCTTTTGCAGCAACCAAACCGGCGCTTTCTTTCGCCTCGATCACCTTTGCCAGCGCCCCGCGCAGGCGCTTTGCATCGTCCTCGAAACGGGCCTTATCGTCTGGCGTGGCGTGTTGAAATTTCCCCATTTCGCCCGTCAGGCTTTGGGTGCTGTACGTCTTGCCGACAACCTGAATCACTTCCGCGTCACGCTCGACCCGGAAAGCCTTGTCCTCGAAATCGTCGCCCAGCCATGCCCGCGACAGCAAGGCTGATGCCGTGCCATCGAGCGTCAATATCGGGCAATCAATCCGAGGCGATACGATGCGCGTTGCTGTCCAGTCGGAAGGCCCGCGCGTGATAGATTGAATGGCGGTAAAGCCTGCATCAAGATCGACCAGTACCGCCGCCAATGCCGCCCGGATTCGCCGTCCTTTGGCGTAGTCGTTTCGGAAGCCCTCGACCTTGCGCTTGATCGTCGTCGCCGTATCATCGGGGGCAGGGTCGAAATGCGGGGCGTGATAGATCGCCTTTCGGGTTGCGTCGATATCGTCGCGCATGGGCGCGAGGACAGCCCCAGCAGTCGCCAGATCGCACAACGCATCACAAACCGCCGCCAAGACCTTCCCGACCGCCACGGGGTCCGCGTCGTCTTTCAGGTGCAGCTTGTGCGTCGTGAAGTCGTCAGGGTCTATCTTGCGGGTTGCCCGGACAACGCCCCGCGCTGGCATTTCGTCAATAATCGCGAAATCAGGCGTGAAGGGTGCAGCATCGAAGGCAAGTTCATGCGCGCCGAAAATGACCATAGCCACCCCGGAAGCCTTGTTCCGTGCCAGCGTTGCCGATTGTTCCCGGTAAGCGCACCCGGCCCGGAAGGGGCACCCCTCGCAAAGTGCTTGCGGTTCGAGGGCGTGGCGGATCATTTCCGCCGCCTCATCGCACCGTATGCACATCGGATCACCGGAGCCGTCAGGGCGTTCAGCTGCGCGACTGCGATACAGGATCGCGCGGGGCGAAAAGGGCAATTTCTCGTCGTGATAATCGTTAAATTCTTCAAGCGCCTTTTCGCGCGTCGGATAGGCCGCAAGGGCAACGCCCCCGGCCATATTGACCAGCGCACCCCGCGCCGCCGTGCTTTTGCCCAAGCCTTGCGAGCCGCGTACAAGGGCGTTGCGGGGGTATCGTCACCCTGATTTGAGGCAATCCACCCCCGGATATAATCGCGCATTTCAGCGCCGATCACGTCGCGTTGATCGTTCGGGGGCGATGCTGCAAAGGACGATGCACCCGCCGCCCTGGCACTGTGCAGGGCATCGACCACCGCCTCCGGCCCGTCGCGTTCCATAGCGTCCAGCAAGTCCGATTTCGGGCCATAAATCGCGGGGGTTTCGGCAACGTGGCAATCGATACCCGTCTCGACCAGCTGGCGAAGTGCAGACTGGAAAGCGCACCATGCCTGCGAGCCTATGGCGTCCGCATCGGGGCACAAGATCACGCGCCGGTCACGGGGTAGCAGATCGACCAGACCGGCCCAACCTGACACCCCGAAAGCGCACCACGTTTCCGCGCCGCTGGACTGCCAGACAGCCGCGCAGCCTTCCGGCCCCTCGACCACCACCAAAGCGCCGCCCGTCACGTCCTCGACCAGCTGGGGCAGGGCGGTAATCACCCCATCAGCTTGTGCCGTTGTGAATTTCGCCGCTGGGCCGTCGTCAGTTTCGACCGGCGCTTTCTTGCCGTCATTCGTGACAAGGATGCGTTGCCCGCCACGGATCGCGCCGGATGGATCGCGGCCCCAAACGACCACCGCCGCCGCGTCGGGGGCGACAAAGCCGCGTGTATATTTCGGGATCGACCCAGCCGGGATAAATGCCGCGAAATCACCCGGCACCGTGGCAGTGATGCCCCGGCCCGCAAGGTATGCAGCACCGGGGGTGCCAGCCAACGGCACCGCCGCCTTGACCAGCAGCGCCAGTGCATCCGCCCGCTTGGCGTCTTCATCCGCCGCCGCCTGCGCCTGCGCCGCTTCACGTTTGCACCGCGCCGCCTGCGATGCCTTGCGGTCGCGCTCTTGTTGGGCGGGATCGAGAACGGGGGCAAGGCCGAGGAAGTCGCCCAGCGATGCCAGCACAGCCGGGAAATCAGACGCCGCACCAGATAGCCCCATGCGGTGCACTGCCCACAGGTCGAAGATATCGCCGCCCGTGTCGTCAGATTTCGAGTGCCAGCGCCCGGAAGTGCTGTTCATGGTCAGGGTGCCGACGTTGGATTTCTTGCCGCTCCATCGCCATTCATTGCCCCGGCCCTTGCCAGTTCGCGCGCCTATGCATTCGGTTGCCACGGCATCGAGACGCGCAAGGGCGGCATCGTTCACGGCATCACGGGAAAGGCGGGGGCGTTGTGTCATGCGTCGGGGTTGCCCCCATCATCATGCAGCCGGGTGACGCCCTCAACCTGCGCGCAGGTCATTATTCTGCATCATCGTTCAGATGGGCTATCGGGCCAGCCCGATTTAGCATCTGTTTTGCGATAGCACTTAGAGAAACAAATACAGCTATACTTGCATTTTCAGGGTCACTGTCGGCCTTCCCCAACCATTGATCGGGACCAGTAACAAAAGAAATCTCATTTTGAGTTATATATATATCAAATACTGCGTATTCATAAAAATTATATTCAGAACCAGAAAATTCTGGATTAAAACTTTTGTCGAAATTTTCTTTAAAGCACTCAATTAGCGCATGTCCTTGGGTTGTTTTTTTAATTCTATACTCATTAGAGTATATCAACTCCAGTTTCCTGAGTTTATCAAAATCACCTTCGTCTTTTGCTTTGCTTAAGGACCTTTTAATGTGCGGAAAATCTGATATATCATGAGGAATAGGTATCTCTCTAACGCTCTTATACTTATTCCAATCCCCTACGATTGCCCCATCTTCTTCTAAAGCGTGTTGAACAACATGTTTAGAGATTTGGGACATCTCCTTTGCAAGAAATGAAGGGCCAAAGCCCATTTCGCCGAGGCGGTTCATCAGCAACATTGCAGCCAAATCGCCCGCATGGTGGCGCGCATGGCCCTTATGACTCCGCAAGAAACCCCTGCGCCGCCAATCTCTTTGGGTTGCGGCGCTTACACCTGTAATCCGCTGCGCTTCCGAAGCGCCAAAAGTGAGAAGTTCAACTTTCATGGGGGCGTCCTTAGCCAAGTCATCTAATACCGTGGCACATATCACGCTTTATATATCGTGGCAAGTCTCACGGTATTATAAAACAGCGACCCGCACCGCTGGATGGGATGCGTGACGATGCCACGGACAGAGCAGGGCAAGCCGATCACCCGACCCCATGGGGCTGTCGCATGTGTCAACAGATCGCGTCGGGGCAGGGGATCGAGAGCGTTAGGAATCGTTAGATTATCGGTGCCGCCCAGATCGAAGACGACCACCTCGACCCGGCGCGTTGACCGCACCCCATGGGGTCGTTAGAGGCGTTAGAAGTTCCCGCCCTTTAGGGGTTGCAAAACGGCTTATTCGGACTTCCGAAGGGGTCAGCGATGATTGCCCCGGATCGTCACGACCTTGACGTGACCTTGATGTTATCGCTCGCGCGTTGGGTGCCTTGCAAAACGGGGCATAGGGTAAGGCCGAGGGCGCAGCTTGCAGCCTTCCGGCATCGTCGCGATTGCGAGAACACCGCGCCCCCGTGGCCGAGATAGTCGGGGCGAAAACACCGTACAAGACCGCGCCGCGATGCTTCCCGCCATTTTGTAACACAAGATGGCTTATCCCGCCATCATCTCCCCCTTCACCTACCGAGGCCAGTTGAAGGGTTTTGAGGAGATTTGAAGGATTCAGGCCGGGAGATTTCAAATCCCCTCAAATCTTTTGCAAACTCTTGCAATTTCAGGCCCGGACAGGCCGGAATAGGCCGAACCGGGCGCGCACTCCTGCAATCTCGTGCAATCTCTTGCAAAGTCAGGCCGGATCAGGCCGAAAGCTACACAGCCTTGCAGTATCGCGCTCGCATGATACTCAGCTTCGATGATTTCCGACTTCAGTGATTACGTCGTCTACGTTGACGAGAGCGGCGACCACAGTTTGACCTCGATAGACGAAGCCTATCCGGTTTTCGTCCTGGCGTTCTGCGTTTTCGAGGTTGAAGCCTACGTCTCTCAAGTCGTTCCCGCGCTGCAAAGGCTCAAGTTCCGCTGGTTTGGGAAAGATACCGTCGTCCTGCATGAGCATGACATTCTCAGAGGCAAGCCACCGTTCCAGATGTTCAATGTGCGCGCATCCCGTGAGCAGTTCTTGAAAGAGCTTTCAGGAATCATGAACACAACGCCCATGCACATCATCCCAACTGTGATTGACAAAAGCCGCCTGAAAAGCCGGTACGCTATCCCGGAAAATCCTTATCACCTGTCACTCGTATTCTGCATGGAGCGGATGCAAGAGTTTTTAGATCGCCACAATCAGACAGGCCGTCGAACTACCATCGTCTTTGAACAGAGAGGGGGCAAAGCACTTGGCGGGAAAGAGGATCGCGAACTCGAATTGGAATTTCGCCGCATCCGCGACGGCGACCACTACCTCTGCAAGAAGACATTTCCAGATATGGATATCGAGATCGTGAGCAAGAAAACGAACTCAACAGGATTGCAGCTTGCCGATCTTGTCGCCCGTCCTATCGGATTGAGCGTTGCAAGACCGGCGCAAGAAAATCGCGCCATGGACATTATTCGCAAGAAGGTACTGGGGATGAAAAAGTTTCCCTAAAAGCGAAAAGCCCCGGACATGCCGAGGCCAGACGCCGACCGGGTACCCCCAATCCATTTGTGATGAAGGTATGCGCCATGTGCGTTGCCGTCAACTTAAGGCGGCGGGAAAACATTCTTACATCATCCGCAGGCGTCTCTGTCCTTGCCAGATTCCACTCTGAGCGATACAATGGCAAATAATTACCCTTATTTGCGTTAGAAGCATAATGTACCAAAAGCACAGCACCCCGGCGACGACCTCGAAAACGGCAACGGTTGCCGAAACCAGATTGCCGCAAGCCGATGCACACGTCATTGACCAGACCGACGCGCTCCGCTCGCACTGGCGACGTGCTGGCATGGCCGATAACACCGCCGCCGCCCTCGCGTCCTCCACGCGGATATTCAATGCATGGTGCGAGGCCCGCCAGATCGTCCCGACCGGACAGGAGCCGACGCCTTATTACCCGACCGCACCCGAAACCGTCGCCCTGTTCGCCCATCAGCTTGCATTCGGAGAATGGACGACACCGCGCGCCGATGCCGATGGTGGACGCAAGGCCAAGGCATCCGGCATGAAGCCCGCGACCGTCGCCCGTCACGTCGCCATGATCGCCAAAGCGCACAAGCTGGCCGATTTCCCGTCGCCCTCGATCTCGCCAATCGTCACCGATGCGTTGAAGGCCATCCGCCGCACGAAACGCACCCGGCAGGATCAGGCCGCGCCGATCACCCGCGACACGCTGGGCGTTATCCTCGATCACCTCGACCACGCCCCAGCCGATGAACCGGCACCGGCCCGCCTGCGCCGCCTCAGGGATGCCGCCTTACTCGCCACCGCATTCTCTGCATGTCTGCGCGAAAGTGAAATCGCAGCCCTTGAGGTTCGACACGTCTATTCCGAGGACGACGGAACCGGCGCGGTTGAGATTGAAGCATCGAAAACAGATCAGGAGGGCGAAGGCGATTTGCGGTTTATGTCGCGCCTCGCGATGGATCGTTTGAAGGCATGGACCGACGCGGCGCAGATCGATCACGGCCCGCTGTTCATCCCCGTGAAGGGTGCGAAGCCGGTAAAGAACGCCCTCGCCATGCTACCCCGTGAAATCGGGCGCATCTTCAAGCGCCGCGCGATGGAAGCCGGGATAGAGAATGCCGACCAGATCACCGGGCATTCTACCCGCGTCGGAGCAGCACAGACCGCCGCCAAGCACGGGGCAAGCGTGGTCGAGATTCAGCGCATGGGGGCTTGGAAGTCAGCACGGATGCCAGCGCATTACACCCGCCGCCAGTCTGTGAAGGAAAGCGCCGCCGCGAAGATCGCAGCCGCGTATGGGGATTGATAGTATGTCCTCACCTCTTAGCCCATGCCCCGAATGTGGAGGCGACGAGGAAGGAGGCCAATTAGCTTTTGTGGAGCAACGCCGCGAAGGAGCGGTTTACATCAATGGATGCATAAAATGCATATGCGGCTACTCGGGTGAAATGAATGAAGACGAAACGACCCCTAAATGGCGCGAGTTCTTAGCAAGATCGAATTGGAACAAAGCAAGGCTGGCGGAGAAAAAGGCAGAAAGAAGTTGAGAGAGTGTACATCTGCCCGGTAGCTGCCGCGCGACGCCTCGACCACCATTGGCCCCGTTCCAATCCATGAGCGGCAACCGCGTATCCGGTCATTCAACCCGAGTAGGAGCCGCCATGCATCGCAGGACGAAGGGCGAGACAACCGGCCAGATCGCGCGTGACCTTGGATGGAAAGGCGAGGCGATGGTTGTCCGCTACACCGGAGCCGTGGACGCGAAACAATCCGCAGGGCGGTACGGCGCGAAGCTGGGGAGTCTGGTTGAGTAAGAGAGTGCTACCCCCGGCGGTTAGCGAAGCCGCCTGACGTTCAGGCGTCCTCCGCCTCTTTTTCAGCGCCTTCCGGCTGCTCGAAAAAGTGCCCGCAATGCTTTTTCACCAAGGCCATTGCTGCCGTGCTGCCTTTTGCTGAAATGCGGTCGGCGTATTTGTAATTGGTCTTCTCGCTATGAAGCCCGACCTCAATTTTGCTGTTTGAGTCTGCGATTATCTCAATCGCTTCGAGCATGTCTTCTTTGTCGGATATTTCGAATATATCATAGGTGTCGTTTCTGTCTTTGCTAACCGCCTCAAAAGAGCCGCGCCCGCCTTTATCGTTTTGAATTATAATGTCTAACTTCTTTCCGTTGGCGTCAGAGTCTGACTTATAAAACCAGCCGATTGTCATTTTCTCGTCGCTGTCGCAGGTCACCCCAATAAAATCTTCGCTACCCTCCATTTCAGCAATGGCGAGAACCTCCACCTCCCCAAACACATTGGGGCCGTTTACTTCGGCGCTCCATTGGGCGAAGGCGGGGCTTGTTGAAAGAGTGATTGCGGCAATCAGAGCGTGGCGAAGCATTGGTTGTCTCCATTAAGTGCCCCCGCCCGTACACTGACGGGAGGCGCGGCGCAGCGCAACCGGGAACGGTTCAGGAATCTTCGGGGATAAAGGAAATCCGCCGCCGCTGCGCTTACGTCGCGGGCCGCGCAAACGTCGCTCTCGGAAAAAGCGATGCCGTCGAGGCGGCTTTTGGGGGCGGAGTATTCCCCGCATTCCGTTCGCGTGGGTTTCGTCCAGAGCGCCGTGGAAAAGGGACTGACTGCGCCGGAAATCAGTCTGACCACTGGGCAATCGCCGCAGACGATTCAGCGGTATTACGAGAAAGCCGACCAGCGACGGAGCGCCGCCGCGAAGATGCTGGGGTAGCTAGTCACGCTATTGGCACATATCGCACGGAACGTGAACGGGAGTTATCGAGTAAATCGCCACCGGTTAAATACTTATCCATAACAAAAAAATGAGCGACCTCAGAATTCGGGTTTCTAGCTGGGTATAAAACACTTACAGGACATCCAATATCTTCTCGGAATGCATCCGCTACAAATCGAAGATATTCTTTGCGTATACTTGAACATGGAATCCATTCACGAACCAAATAATCTTCACAATGAGCGTACCCACAGTTTTTGAGAGAATTTAGAACACGGTTGTAATTTGCGTTACGCAACATCTTTAGCTCCTTATGGATGGAGCCACATCATTAGGATCAGAGGCTGGATACGGGTCAACAATTTTTTTGCACCCCCATTCGATAGCAAGAGGCCACAGTTGCCGAGCATTCGCCCGAACGGCAAATGACTTCCGCAATGGGCAACGTTCAAACCCACTGAAATGGCGGGTTTCCCGTCCTATTGGGACAATAGTTGGTTTCCCTGCAAAATAATCTCGCGAACAGAGACACCCCGCAATCAATCCATCACCTACGGATCGCGAAGGCCCGCAAAGTACCTACGGTTTTTCCAGATCGTCGCCCCCACTACCGGCAATCGCAGCCCGCCATAGTGCAAACCTTCCCGCCCGCTTCCTGCAACAGCACCAGTGCAGGCGTTGACATATCCGCGTAACCGCTTTTGTCGCCCGCCTCGACCCGAGCGAATGCCGCCGCGTCGTCGGGATCGGCGCAGACCGCCGCGCGCAGTTCCGGGGTTATCGGGATCGAGCGGGCATCCTTCACCGGCCCCGCGACCCGCTCCAGTTCGCCTATCCGCTTCGCCAGATCACGCCGCATCGCGTTCATACCACCCATCCGGCACCGGCCCGTGCAACGGCTCATAGACAGCCGCGACCCTTTCGAGAAATGACCGGAGCGGTTCGCCGTCAGCACGCGACAGTTTTTCCCCTTCACGCTCCGGCTTCCCGATCACGAAGACAAAGCCGACCCGCCGGGGGTATTCCCCCGCATCGTTCATGGGCGAAGCGCTATTGACCCAGATCACGCGCACAGGGTCGATGCCATCACCCTGCCCTGTTTCCAGAGCCTCGACCCGCCTATTCAGGTTAGGCATTTTTCACCCCTTCAAGCGCCAATATCCGCGCCTCTAGTTCCGTGGTTTCGAGTGTCTTTCTGTACGTCTCAATCAGGCCCATCACCGCCGCGCCTTCGCTGGGCGTGACCTCGCCACCAGCAACAGCACCGAGGACAGCTTGCGCCGCCTGTGCTGCATCCTGCGCGCTTTCCATCGGGGGCAGATCGAATGAGACGGGGCTATCCTTCCGCGCTGGGGCGATACGATCCATGCACAGACGCAAGGCCGTCACGTCGCCCTCTAGCGCCTTGCCGATGGCCGCGCGGGTCAGGGCTTCCGCCTCGCCTTCAAGCAACGCCTCGATAGCAAGCGTTGTCTTGTTCCGCGCGCCTTTCGGGCGACCCGGCGACCCTTTCGGGAATGGACGCCCCCGCCTTTTCTCCGCTTTTTTTGGCGGTTCATCATCCATCAGACTAAGCCGCCGCGTCCTCGACCAGCTGCACCCCGCCGTTCGTGAATTGGACGCCCTGCCCTTCAAGGGCGGTATGCATCGCCTCGACCGCGTGACCCGGCCCTATCCGCTCGCGCGCTTCCCACGTCTTCACCGAATTGACGTGCAGCCCCGCCGCCCCGGCAAGTTCATCTTGCGACCACCCGACCAGCGCCCGCGCCGCCCGTATCTGATTTCCTGCCTCGATCATGCTGATTTGTTTCATGCTGATTTCACAGTCAGCAATTTAGCATAATCCGCCCCAGCAAGACAACAATTTGTGTTTTTGGGACAGTCGATTAGGACAGCGCCGGGGCGTTATTTCCCGGCAAGTTCCCGCTGCAATTCGTCAATGTGCCGCTCGACCAGTTCGCGCACGACACCCGAGGCCGATATCCGCCCCTTGCCCTTCTGCCCCGCGTGCCGTGCCTTCATGGCCCTTTCCATCGCCACCCGCGCCAGCAATTCGATTTGCCGGGTCGGAAGGTGATAGGATTGCGTCGAATGCGGTTCGTCGTCAGGTTCAATGCCTCGACCCTTCGCAGCCTTGGACGCCTTCGCAGGCTTGCCCGCGATAGCATCGACCGCATCCGCCGCCTTGTCCGCGTCCAGATTGTCCCGAAGTGATGGACGTTTTGCCATTGCTCAACCCTCCTTTATCGCAAGCCGCCACAGGACCGCAGCAACCGCCTTTATTTCCGATGCCCCAGCCGATCCGGCCTGATAGTCCGCAACCGTCTGCCCGGCTGTGAATGCATCAACATGCGCGATGCGCTGGGATACCGCAGGCGCGACCACTTCCCCGAAGTCATGCAAGACCGCCTCGATTTCAGCACCCGCCGCCGTTCGTCTATCGACCTTTGACGGGATCAGAGCCGCGCGGGGTTTCTTTGATTTCCGCGCCTCGCGTGCCCGCTTGACCAGATCGAGGGCGCGACCCGTTGCGCGCAGATCGGCACCCGAGGGCGTGACCGGGATCGCGACCGCATCCGCAACCGCCATAGCCGCCGCTGTAGCCTCGCCCAGCGTCGGGGGAAGGTCTATCACCAGCAAGTCAGCACGGATCGCCAGAGCGTCGTTTATCCAGCCCCGCGCCTCGCCATCCTCGACCGGCAACGCCATGACCTCGAAGGGCAGACGCCCCGCCCTTCCCCATTCCGCCGCTGTGCCTTGCGGATCGGCATCCAGCAACACGACCGACCGGCGCGACGATGCCAGCGCCCCCGCGATATTGACCGCGAGAGTCGTCTTGCCGACGCCCCCTTTCAGGTTTGCGAAACTGATAATTGGCAAAATCACACCCCGCTATTCACAGTCAGCAATGTACTAATCGCACAGTCAGCACAAGAGAAACCCCCGGCCCGAAAGCCGAGGGTTAATAGCGGTTTACTGATTATTAATTGCGGATTGTGTGATTACTTGCCCGCGTGCTTATCCTGCCAATGCAGCAGCGCACCGCCGATCAGCGCCGCGATGCCACCGCCTGCCATAGAGCGGAGAGACAGCCCACCGCCCATGATCCAGACAAAGCCCGCGCACATCAGGAAGATGATGCAGGCCCAATCCAGCGCCCTGATTTTCAAGAACATCACCGCCCCCTTTCCCGTCTCGATTTGCGAAACATCCACAGCGCCAGACCCGCCGCGACCAGACACAGGAACAGCGCGACCGGACGAACCGCAGCCGAGGCAATGGCCGCGATGCCGAGGGCGACCATTGCCAGCAGCAAACACCAGAACTGAAAACGCGTCATGCAGCCCCCGAAATCAGGCGCTTGCCCTGCCAATGCGCCAGCCCATCGGATGCAAGATCATTCCGCAGAGCCGAGACTGTCTTGCGGTTCCCGCCGATCAGCTTACCGACCCGCTCGACCGTGACAGCATCACCCGGCGCGAATGCCTTGCCGGGTCCGACCGCCGCTTTCAGGGCTGCCAGCTTTTTCGAGTACGCGACTTGGCGCTTGTTATCCGGCACCCGATCAGCTGGGGCAGATTGCCGAGGCGACCGTTTCGGGATCATGGCGCGAGGGTCGCGCTTTTCCTCGACCTCGATAGGATCGCGCAGCACCGGCCCCCGGACGGTATCGACTGACCCGCTCGCACTGGCGGGCATCACCTGCGCGCGTGGCGCAGGTTCAGGCTTTTTTGCGATGGCTTCGCCCGCCTCCGTATCGCTCTTTCCGAACCCGGAGAACCACGACCGAATACCGCCCGATTTTTCGGGGGCGCTATCGTCCTCGATCACGTCGCCCTGCCCCGATCCGTTCGCGCGCTTCCTGCCTATCTCGTCCATCACCTGCATCAAGTAGATGCCCGTCAGGAGCGACAGATAGACCCGCACGCCTTCCATCAACAGCACCGTGAAAATACCGAAGCCGAGGGCAAAGCCTGCCGTGTCCGTTCCGAAGAATTTGGCGATGGTGCCGATGATATCGGCCATCCCGGACCCGCCACCGTTTGCCTTCACTTCCTCGAATGATCGCCGCGCCGCCTCAAGTTCAGACTTCGCGGAGTTGATGCCCTCGACATACGGACGCCCCGGCCCTTGTGAGTGCGTGGCATTAAGCGACCACGGATCACCGCCGCGCATATCGTTCTGATAGTTTGACCAGTTCGTTTCGGCAGTCGTCTTGCCGGATATGGCCGACTCGTACCGCTTTTTTGCCAGAGCGTAATCATCCGTCTGCCGTGTTGCCGCGACCACCCCGCCCTGAATGTTGAAGCCTACATGAATTGCAGACGTGATAACCGAGAACGCCATAAGCCCCAGCAGCAGCAGGACGCCCCAAAACTTCCACGCCCCTTTCGCCATCACCAGCCGCACCGCGACAACCTGCGCCGCAAGGATGATACCGAACGCCGTGGCACCGATGGCCCATTGATCCGCCGATAGGCTGGGGGCTTCACCCGTCACGGCATCATAGACGCCCCCACCACCAGCCATCCCGGCCAGCTTCATCAAGGCCCACGTTGCCTGATAGGCGTTCACCACCAGAAAGATGATGCCGAGGCCCGCACCGCAGAACCGCAAAATCACCATGCCGGTTATCTGCCGGTTCAAATCGCCCTCGTCTGCCTTTTCCATTCGGCTATAGGCTTGCTCTTTCGCATTGTCAGAAAGGCGCAGCCTGCCCGTTGTTGTGTCCGCTGTACTCATAGCCCTGCCCCCTCGATACCGGGTTGCAGTTCCGGGGCACCTGCCCCATTGCTTCGCTTGCTCATTGTCCCTTGCTCCTGGCTGGGGATTTTGGGTTGCCGCGTCGGGTTGCCCATCCCGGCGCGGCGCTAATCTGTCACCTTTCGACGTGTCACCCTTCCCGCAGAAAACGTGTCACCTTTGGCGCTCGCGACATGTCACCTTTGACCTGCAAACGTGTCACCTAAGACCCATGGGTAACGGGTGACAGGTTCCGGCCCGGAAGGTGACAGGCCGCAGGGTGTACCTTTAGCACAGTACACAATTATGCAAAGCGTAATTATTGATTGCTGATTATGAATTGATGATTACCGAAAGGGTGACACGTTTGCGCGGCGCAGATCGAGGGCGAAAGGGTGACACGATCAGGCGTGATAGGGTGCCACGGTTCGCGCCCAGCCGATTGTCACGACCAGCGACCCCCGGCAATCCGTGCAGACAGCCCGCCGCCGCAATTCCGATACCGTCAGATCAGGGCAGGCCGCGAACCGCGACCGGAGCGCATCGCCAGACAATGACAGCGACCGCCCGCAGGGGTCACACGTCAGGGGCGATGAAATCGCTCGCCACGATCAGCAATGTCTCGCACCCGATTCATGTGGGACAGGGTAGAGCGAACAGATTAGGAACGCATCACCGCGCGGTCACTGGAAACGTTTCCAGTGAGACGACAGGGCGGGGGCGAAAGGTCTTGGCGCCAAGACGATTCACGCCACCAGCTGCACCCCGCGCAGGATCGCACCCGCCCGCCACCGATGCGCCGCCGCCGCGTCCAGATCGTCACCCGCTACGCCGTCGATGCCAGCCGCAAGGCGCAGGCGTTCCCATTGCACCGGATCGCAGCCGCTGCGCGCTTCCTCGACCTGTGCCGCTGATAGTGCCCGCCATTTCGGCGCAGACGCTACAGGATCGCGCAGGACGCCGTTTAGACCTGTCTTGGCATATCCTGCCCTGTCAGCAGGTGCCGACGCTGGGGCAGGGCGTTGCATGGCCGCTTGTGCCTTCCTGAAATCCGATTTCACGCCCCGCGCAGGGGTTTTAATTCTTCCCGTAGGGGTTTGTCTGGCGCGACTGTCACCGGGGGGGGTGACACGCTTGGACGCCCAGCCGATCAGCCCGCGCAGCCGATACAGGTTTGAGGATTGCCCGCCGTCCTGCCGACGCTGGACGATGCGCTCGATCTCGCCCAGGGTTTCCAGTTCGCGCAAGAGCCTTTGCACCTGCCGAGCAGATCGCCCGATTTTGCCCGCAAGGTATGTGACCGAAGGCCAGCAGGTGCCGCGCTCCGATCCTTTCAGCCGTGCCATGTCGATTAGCAGGCGCAGGACATAGCCGCGCATACCGGAGCGCGCCGCCGCTGGGGCATGGTCGCGAAAGTATGCCGCCAGATCGAAAGGGGAGAGTGCCGTGGTGGTGGTTGTCATTATCGTTCGTCCTCGAAATTGAGGGCGCAACGGCACCTTGCCCTTGTACTTTAGGCACAGGAAAGGTATATCCTGAAACTGCAAAGCAATCAGGACAGCCGTTACACCCGGTTATCTGAATTGAAGCCCTCGATGTTAGCGCATCGGGGGTTTCGCTTTTTCAGCCTATCGTGATTGCGCCTCCGCAGCCGTTGAACAGATACCACCGGCCCCGGCGGGGCAGGGGAATAGGGTTGTTGTGCGGATCACTTCGCCGCCGCTTTCGCAGGCTCGACCAGATCGAGGGCGGGTTGCTCCGCTGGGGCGATGCTTACCATCATGGTTTCGCCGTCCTGCCCGAAAGAAATTCCGTTTCCTTCGTAAAACTGGCGCAGGACGTTGACCGTCGAAACCTTCGGATCACTACCATTCTCCAGTCGGGAAATCGTATTTGGTGTCACGCCGATCTTTTCAGCGACGACTCGCAGGCCGATTCCCATTCCTGCCCGCGCCATTCGTGCCTGTGTCGCGTTCACCGATATTTTTTCCTTATATAGCGATATTCTGTATTGACGAATACGCTGTGTCTCCTGTAGACATTTTGTATCGACAGAACGGAAAAAGCAACCCCGGAGATTTCAGCCATGACCCCGACCCTCTACACCGCCGCCGCTGGTTTCGACAAAGCCGCCATCATGCGCCGCGCATGGGCCGAGGCCACCAAGTCGAAATACTACCGCCTTCTGACCCTGCGCCAGCGCCGCGCCGCCTTTGCGGATGCCCTGCGCGCCGCGTGGATGCTCGCGAAGAACCAGCGCGCCGCCGCCGATCAGCAGGCCCGCACCGCCGCACTCGTCGCGCTCGACACCCGCACCGATGCACAGCGCGCCACCGATGCCGCCGCCCTTTACCGCGAAGTAAACGCGCTGGGTTGCGACAGCTTCCGCCGCGCCGCCTAATTTCAGTACATGCGCCTGTATGTGCAGGCGCATATCACCACAGGAGAACCGACCCGATGAAACGCACCCTTGAAATCATCCACGCCGAATGGATCGCGCTTAATCGCGTGGCCGACGCGCTGGACGCGGACAACCCGGAATGGTCCGCGACAATCGACAAAATGGACGCCCTCGAAATCGAAATGCGAGCGCATCCGGCCCGGACCCTGCGCGAAGCCGCCATGAAGGCCGAACCGTGGATGCTCAACACCCAGCGGGATATAAATTTCACCGGGATCATTGAAGACCTGCGCACCCACCTTGCGCCACCCGAACGTGTCGCCAAGCCGTGCCCGGATTTCGTCTACTGCGCCCGCACCGGCCCGGACCTCGACCAGATCGCAGCGCCCATGACCTCGACCGAGGGCGCGACCGCCGCGACTTGAAACGCTGTACATGCGTCTGCACAGACATGCAGGCGCACCACCATCAACACGACCACCAGAACCGGAGAACCACCCTATGACCTTCCAGAACCCCAGCCGCCGCGCCGCCCTTTACGCTTTGCCCGCCCTTGCAGCTGCACCCTTTGCCATTGGCACCGAAGCCGCCGCGACCGAACCGGGCACCGACCCCGTGTTGATCGCGCGTGATGCGTGGGCCGATGCAGGGCAGACAGAGGTTGAACAGCTGTACAGCGCCATGACCGCCGCGCAGGATGCTGCCAACGCAGAGCAGGACGAAGAAACAGCGAGCGCACTTTGCGATGAAGCGAACCGCTGTTTTATCGCGGTTGCACAGGCCCGGCCCGTGACCCCGCGCGACGTTGCTTTGCAGGCGTTGACCGTCCGCGAATATCTCGACGGAAACGGCACTTTGACCGACCACGTTTTGCATTCGCTGGAGCGCACGGCAGGGCAGGCCACCGCGTAGCCGCTTCGACCTCGACTACCTCGACCAGACCCCCGGCACCGCGTCCGGGGGTTTTTCTTTGTGATGCAGATCGCCGAAATCGTTCGGGTTTTGGTTCGGAAAACTGGCCTTTTCAGACAGCCGCCCGATTTTCGGGGTGTGCAATAACAAGGGCTTGCCGAGGGCGTCTGTGCTTTTGGCCCAATTTCGTTTCGGTTATGAAAATTCCCGCGCAAAAGATACCCCTCACGCTCAACAGTTACCGGATGCAGATTTATCCATACGGAGGAACCGCCCTTTTCAGAACGCCCGCGCCATTCCGTCACGCGATGCCAGCCATTCCGCGAAGCCCGGTAACGCCTCAAGGGCGACCACAGCCCGCGCCAGTGCCTTCGCCGCCCTCTTGTCGCCGCGCTGGGCTATCTGCCCTTCATGCCGCCCATACCGAGCCGTCAGAGCGAAGCCGTCGCCGTCCTCGATAACATGCACGACCAGCGCCGCGCCTTTGATTGTGTCGATTACCTGTCCCGTCATGGGCGACCACCCCGGCGCATCGCCGCAAGATGGATAGAGCGCGCCCGGTTGACCATGCCGGGGGGTATGTCCTCGACCCCGGCCCGTGTCGCCAGATCAACAAGGGCTTGCGCTTCATCCCGTGTCAGGAATGGCCCGCAGTCGTTCAAAATGGCTTCCCCGCCATCGTCCGGGAGAACCAGACTTGAAAACACCCGGTACAGGGATTCACCGGCATATCGTCCGACAGAGTGAACCATCGGGGCGGTTGCGAAGGGGTCGATTGTGTTGCTCATTTCGTCACCCGCGACAGGTACGCACGACGCGCCCGCCGTATCAGATCGCCCGTGATTTCCTCGACCTGTTCCGCCGCTGCCAAATCAGCGCAGATTTGCGCCGCTTGTTTTGATGCGAAAGGCCCGCAATCTTGCATGATGATCGACCCGCCATCCGCGAAGGTGAAGGACGTGAACACCTGCCAGCCCGGAGTGCCGGGAGTTGACCCGACTTCATGGATGGTGCCTGTGATTTCGTTCGGATCGCTCGCGCTGTTCATCGCTGTCACCCTCGACTGTGTGAAGGGGTAGGGCGTGGCAACCGCTCGACCTCAACCGCCTCGCCGCCATGTGCTGCGAACGTGACCCGCTCGCCAGTGCGAACCGACCGAGCGACGAAACCGAAAGGCCGAGGCTGGATATTGTCGAAGGTTTCGCCGTCAGGATGCGTCAATGAATGCTGTTCCATGCTTTCTCCGCTCTATAGGGAACCGGATCACGTTGTTCTCCATGGGTGCGTATTGCCGAGAGGCTTGTTCAGTTTCTGCCGTCTCTTTCTCAGTTTTGAGACGGATGGTTTCAGCGAAGGTGACGGATGGAGAGATCATCTTGCATTCCTTTCGTTTGAACCATTTCCCATCGCGTCTGCGCTAGCAGACAATCGCCGAAGGCGATGCCGATGATTACTTCGCCATAAGGTTTGAAAGCACCTTGATCCTTCGTTGAAGTACTACCTTGAGTGCCCCTTGAGTCATCTTTGAAGTCTACACCATTTGTTTAGCAAAATCATCAACTTGACGACTTTGCATTTCCACTATCGTGGTGAAATGTGCCTTACATTCCTCACATGATCGAACATGTCTCGCGTACCATCGGCTGGTTTTTTCAGTGTGAGGACGATGGATCATCCGGGCTATCGCCTTCACCGTCACTTCCGTTTGACCATGCTCGACCGGGAAGAAAAAGGACTGGTTGTGGTTCCATCGACCATCGCTCAGGCAAGGGTCAAAATCGGAAGCGGAGCGACCTTGGTATATATGCTCCCATGGTAGAGCATCCGCGAGCGCCTTGGACGCGGCACCGGCCATCGCTCCGACTTCACTTTCTAGGCATTCGACCACCCGGCCCTGACGCATTACCCCGAGAGGGAAAATCGGTTCCGCGTCTTCATCGTCACCGTTGAACGCATAGACTACCCACTCGATCAGACCGGCGTTTTCAACATGCTCTAGCAATTTCCAGAAAGGGTTAGGAATGTCATCGTTTTCATTTTCGTACCCAGATATCTGACTAGGCCAGTAAGTCCTCACTGGCGAGCGTTCACCACCGCTAAAAGATCGCAGGACGTAAGGCTGGTCCTTGATATGAGTTTCATCCGAGTAGGCGACAAAACTCTGACACAATGCATGCCAGTAAACGCCCCCGAAGGCTTCCAAGTCCTGCTTGAAGTAGAGATCACCCATCAACCGGAATGCATGGGCATCGCGTGAACGCATTAGCCGAGCAACAGGGGAGGCCGTTTCTGAAGGACTTCCGGTGCCGGTAACGAGGGTGGAGGGGAACCATATCTTTTCGGCTTGGAGATCGTGGACCTCGTATCCATCCGGCCCCTTCCGCAGCCATTTTTTGTAGACCGCTCGCTCCGCTGCTTGAACCATGTTCGGGTCTTCTGGTTGCCCACCGGCCTCGATCAGATCGAAAGCCTTTTTCTCCAGCTTCGTAAGTTGCCGCTGCACGGGTTTTCCATAGGAGACGAGTTCATAAGTGGGACGGGAGCGCGTACCGCCTTGGACAATCAGCCTTGCCCTTATCAGCCGGTCGATATGCTCCCGCGCCTTTGACCATCGGAGGCCGAGGTAGTTCTGTGCCGCCGTAGCGGACCATGTGCTTTTCTCGTTTTTCTCATCGGTGCCGTTGGCGAGACAAAGGTACACCGCCGCCGTATCGCACTTTCCGAGATCACAGACCTTGCCGTAAGAGACTCGATCCACCGCGAAAAAGCCACGCTTCTTGCCGTTGCCATTCTTGCGGGTTTGTTCTACATTTTTACCCAAGGGGAGACCCTTTCGATTGCCCGTCGATAAATTCTGAAAGCGCGCCACGGGGTCCAACCGGGCGCGTTTTCGCTTTCTCGATCATCATGCAGCTTCCGCTGCGGGTTTCGGTAATTCCGGGACAGTCATTTCAGTAAATACCGGACACGGATTTCAGTAATTCCGGGACAGCGATTTCGGTAATTCCCGGACACCTCTGGGACCCTGGGTGAGGTTGGTCATTGCCTGCGCCGTCGCGGCACTCTTTTCGGTCTGAACTCAGACCGGGAGGGGACGATGCCAAGACGGAAGCAACCGAGGCGCATGACCGTGCAAGACATACGAACGATACTGCGACTGGCGCATGACCAGGGCCTGTCGATCCGGGAGATCGGCCTGCGCCTGAAGCTGAGCAAGACGACCGTGGCGACTTATCTCTACCGGGCGCGGGAGGCTGGGCTGGATTGCTGGCCTCTTCCCGAAGGCCGCGACGATGATGCCACGCTGGAGGGTGCCCTTTTCCAGCATGCCGGTCGCCCACCATGGGATTTGCAGGAGCCTGACTGGCAAAGGATTTCTGCCGAGATGAAGCGCAAGGGCGTCACCCTGGTGCTGCTCTGGGAGGAATACCGCACGGCCCATCCTGACGGCTATGGCTACACCTGGTTTTGCGGCCGGTACCGCGCCTTCGAGAACCGGACCAGCCCCCGCTTTCGCAATCGTCATGAAGCGGGCGCGAGCATGCAGACCGATTATGCCGGTCATACGATCCCGGTCGTCGACCCGGCGACGGGGGCCGTGCACGAGGCGCAAATCTTCGTCGCGGTGCTGGGCGCGTCGAACTACACCTTCGCCTGGGCCAGTATGACCCAGCGGTTGCCGGACTGGATCGATGCGCAAGTACGGGCGCTGAAGTTCTTCGGCGGCGTGCCCAAGGCGATCGTCTGCGACAACCTCAAAGCGGCAGTGGCCAAACCCCTTTGGTTTGAGCCGTCGCTGAACAAGACCTTTGCCGACATGGCCACCCACTACGACACGACCGTGCTGCCTACCCGTCCGCGCAAACCCCGTGACAAGGGCAAGGTCGAAGGCGCAGTGCTGATCGTCGAACGCTGGATCCTCGCGCGCCTGCGCAATCGGCAGTTCTTCTCCATCGAGGCCCTGAACGGTGCCATCGCCGAGCTGCTGGTGGATCTCAACACCCGGACCATGCGCCGGACCGGACGGTCCCGCAGGGAACTCTTCGACGAGATCGAACATCCTGCACTGCGCCCCCTTCCGGATACGCCCTTCGAGTACGCCGAATGGAAGCGGGCAAAGGTCCACCCGGATTACCATGTCGAGATCATGCACGGGTTCTATTCCGTGCCACACCGCCTGATCGGGCGACAGGTCGATATCCGCCTGACGCACCGCATGGTCGAGATATTCTACAACCATGAGCGCGTCGCCGTTCACCAGAGACGGGGACAACGGGGCGGTCATTCCACGGTCAGGGAACACATGCCAAAGGCGCACCAGCGCTACGGGGGCATGACGCCCGAGACGCTCATCACACGCGCAGCACGGGTCGGATACCACACTGCCGTCCTCGTCGAGCGCCTGATGCGCGACAGGCCGCACCCTGAGCAAGGATACCGCTCTTCCCTGGGCATTCTCGGCCTCGAACGCCGCTTCGGCAAGGACAGGCTGGAGGCCGCCTGTGAACGGGCGCTGCTCTACAGCACCATCCGATATGCCTCGGTCCAGTCCATTCTTGTCACCGGACTCGACAAGGCTCCCGACCCTCCCGACCCGATCCCGAGGGCCCCTGACCACGGGAATATCAGGGGCCCCGGCTACTACCAGTAATCACAACAGAAAGACCGAACACATGCTGACACATCCCACTCTCGATCAAATGACGGCGCTCGGCCTGGCCGGTATGGCAGAGGCATGGAGAGCCTTGGCAGACCAGGACCCTGGACAGGCTCTCGAACGCAACGAATGGCTTGGCCTCTTGCTGGATCGCGAAGCGGCATGCCGCGCTGACAAGCGCTTCGCCAACCGGCTGCGCAATGCCAAGATGCGCTTTCCCGATGCCTGCATCGAGAACGTCGACTTCAAAGCGCCCCGTGGGCTTGATCGTCGCCAGATCCTCTCGCTGGCTCAAGGCGCGTGGCTGAAAGCCAATGAACAGATTATTCTCACCGGTCAAACCGGTACCGGCAAGACATGGCTGGCTTGCGCTTTTGCCCATCAGGCCGCCCGCCTCGATCATTCTGTCTCCTATGTGCGGATGCCGCGCCTCTTCGAGGACATGGCCATGGCCCGCCTCGATGGACGCTTCCCCCGCCTCGTCGACAAACTCGCCCGCGTCCAGTTGCTGGTGCTTGACGACTGGGGAACCCACGGCCTCACTGATCAGCAGCGTCTCGACCTGCTCGAACTCTTCGAGGAACGCTACCAGCGCAAATCAACCATCATCACGGCCCAATTACCCGTCTCGGGGTGGCACCAGATGATCGGGGAGCCCACCATCGCAGACGCCATCCTCGACCGCATCGTGCATAACGCGCACCGGATCGACCTCATGGGCGACAGCATGAGGATAAAAGAAAATCAGCCCGACTTGACCTCGAACGAAAATCCCGAAATCATCACCCCAAACCAATGATCGCACGCAACGAACCAGCCACGCTCAAGCTGTCCCGGAATTAGCGAAACCAATGTCCGCTAATTTGTGAAATCGCTGTCCCGTATTTCTGAAATCCGCATTCCGCCGCGTTCTCGCGTTCCTCGATCCATGCCTTCACGGCATCGGGACGCATCAGCTTGCGCCGTCCGATACGCAGGGAGGGAGGCACATCGCCCTTGCTTTGCAGGTTCCGAAACGTCCTTTCGGAGATACGCGCCACGTCGCAAAATTCGGGGATCGTCATAAGCGCCTGCATTGTCCACACCCTCATATTTACTGCGTTGAATCCGCTGGGGTTAATGTAGCACAATGCCCTAGCGGCACCTAACGGCAATCACAGAAAATTCGTGAATGGTTCACTTCTGTACTAAAAGTACATTTGCCTATTCCGACCGCGCCGGGATCGAGGACGACCACCTCGACCCCATGGGGCTGTCACATGTGTCAACAGATCGCGTCGGGGCAGGGGATCGAGAGCGTTAGGAATCGTTAGATTATCGTGCGCTGGACGATGCCGCCCTTTAGGCGTCGCAAAACGGCTTATTCGGGCTTCCGAAGGGGTCAGCGATGATTGCCCCGGATCGTCTCGACCTTGACGTGACCTTGACGTTATCGCTCGCGCGTTGGGTGCCTTGCAAAACGGCTACAGGGCAAGGCCGAGGGCGCAGCTTGCAGCCTTCCGGCATCGTCGCGATTGCGAGAACACCGCGCCCCGACGCCGAGATAGTCAGGGCTGGAACGCACCACAAGACCGCGCCGCGATGCTTCCCGCCATTTTGTAACACAAGATGGCTTATCCCGCCATCATCTCACCACCCAACCACGGGGGGCAGTTGAAGGGTTTTGAGGAGATTTGAAGGATTCAGGCCGGGAGATTTCAAATCCCCTCAAATCTTTTGCAAACTCTTGCAATCTCAGGCCCGGACAGGCCGAAATAGGCCGACCCGGGCGCGCACTCGTGCAATCTCTTGCAATCTCTTGCAAAGTCAGGCCGAGACAGGCCGAGACAGGCCACGATCACGACCAGCGCGCCGCCCATCACGAAATCACCCCCGGCAATCATCCGTACCCATCGCGCCGCGTGATGCCGATCACAAATCGGGCGCGGCGATAAATCTGCATCCCGTGTCTGTACTTTCTGGACATCTGATAAATAGGTTCCTATAATGGAGAGAATAGGAACCTATGATATAAATGTGCGTAAGGTACAGACGAATGACCACGACAACGCCCGCCATGATCGACCGGACGCCCGCCGCCACAGATCGCACCCCAGCAACCCGCGCGACCGGACGGCACTACATGGCCGCGAAATCCGAAAACACTCAGGTTGCATATCGCCAAGCCCTTCGCGACTTTGCCGACGCCTTCGCGCTGGACGATGCCGACACCACCCCGGACAAGATCACCGATGCCAGCTTGTGCAGCTACATCACGATCAGAGCCGAGACACATAAACCGGCAACCGTTGCCGCTCGCGTCTCGATCCTCCGCACCCTTGCCGATGATGCAGGCCACCCCGTCACCGGGAAACAGCACCGGGACGCCTTGAAGGCCATCACCCGCGAAAAGGGATCGCGCCCGGAACGGGCCAAGGGATTCAGCCTTGCCGATTATCACCGCGCCCTCGCGCAGTGCCCGGACGATATGCGGGGCAGGCGCGATGCTGCGTTGATCGCCCTCGCCTATTGCACTGCCTCGCGTGCATCGGAGTTGATCGCGTACAGGTTCGAGGATATCGACCCCGACGCTTGCACAATCCTATTGCGCCGCTCGAAAACAGATCAGACCGGGCAGGGGAAGGAAAAGCACCTCACCCCCGACGCCCTCGCCACTATCGCGGCATGGTCCGACGCATCCGGCATCACCACCGGCCCGATTGTCCGGGGCGTGAACAAGGGGGGCAAGGCAGGCGATGGCATGACGACCCGCGCGCTCGCCAAGATCATCAAGCGCCTATTGGGCGCGGATTATTCCCCGCACTCTGTCCGCGTGGGTTTCGTTCAGAGCGCCGTTGAAAAGGGATTGAGCGCACCGGAAATCAGCCTGACCACCGGGCAAAGCCCGCAGACGATTCAGCGGTACTATGAGAAAGCCGACCAGAGCCGGAGTGCCGCCGCGAAAATGCTGGGGTAAATCGACGATTAACAAAATCACTTGACTAAAATAATTCACAGATCGAACAATACTTAGTGAGAATCAAACAATGAGGCCCGCAATGATCGTCACAAGTAAAAAATTCTGCGCTTTTGTACTATCAGTTTTTTCTGTTTTACCTTCAACAGCTTATGCAAACAAATGCATCACACTTAACGACGACACTGGTGTTTTTTACAATCGATGCTCCTACGATGCAATCGTAACCTTCAGAACAATAGGCGGCGGTTGTTTCATCAATGCCGAAGGAACAACGACCATAAGACGTGGCGGATCAAGCAAAACTGGCATAAACCAATCATGTAGCGCTGATAAATCATGGCGAAATCAGTGGATTTGGTGCGACTATGCCTACTGGGTCAAAGGTGAGTGCAGCCCAAAATTCGATAATTAAGTTATAAACTTCAGGCTCAGCCATTCCGCCCGCACAGAGCGCCGTAGGCGAGGGGGCGGATATTCTATCCCTGCAACAGGCTGGACGCTGGAAGGGTGCAGCCATGCCCGCCCGGTATGGCGAGCGACTGGCAATCAAGCGCGGGGCATCCGCGCAGCTGGCGAAGGCGCAAGGCAGGGCGTAAACCGGAATCGTCCGTCCGGTTGTTCTGAAATCTCGTAAACAGAGACACCCCGCAATCAATCCATCACCTACGGATCGCGAAGGCCCGCAAAGTACCTACGGTTTTTCCAGATCGTCGCCGGATCGCCCCCCGGCCTGAATTATAATGTCCAGCGCCCTATCCGACATATCCGCATATCCGCCCTCGTCGCCCGCCTCGATCCGATCCATTGCCGCCACGTCCTTCGGGTTTGAATACAGTTCTGTGATTTCTGCCGTGGTGAAATCAATCGTGCCCACGTCAGAGACTTGACCCGATTTCGCTTCCAGTGCGTCCAGCCGGTTTCTAAGTCTCGTCAAGCGCCCGCCCCACTTCCTGCAACATCTTCAAGGCAGGCGTGGACATATCGCCGATTGCAGATTTATCGCCCGATAGCATCCGTTCAAACGCCGCCGCATCGTCAGGATCGGCGCAGATCGCCGCGCGCAGTTCCGGGGTTATCGGGATCGAGCGGGCATCCTTCACCGGCCCCGCGACCCGTTCAAGATCGCGGATACGCTTTTCAAAACTACGCATGAAGCCACAAGCCCCCGTCTGCACTCTCACCATCGGGCAACGCATAGACGCCCGGAGCGCGACCCGTCAGGCGCGGTTGATCGTTCTGCGCGTTCGTCGTCTCGACTTCACCGACCGCAGGCCGAACGCCGAACACGACTTGCAGCACCGGAGCCGGGGGCGATGGTAGCAGTGCAGATTCCAGCGCCTTCAAGCGCCCTTTCAGATTATGCTGCATCGGTTTCGTACCAGTCATCCGGCAAGGTGCCATGCATCGCCCGGTAGCCCTCGCCTGCCCTATCGAGGAAGGCCCGTTTCGTCTCGTCGTCACCGCGCGAATATCTAGGCGCAGGGCTTCCGTCAGGGGGTATCACCGCGATAAATGCGACCCGGCCCGCCCTACCCGCTTCCAGATCGCCGGGGGCAATCGAGTTGTTTATCAGCACAGTGATGCGCGGGGTATCGTCACCCTGCCCCGTCGCCTTTTCCAGATCGTTCAGCCGCTTATTCAGGTTTGGCATTCCGCAATCTCCATAACTCCCATGGCCCGATATTGCCGCCTGACCTCTTGCAGCGTCAGCTTGCCCGCTGGGGGCTTCCATCCCGCCAACCGCATCAACGCCGTGCGCTGGCTCATTTCCACTGCATCCGCGTCGGGGTCAGCGCCCCCGCGCATCGCCTCGACCTTATCCAACCGGGTATTCATGCCTTTGCTCATTTTGCGCCCCCTTCAAGTGCCGCAATCCGTGATTCAAGTTCCGTGGTTTCGAGTGTCTTTCTGTACGTCTCGATCAGGCCCATGACCGCCGCCCCTTCGCTGGGCGTGACCTCACCACCGGCAACAGCAGCGAGAACAGCTTGCGCCGCCTGTGCTGCATCCTGCGCGCTTTCCATCGGGGGCAGATCGAAGGATACGGGGCTATCTTTCCGCGCCGGGGCGATACGATCCATGCACAGACGCAGGGCCACCGTGTCGCCCTCTAGCGCCTTGTCGATTGCCGCCCGTGTCAGGGCTTCCGCCTCGCCTTCAAGCAATGCTTCGACCTTCAAGGTCAATTTATTACGCGCGCCACGAGGGCGACCGGGGCCGGGTTTCCCTTGGCCGATTTTGTTTTTCCCCGTTTTTTTAACAGGGCCATCCATCAGTTAGACCGCCCTAATCCGGGGTCATTCCGATCAAGCGCAAGGCCCACGCTGCCCGCTATCTGCACAAGGCTATCAATCGACGCCTTCACTTCCTGCATGGCTTCCGCTTGCAGCCTTCCGCTTTCCAGCAGCGCGACCAGATCACCGGATTCTTGCTGCGCCCGCTCTACACGATCATCACGCCCGAACCCCGCCGCACTGCGCGCACGATCCGCCAGCGTTGGATTATCCACCCTGTCAATCGCGTCTCTCGCCTCGTCTGTCTCTCGCTGGATAGTCGCGATTTGCGATTGTGCGAGGGCATTTTCAAGTTGCTGCAACACATCCCTGAAAGATTCCGGCACCCCCTGCCCCGCAGCTTCCCGCCGCTCGATTGCCCCGGATACGTCAAAGATACCTTGTTCAACACGTTCAGCACCGCCTTGACCGCTCGCAAGGTCAGCCGCCGCGCCGATCAGATCAGATACCAGATTAGAGCCAGTAAGCGCCGTGTCAGACAACAGGCCCGCGTCTATTGCGTCCTGCGATGCCAGCGCCGCGCGCCGGGTGTTCTGCGCCGCTGTGCGCGTTGCCTCGACCCGTTCAGGCGTCAGGGCGTTACCGCTTCCGAGTTGCCGCGCGACTTCCTGCGATATCAATTCCGGGTTTCCGGCAAGCCGCACCAGCAGATCGCCTATTTCGTCCCCGAATGCCTCGCGTGCAACGCCGGTTGCCTGCCCCCGCCCCGCCTCGCCTTTCGCGACTTGCTGGGAGAACACCGACACCAGAATACTGACCCGTTCAAGCAGGGAATCCGTAGCGTTCAGGGCTTTCAATGCTTCCGGGGGCACTTGGCCCAGCACCCCGCCCTCGACCTTTTCAGGATCGCGCAGGCTTTCCGTCAGTTCTTCCCCGCCCCTTTCGGCAAAGTCTAGCAATCCATCCAGAATAGCGCCGGTATCGAGGGGCGACAGGACAGACAAAGCGCGCCGCAGGGCGTCCAGTTCCGTGACATTAACGCCCGTCTGTTCCGATACACTGGCAACGCGATTGACCTCTGCAAGCCGTGATGCCTGCGCCTGTGCCAGCCCGCCAGTCGTAACCAGCGCAGCAGCCGCACCAAGGGCACCCCGCCCGCCTCGCTTCAAGCCTGCCGTGATATCGACCTCACGCGCCTCTGACACGAAGCGGTTAAAGGCAACCTCCGCGCCCGATAGATCAGCCCGCGCCCTGATTACCGCCTCACGACGCTCGCCAGCTAGGCCGTCAAGTTCTGCATCGACCCCGGCAATGTTGACCGCCTCCGCGCGCACAATCGCCTCACGCGGGGCCGTCGCCCGCTCTAGTTCGCCCTCAACAGCAGCAACGCCCCTAACGTCTGCCGTGACCTGTGTTTGCCGGTCGCGCTCAAGAGACGCCAATTCTGCAACCGCTTGCTCGATATCGGCGCGAGCGCGAACATCAATCACGCCATCGTTTTCGAGCGCATCCAGTTCAGCCCGCGCGCCCTCGACCAGCGCATCAACGTCAAGGTTGATATTCAGATCATCAGCGAGAGCCGCGATTTTTGACGATGCCTCCGCAATACCCGCGTCATTGATGCTGATATCAATGCCGCCGTCGATACCGGCAATCACGCCCTCGATTTCCCGAGCCTGCGAAACCACCCCATCGGACAGGTTGATTTGTGCGTTGCGTCCGACATTTGCGAGCGCACTTTCGACGCGGGCAAAGGATGCCCGATCAGGGATTAATACGACCGTTGTTTCCTCGATCATGCCGCTTCACCACCGCTTGCAGCCGCGTTTGATTTGCGCCAATCGTTTTCATTCAGCAGGGCGCGGTTGCGTTCGCGCAGTGACCCCATAACTGAATCAGCGTGCCCGTCGCTCGATGGCGGCATTTCATCGGGATTCGCCTCGCCACCGAGTTCCTTATTGAGCCGAGCCAATCGCCGGTAGTCATCACGAAGCGATGCGACCGCATCGCCCGCACGGGCGTATTGATCCGTTGAACCCGAATAGGCGTAGGGATCAAAACCCGCGCCTTTTGTAATGGTGTTTGGGTCAGGTTCAGGGGCGGGTTTATGGATCAGCCGCCGCTCGCGATAAGCAGTTTCAGCCGCCTGCGCCCTTTCCTTGTCAGCAGCGGTTGCCCCCGGCTTGCCCGCCGCTTGCCGTATTTTCAACAGTTCATGAAACTGCCGTGACCGATCATTGCCGTTGCTCATTTCTCGATTTCCTTCACCTTCAAGCGGCTTGCGCCAGTGTTGCGCCGCCATCGCAGAACCGGACGCCCTGCCCTTCAAAAGCGGTATGCATCGCAGCGACCGCATGACCCGGCCCGATCCGCTCGCGCGCTTCCCACGTCTTCACCGAATTGACGTGCAGCCCAGCCGCCCCGGCAAGATCATCTTGCGACCACCCGACCAGCGCCCGCGCCGCCCGTATCTGATTTCCTGCCTCGATCATCGCTCGCTTTCCCGTTTCTATGTGCTGAAAACATAGGCTATTTCGACATTTAAAGCAATGCAGGCGCATGTATGTATGCACATACAAACGTGCAAATATCTGCGCGGCTGGGCAGATTGACAGCCTTGCGGATGCATCGCCGTATGTGCCAAGGGCACAGTATGAAAACGCTCGCACTCGCATCACTCAAAGGGGGCACCGGCAAAAGCACCCTTGCCGCACACCTTGCCGTGCAGGCCGTGACCGCTGGGGAAAGCGTTGTCGTCATTGACCTCGATGCACAGGCATCGCTTGCCGAGTGGTACAATGTCCGCGCAGCCGATACCCCAGCCTATGCCCGCGCGACACTGGACGGAATCAATGACACCGCCGCCACGCTCGCCAGATCAGGGCAATACAGCCTTGCGATTATCGACACCCCCGCCACCGATAAACGCGCCCTACGCGCCGCCCTCGCCGTCTGTGATGCCGTGTTGATGCCGGTTCGCCCCAGCCCGAATGACCTACGCGCTACGCCCGATACCGTTGATGAAATCGAGGCCAGCGGAAAGCCGTTTGCGTTCGTCCTTTCGCAGCGTGTCGCCCGTACCAAGATCAGCGAGCAAGCCGTTATTGCCCTCGCCAATCTGCAAAAGGTTTCGCCTGCCGTTATCGGATCGAGGACGGTTTACGCATCCGCCATGATCGACGGACGCACCGCGCAGGAAATCGACCCGACCGGCCCAGCTGCCGAGGAAATCGCGGGACTATGGAAGTTTGCAAAAGGGATGCTGAAATGAGCGCGAAGAAACCCGGCGACCTATCCGGCATCATCGCCCCGAAGGGCAAGGCCACCAGCGGAAACAGCTATCCCGGCGACGACGACAAGGGCACCGCGAAAACGCCCCGGACGCGCAAGCCCTCGACCAGATCGAAGGCGAAAAACGCACCGGGAAAATACCAGTATCAACCCCGCGAACGCCGTTCTGATTCACTGACCTTGCGCCTCGCACCGTCAGAGCGGGAGTTACTGGAAAGCCTTGCAGAGCGCACAGGAGCGCCGCTTACACAGGTTGTGATATGGGGGTTAGAAGCCCTCGAAAGGGATATGCAGGGCGACAGTTAAGCCGCCCTGCGCGGGATCATCGGCCCGCGTGCTTATCCTGCCAGTGCAGAGCAACGCCGCCGATCAGCGCCGCGATGGCCCCGCCTGCCATAGAGCGGAGAGACACCCCGCCGCCCATGATCCAGACAAAGCCCGCGCACATCAGGAAGATGATGCAGGCCCAATCCAGCGCCCTGATTTTCCAGATCATCGCCGCCCCCCTTCCCGTCGCGATTTGCGAAACATCCACAGCGCCAGAGCCGCCGCGACCAGACACAAGAACAGCGCGACCGGACGGAACGCAGCCGAGGCAATGGCCGCGATACCGAGGGCGACCATTGCCAGCAACAAACACCAGAATTGAAACCGCGTCATGCAGCCCCCGCAATCAGGCGCTTGCCCTGCCAGTGTGCCAGCCCATCGGATGCAAGATCATTCCGTAGAGCCGAGACTGTCTTGCGATTGCCGCCGATCAGCTTCCCGACCCGCTCGACCGTGACAGCATCCCCCGGCGCAAATGCCTTTCCGGGACCGACCGCCGCTTTCAGGGTTGCCAGTTTTTTCGAGTATGCGACTTGGCGCTTGTTATCCGGCACCCGGTCAGCTGGGGCAGATCGTGCAGGCTTGCGCGGGGCGAACATGGCGCGCGGTTTCGGGGTTTCGTCCTCAACCTCGATAGGGTCGCGCAGCACCGGCCCCTTGATCGTGTCCCTTGCCCCGCTCGCACTGGCTGGCATCACCTGCGCGCGCGGCGCAGGATCAGGCTTTTTTGCGATGGCTTCGCCCGCCTCCGTATCATCATCAACCTGCCCCGATGCTTCCCGGCGCTTGGCCCCGATTTCATTCATTACCTGCATTAGATAGATGCCCGTCAGGAGCGACAGATAGACCCGGACAGCTTCCATCAACACCACCGTGAAGATGCCAAACGCGAGCGCGAAATCTGCCGTGTTCATATTGAACCAGCCCGCCACCGCGCCGACAACATCGCCCATGGCCGAGCCGCCGCCTTCCTCTTTCGTTTTCTCGAAAGCCCGCCGCGCCGCCTCGACCTCAGACTTCGCGGAGTTGATGCCCTCGACATAGGGACGCCCCGGCCCCTTGCTGTGCGTGGCGTTCAGCGACCACGGATCACCGCCGCGCATATCGTTCTGGTAATTCGTCCAGTTCGTTTCGGCAGTCGTCTTGCTCGATATGGCCGACTCGTACCGCTGTTTTGCCAGCTTATAATCATCCGTCTGCCGGGTTGCCTCGACCACACCGCCTTGAATGTTGAAGCCGATATGAATTGCAGACGTGAGGGTCGAAAAGGCCATCAGGCCGACCAGCAAAAGGATGCCAAAGAATTTCCATGCGCCGCTCGCCAGAACCATACGCACCGCGATAACCTGCGCGGCGAAGATCAGGCCGAATGCAGTAGCGCCGAGCGTCCATTGATCGCCCGATAGAACGCCCTCACCCCCATAGATGCCAGACGACCCCGACGCAGCCCCCGACAGCTTCATCAGCGCCCACACCGCCTGATATGAGTTCACCGCCAGAAACACGATGCCGAGCATTGCGCCGCAGGCGCGCAAGATCATCATGCCGCTAATTTGCCGGTTCAGATCGCCCGCGTCTGCCTTCGCCATGCGGTCGTAAACCTGTTCCGCGTCGTCTTGCGAAAGATGCATCCGGGCATTGCCCGCCGTTGCCGCGCTCATAGCCCTGCCCCCTCGATACCGGGTTGCAGTTCCGGGGCACCTGCCCCATTGCTTCGCTTGCTCATTGTCCCTTGCTCCTAGCTGGGGATTTTGGGTTGCCGCGCTGGGTGCCATCATCACACCCGGCGCGGCGCTTATGTACCTTTTCGACGTGTCACCTTTCCCGCTGAAAACGTGTCACCTTTGGCACTCGCGACATGTCACCTTTGACCCGCAAACCTGTAACTAATGACCCATGGGGACTTGATGACAGGTTCCGGCCTAGAAGGTGACAGGCCGCAGGGTGTACCTTTAGCACAGTCAAACGTACATACAACAGTATTGACGTATGTGCAGACATACAGGCGTAAGGTGACACGTTTGCGCGGCGCAGATCGAGGGCGAAAGGGTGATACGATCAGGCGTGATAGGGTGCCACGGTTCGCGCCCAGCCGATTGTCACGACCAGCGACCCCCGGCAATCTGTACAGACAGCCCGCCGCCGCAATTCCGATACCGTCAGATCAGGACAGGCCGCGAACCGCGACCGGAGCGCATCGCCAGACAATGACAGCGACCGCCCACAGGGGTCACACGTCAGGGCGATGAAATGCTCGCCACGATCAGCAATGTCTCGCACCCGATTCATGCGGGGCAGGGTAGAACGAACGGATTAGGAACACATCACCGCGCGGTGCAGATCAGCCCGCCGAACCATCCCGGCGCGCGACATAATCAGCCAGCGCCACCGCGACCAGTTGATTCAGCGAAACGCCTTCCGCGTCCGCCGTCAGTTTCAGCTTTTGATGCAGAGAGCGGGGCACCCGTTGCCGCCACTGGCCCAGCGATGAACCGGGGGCAGGGACAGGACGGCCAAGCCGTTCCGCTTCCTCGATCCATGCCGGTATCGCCTCGATCACATCCGCCGTGGCGTCAGCCGCCGTCTCACCGTCGCCCATGCAGCCGGGAAGTTCGGGCACCGTCGCCAGAAAGCCGCCGCCGTCAGCATCGGAAAGCGGTTCAACAATGATCGTGTATGCCATCGCTATGCGCCTTCACGCATGTCTTTCGCGGAAACAATTTGGATCGTCAGCCGATCAGCGAACGGATTGCAGACGACTGTAATGCGCCACGGGTCGTTCGCATCCTGCCCGCCTGAAACGATCAAGCGCGATGTTTTGCTAGGCTTGCCACAGACGACACCGCGCTTGTGCGCTGTCTGCCGTAGGTCCGCGAGAAGGTGCTGCCATTGCCGATCAAACAATTGATCGCCTGACAGAGACAACAGCATCGCTTCAACGGCAGGATTGATCGTCAGATTGAAGCCGTCACGCGGTTTGTAGATGCTCACCTATTCAGCCGCGATCTTTGCCGCCTCAGTGCGCGCCCATTCCAAGTCCGCCTCAGTAGGATCATGGTACACAACCGTTGCCGCGCCAATATCCATCTGCGCGCCCGTCTCGACCTCTTCCCAAAGCACAGTATGCGTTGCCTCGCTTGCTTCGGTAGCGGTCATGGGTTCAACATATTCAATGGCCCCCAGCAGATATTCGCAATCTCGCGAAGACAGGGCAGAAAGATCAGGGGTCTTAGTCCACAGAAACTCGTGGCGAGTGCCGCCATAAGTCTGGACCTTGCGCTCTACCACCGCGCCAGCTGAAATCAGGCTATCAAGTGCCCCGTCGATAGTGTTTGGTACTGGCCCAAACGGCAGGCGACGATAGCTCGTTTCACCCGTCACAGTCTCGCCGTTCTGGCGCATTGATGCGACATCAGCGAACCAAAGTACCTTGTTGAGTTTTGTCCGGCCCAGTTTTTCAGGCGGCGTATGACGAATGACGAAATGCGCCGCAGCCTTCGTTCTTTCCTCTATCGTCGGCATATCGGTATCCCCATTGAACGGTACTGCTTTCATGCAGTTTTGCTGCGAACGTATCACGAAATTGATAATCCGTAAATTTTCCGACAAGCGCGCGGTGCCCGTCAGAGCCGCACACAGGCCAGCTCTTTCGGCATCGCCGGTCTTCAATCTGCAATAGGGGGCGAGGCGATAGGGCAGGGCGAAGTCTGTACAGCGTTTGTCATACAAAATGCGATACCTGCCAACGCCCCCTATTGCCTTCCACCCCACGCCATCAGGATCGCGACAAACCCCAGCCATATCGGCCTATATCGTCTTATATGGGCGTATTTCGTCTATCGCCTTATCCCGTCCTATATGGGCGTAAGTGGTCCCTTATCGGCCAACGATGGCAGACGCCTTGACGATCAGCATGGGAACGGGAAGGCCAGTAAATCACGCCACCAGCTGCACCCCGCGCAGGATCGCCCCGGCCCGCCACCGATGCGCCGCCGCCGCGTCCAGATCGCCAGCCCCTACGCCGTCGATGCCAGCCGCTAGGCGCAGCCGTTCCCATTGGATAGGATCGCACCCGCTGCGCGCTTCTTCGACCTGCGCCGCTGATAGTGCCCGCCATTTCGGCGCAGACCCCACAGGATCGCTCAGGACGCCGTTTAGACCTGTCTTGGCATATCCTGCCCTGTCAGCAGGTGCCGACGCTGGGGCGTGGCGCTGTGATGCCGCTTGCGCCTTCCTGAAATCCGATTTCACGCCCCGCGCAGGGGTTTTAATTCTTCCCGTAGGGGTTTGTCTGGCGCGACTGTCACCGGGGGGGGTGACACGCTTGGACGCCCAGCCGATCAGACCGCGCAGCCGATACAGGTTCGATGATTGCCCGCCGTCCTGCCGACGCTGGACGATGCGCTCGACCTCGCCCAGGGTTTCCAGTTCGCGCAAGAGCCGCTGTACCTGCCGAGCAGATCGCCCGATTTTCCCCGCAAGGTATGTGACCGAAGGCCAGCAGGTGCCGCGCTCCGATCCTTTCAGCCGTGCCATGTCGATTAGCAGGCGCAGGACATAGCCGCGCATCCCCGAGCGCGCAGCCGCTGGGGCATGGTCGCGAAAGTATGCCGCCAGATCGAAAGGGGAGAGTGCCGTGGTGGTGGTTGTCATTATCGTTCGTCCTCGAAATGTGAGGGCGCAACGGTCGATAGGTATTGTGCGAAAGGCACAGCTTCCCTATACTCTGAAACAGCAATGTTCAGAGATAGACCGTTCACCCGGTTTTCTGATTGAAGCCCTCGATGTTAGCGCATCGGGGGTTTCGCTTTTTCAGCCTATCGTGATTGCGCCTCCGCAGCCGTTGAACAGAATACCACCGGCCCCGACGGGGCAGGGGAATAGGGTTGTTGTGCGGATCACTTCGCCGCCGCTTTCGCAGGCTCGACCAGATCGAGGGCGGG
>Ga0209187_1000985_pt1 | contig 38159 bp, 32 predicted proteins | sample BantaG_FD_187430 | JGI IMG/M metagenome (GOLD analysis project Ga0209187, IMG submission 187430) | Marine algal microbial communities from Bantry Bay, Ireland - BantryBay_4 metaG (SPAdes) (version 2) | ecosystem: Host-associated > Algae > Red algae > Unclassified | place: Bantry Bay, Ireland...
TGTCACTTTCGTTTCGGAACCAAGAAAAATAAGGGAGTTTTTTTACCAGAATGAGATAGCTGAGCGGCAACATTCATCTCGTCTTGCTTGACAATGTATTTGGAAAAACAAAATGACAAAAATATTCTTTGTTGATGACTCGTTGTTTCAAGTTACTGTAACTACCCAGATACTTCTCGAGCTTGGGTACGATGTGACAAGCTCTAGAGACCCGTTGGAAGCGATAGATATGATATGTGAGGGTGATTATGACTGTATTATTACGGATCACCTTATGCCGGGTATGAATGGTTTTGAATTATTGGCTAAGTTAAAAGATGAGAAACCTGATCTGCCGGTCATTCTTCTGACATCCAATGTACAGAAAACAGTTGAGAACGATGCTAAAGCTGCGGGCGCGACATGCTTTATAAGCAAGCCTGCAAACAAGGAAACCCTTGCTGCAGCGTTAGAAAAAGTTATGGGGCAATAATTGTGGCGGGACAAACTGCCACCGCCACTGATACTGACCCAGACGATATCTCTGAATATCAGATAGATGCTTTGCGCGAATATCTGAGCATTGGTGTCGGCAAGGCTGCCTCAACACTCAATATCATGCTTGGAATGCATGTTGATTTAGACGTGCCTCGCATTTCGGTTTTAAAATTCGGTGATCCAGAGTTAGAATCAGAGTTCGGGGGCGAGAAATTTGCGACGGTGTCGCTCAGGTTTGATGGGAATATCAAGGGAACTGCATCGGTTATTTTTGATCAACGAAGTGCATCAGCGATATTCAAAATACTTATGCCCGGATCTCCGACAAACACCGCTGAGATGGATGAAATATGTGAATCAACTCTGGTCGAGGTTGGAAATATCATAATCAACTCTGTTATGGGATCAATTTCCAACTCATTTAATTTCTATCTTGAATATGAGGTTCCTCGCTATTCAGATTCCTCTGTTGCACAGATTCGTGCACTTAATGATGAAAAAGAAAATAAAGGGATCGACGCATTGGTTATTCATTTCGGGGATGCGTTTCGAATGGGCGCAGATTCGAATATCCAGGGAAAAATTGTTCTTTTTTGCGTTCTGGATGACTTGAAGCAGGTTCTTGATCAATGGAAGGAGCCCGGATATGCCAATTAGATTAGCGGACCTGGAAACGTTTGACAGTCTGCCGCATGGGTACTGTGTGATTGATGAACAATACAAGGTACTTTCCTGGAACAAGACCCTTGAAGGCTGGAGCGGTAAACTGCGAGATGACATGGTGGGTACAAACCTGTCAGATCTACAACCAAAGCTTAAACAGGCCGACTACAGGTTGCGATTCGATCTCAACTTTAACTCAGGAACCCCATTCGTATTTTCTCCTTTAATCCACGGGCAAATAATTCCATGTGGTACTGACCGTGACCTACAGGTTCATCGAACCTATTTAGTCAAGTATAAATACAGCGATGAAAAGGCTGCACTTCTAGTTGTCGAAAATGTCAGTCGATCGCATAATTCTCTGATTCGCTATCGTCATATTACGGACGAACTGGAAATCTCCAAGCAGGAGGCAATCAAATATGTTGACCATCTATCACGGGTTAATGATGAGCTTAATCAATTCGCGTATAGAACATCTCACGATTTAAAAGCACCTATAACCACTGCAAAAGCATTAGTAAAATTTGTGATTGAAGATATTGAAGATGGCGATACAGAACACGCCAAGCAGGACCTTGAGAAGATTAGTAAAGTCATGGAAGGGCTCGAAGTGCTTCTTAGCGATATTTTTGCTCTCGTGAACGCTGATCAGAATATCGAGTCTGTAGAATTGGTAAATGTATGTGATGTGTTGAAAGAAATAGAACAACGTCTAAAACCACTGGCTGATCTAAATAACTGCACACTGGAAAGCGATTATGATCAATCATTGCAGGTAAATCTGGAAAAGGGCAGGATAACTCAAATACTTGAAAATATTGTGTCCAATGGGATCAAGTACCGAGACTCTGAGAAAGGTCAGTCATACGTGAGGATAGTGATCAGAGGAGAAGATGATGGTATCCGGCTGCTTATTGAAGATAATGGTATCGGTATTCCTGAAAAGCATCAGGGGGAAGTATTCACAATGTTCAAGCGTTTCAGCCCCAGCCATAGTTTCGGGAGTGGTCTTGGAATGGCGATTGTTAAAAAGCATATCGAATTTTTGAAAGGAAACATTGAGTTTACCAGTAGTGAAGCGGGCACCGTTTTCAACGTCTATCTGCCCTTACGCTCGTAACAGCTTTAAACCATATACGTAACCGATTTCAGAAGCAGCGTCTGTTTATTTACATGGTTTCGGTTGCCTGACACTTTCAATCGCAGAAGCCCATCGATATTTTCCACCGTTGTCTGTGCTTTATCTATACGCTTGCGACGCACGGTGGTTACTGCCGCGCTCCTGCAGACTCTTACAGGCACGATGATACTGATCCGTCGCTTTGGCTGAAGTCTCATTAAACAATCGTGCATTGTAGTCTGAGCGTCAGCCCATTCTGTAACCTACATTGCGTATAGTCACGATCCGATCAGTATCACCACCGATCTTGCGCCGGATTCGAGCAACATAAACGTCGACTACGTTAGTCTGTGGATCCTGATTTGTTCCCCAAACGGAGTTCAGGATACGCTCACGTGAGAGTACCCGTCCAACGTTGGACATAAAAAGCACTAGCATATCGCGTTCTTTCTTGGAGAGTTCAACCGCAGTATTATCAACCTCAACCCGCATGGAGTTCCTGTCGAATGTGATATTACCAACGACAAGTAAAGAATCCAGTTCATTGCTAATGTACCCGGTGGCTCGACGATGCAATGCCTCAATTCTAGCGATCAGCTCGTCAAAACCAAACGGCTTTGTTAAATAATCGTCTGCACCACAACGCAACCCCGCCACCTTCTCCTCTGGTGCGTCGAGCGCTGTAAGCATGATAATAGGTGTTTTCGTCTTACGTGATCTAAGCTTCCGACACACATCCGTGCCCTGGATACCGGGCAACATTACGTCAAGTAGTATTACGTCGTACATGCCAGATTGTGCAAATTGCAATCCGGTTTCACCATCCTCTGCATGATCGACGCTCCAGCCCTCTGCACTTAGCCCTCGACGTATAAAGTCAGCAACCTTTTTTTCATCCTCAATAAGCAAGATGTTCATTGGCTAGCCTTTGAGTCTATGTTCGGTGAGGATATATTCTGGTTTCTGAAGATCAAAGTGCTGTCGCTGTAGGTAATATTTGGGAAATAACTTAGTTTCATGCTTGTTTTCGAGCCGATGTTGGCTTGACAACTCTCATTGTCTGGCGTGCGGGGAGATCGATCTGAACAAGAAGACCACCCAGATCGGCATCACCCAGTGTGACGTGACCTCCGTGCGCCTCAACGATAGATTTAACCACCGGTAAACCTAGTCCGCTGCCTTCTTCGCTTTTCTCTGAGGCATTGGATCCTCTATAAAAACGATCGAAAGCCGAGTTTTTTTCATCATCGCTTAAACCCGGTCCATCATCCTGAACGGCGATCTGAAATCCGTCTGTTGTTGGGCTGAGTGATACTTCAATCGTCGGTCCACCATGGCGTCTGGCATTTTGAAACAGAGCCAGGACAGACTGTCGAATACGAACCTCATCTATGGAGAGCGAAGCTTTGTCTCGTGGCATATGCAATATCACGTTCTGCGGAAACATATCTACTGCCGCATTGATGACCTGTCGTAAATCTGTTTTGCGGCGATCAAGACGCAACTCTCCAGCCTCATGGCGCGCTACCGTAAGCAAGTCGTTCACAATATGATTGGTATGAGCGGCGGAATCTCGAATTCGTGCTAGTACATCTGACGTTTCATCTTTCAGCTGATGACCATTACGCAACGCTACCTCTGCTTCACCCAGAATAATCGTCAGCGGCGTTCTGAGTTCATGGCTTATATCTGCCATCAGTTGCTTGCGATTTTTCTCGCCACGTTCAAGCTGGTTGACCATTTTCTGCAACTCGTGCGTGCGATGCTGAACCATCAATTCAAGCTTTTTCTGCTGCTCATTACGGCTTGCCTCACGCTCTTCAAGACCTCCCGCCATATCATTCATGACGGTACTGAGTTGGCGGAATTCAAGGCTTCCGCCCAGATCAACGCGTTGTCGGTAGTCACCTTTTCGCAGTTGCGCAAGCGAGCGTTTCATGCGAATTAACGGTGTGTGTATTTGACGGTGGAAAGAGATAAATCCCGCCGTTATTATGACAAGAGAGGATAACATCAGGGCAAACGCTACGGCCTTGTTCCGAAGTCTGAAACTGGCTGCATCTGATAAGGCCTCTTCCATTTCCTCACGTTCTTCCTCCAATGCAGAATCAATGAGTTGTGCAAGCCGAACATCTATTTCACGATCCAGTAAATCGGTAAGCATTGATACCTGAGCACTGGAATCGATAGGTTCACCTGATTCTGTAAACGTGTAGATGGCTGTGTTTATCTGACGAATAACCGCTGAAATCTGCTCAAGAAGTTCAAGCTCTTCGATTTCCTCTTCACCAACCGTTTCTATTTCTCGTGCAATTATGGTGCGGATGTCCTCAATATCCTGATTGATGCGAATTTTCAGATAACGTTCTTCAGCCCCCTTGTCTCGATCGCCAACCAACAGGGCATCACCGTTCTGCTTGAACAGTTTATACACGTTGGCTTGCAGTTGCTGGTGCAGGCTGTAGGATTGCTGAGCAAGCTTGATCCGATTGTCCCACCTTCCCGCTTTTTCAAGACTGTATAAAGAGGTCCAACCTAACCCAAGCAGTACAGTGACGATGAACGCTGCGTAGATACTGAATAGCACTGAAGATCGATAAACCATATACAAGTTCTCAAGCGGCATTTACCGCGTCAGGCTTTGGGCACGAAATGATAGTCGTCGCACTCGCGCGTTTCAAAAAAACATCAAGAATTGCAGTCTCTTCTGACAAACTTCGCCATCGAACGGAGTCCATGACTAAAAGGTCAACTTCTGCCAACTCTGCTCGCACCAGATCGAGCCGCAATGTATCAAGAGTGGAAAGGTTACGGCCACCTTCAGCTATCCGTGCGTCCAGCCCCTTGTCACTGATCAGCAGATGAGCCAGATCATAGGCCAAAAGTGTTGCCAGAATCGATTCATCCTTTGGTCTTTTAGGGCAAAGTAACGTCGCGCAACGACGCAAGCTACCCTGTATGCCCACGTGCACATCACCAATGTAGGCCGTTTTCGGCTGATCGGCCGAGCGATCAAAATGTATTACACATCCTTTTGAGCGATCAAGTCCGGCAATGTGCCGAGCAACCGAACTGGCGTGTTCACTCTTCAGTTGCGTGACAGCCGCTCTCTTGAAACTGAACGCTACAGGTAGTCCGTTTATGCGTCCAGACATCTCAACTTGAACCGCCATATTCCGCCGCTTGATCGCACGATTAATGGTCGCCTCGCTGAGTAATCTCAGTGCCTTGGCTTTGGCAACACGCCAGGCGCAGTAGCGATCCCATGCCGTGGCAAGGGACAATAGCGGAACCATCAGCAATGCCAATACAGCCAGACAGGCGGCGACGACTGCTGGAGTTATAGTCATTTTACTGGCTGTCCACATCATCAACAGCCCGGAAACTGCCGCGCCCGCCTGCAAGATCGACTGTAGTGACGCTGTGCGCGCGCGACGGGCTACAGCATCTTTTCTCAAATGGACGCCACGTTCTTCCAGTGCACGAATCTCGCGATTCGTTCTGCCCATCAAGTCGAGTTCTGGCGATATGGCAATACGCTCTACCATGTCGATTGCCAACCCTGAACGGCGTGTTCTAAGCGCTCTGTGTCGATATTCCAAATGCCATCCTAACCCTGCGATCAGTATTAGCGAGATGCCTATCGGCACAATGCCCGCCAAAGCTAAAGACAAGTCGAGTGCCATGAAGATCAAAACCGTTGCTGGCAGCACTATAAATGCTGTTGCCACATCTGGTAGTCCCTGACCAAACCACAATCTGGCTGCAGACAGGTCCCCAATAAAGCGTAGGGAGAGCGCCCCGAGACGACGCTCCTGGTGACGTGACTTTGGCAATCCGGCAATCTGGCGATAGAAACACAGACGCAACGCGTTCGCATAACTTTGACCCAGTGACTCGGAATGGCGCTGCGCAAAATATAAACATACTGCGCCCAGTACTCCAGCCATGCCCAGCCTGACAAGTGTGTTCACAGGGATACCGTTTGCGGAGTGAAGGGCCGCGAAGGCGTCTCTCGTTGCAAATGCGGCTACGGCTGCAGCAACTGCCTGACCAACACTACTCGCGATCACCAGGGACACATCCACGATGCGCTCCCTGGTGAGCAATGACGGTAATGATGTCATGCAGCTACCGACGGTGCCTGTGGACGTCGCATCACGGGTGCAACGAAAGTATTAATGACTTCAGAGCTCCACAGCTCCTCTTTCGTGAGTATGGGCAAGCCGGTAACCTGCGCAGCTTCTGCCTTCGCTAAAGGTGAACAACTGAGCACGCCAGATAGGGCGAATGGACTGAGATTCAGCGTCTCAAGGTACATGACACCACCGTATGCACTAAGTGCATCTGGAGCGGCGAAAAGAATACCGTCCAGACGGTCGCGGATGCGCGATGATTTCAGAATCTTGCGCGTTTCTTGTTGAAAAACTCCATCGGCAATCTCGACAACAATGACGTCAGCACCACGCTTTGCTGCTGTCGCCACCAGCGTGTCGAATCCGTTTTCAATTCTCTCCAGGGACATCCTGAACGTGGTTGCCATACCAGCATCAGTGAAGTCGAGGGCAGGCGTACCACCATCCTCGAAAGCGTTGAAATCACCGAATGCGCCAGTCCCGGTTGCCTTGACGCCGGCAACGGTGTGGCCCGCGTTGCGCAAACCATGTGCAAGGCTAGAGGCGGCTGTGGTTTTACCAGAATTCATTGATGCGCCAAATACTCCAATTACAGTTACGTTGTTGTTGTTGGGCAGCGGCTGCAGGGCGTAGTCATCAATATTCATTGCTTGGCCACGCCTGCCGATTAGAACGCCTAGCGGGCGGAGCCTGGTCGGCTTGTCCATAAAATCGTGAGCTGCATCAATTCGCCCAGCAACACCGCCGCCCGCAACGAGATCAAGTAATGGCCCATCGATAACAGCTGACGCCAGAAACTGGTCAGGGGCATACCGGTCACCGAGACACAAAACGACCAGATCACCTGGATAGCTGACAGACACACGGCGTTCTGCCAGCTGGATTTTCTTGTGTTGTCCAATTTCGGCGATTTCGCAAAGTAGTAAATCTCCCGCTTTCGCCCGTCCAAGCTCAGAGGAAATTTCTTGCACATCAGCTCGATTCACACGACGTGTCGTGAATGCCCATTTTGCCTTGGTGCAAACGGTTGGAGATATTTCTGTTTTGGAATGAATCATGTGTTACGTCCTGTTTATTGTTTCGACGCAAGTATGATGTCATCACAGAATGACTTTCATCTCAACAGTATGTGAAAACGAGGTACAGAAAAAGATGAAAAACAGATGAACGCCGTCAGCGTGAACAATTGCGCGCGAGTATTACTGAAACAGGTGACGATGCTGAATAGATCGGCATATCAGCTGTACAGTTCAACCCCGTCATTGCTGTGGAGCCGTCTGAGAGTGGTGTGGGCATCTCAAGGCGCTGCCTGTAAGTCGGATGGGTCTATTTTTTTAGAAAGCCGCGTCCCTTGAGAAAACTACTCATGTGTGGACGTGATTCCTTGCCCACCAGAGCCTTCATTTCCTGGCTCCAGGTACTGTCCTTCTTGCCACTGGTACGTGACTTGTAGTATTCCCGGACAGTATCATCGTAGAGACTAACGCTGTTATCGAAAATCGATGCATCGTATTTATCGTACATGAGCACCGCTTCAATCGGCATGCGTGGTTTGACTTCAGGATCTTGCGCCGGATGCCCAATGCATAGTCCGAACACGGGATACACATGCTCAGGCAGTTCCAATAGTTCGCTGACTTCGACAGGGTTATTGCGTAGTCCGCCGATATAGCAAATTCCCAGTCCAAGCGATTCAGCAGCCACTACGGTGTTTTGCGCAGCCAGTGCTACGTCAACTGTGGCTATTATGAAATGTTCAGTCATGCCTGGTGAGAAGTCCCCTCCTTGTTTTTCGCAAGCGTACTTGGGACGATTCATGTCAGCGCAATAAACAAAAAAGGCCGCAGCAGAGGCGACGTAAGGCTGCCCGCCAGCAAGTTTGGCGAGTGTCTCACGCTTGTCTGAGTCGTGAATCTGGACGGCGGTAACAGCCTGGACGTTGCTGGAAGTGGCTGCTGCCTGTCCGCAGAGAATAAGTTCGTCTACTATCTCCTGGCTGACAGGTTCGTCGGTAAATTTTCGAATGGAACGGTGAGATTTTAAAAGGTTAATCGTAGGATTCATAGTCAGGACAGATGAGCGCTGTGGAGGAGTAGAGAGAGTTTAGCAGCGTTTTTATGCCAACCTGATTTCCACCAGGGCAAACCAGAACAAGTGCTAACGGTTAATCTATTGTCATTTTATGACGCGCAAGACAATAATATGAAGTCAATCAGGAATATGAAGTCAATCAGGAATATGAAGTCAATCAGGTGCGGTTGAAGCTGATTTACGGGCCTCCAATCTGGCTATCGAATAATTGGGCTGAGTTAAAAATTGCTTTCCATCCTGTTGTGTCGCCTATAGATATTGCCTCGACTAGTAAGCCTACGCTCATGCGTCGTTTAATTCCTTGTAGCTGATAACCTCAAATTCCAACCCATCGCTGTCTTCGAAGTAGAAACGGCGCCCTGGATAGTAGTCAGCATGCGATCGCGTCTGAAAACCTGCTGCCTTGATGACTTCCTCAGTGGCGTCCAGATCGTTGACAACTATGCCCAAGTGATTCAGGCCGTGTAGATGATGATAACTATCTACCGCTTGATTATGCTCTGAAGGGTGAGCGTAGAGTGCAAGGTAGGAATGATCGCCACCTACATGCACAGTGTATCCGTTGTCAATGGATTCACCATACCAGCGCACTCTCCAACCGAACAATTGGACGAGTAGACTGGCAGTGACATCTGGATTCTTGACCGTCAGATTAGCGTGTTCCAAATAGGCTTCATTCATAGTGAACTCCTGAGTCGATCAGCGGGTTCGCCATCGTCATTCTGATCTTGATGGTGAGGATCGGAAGGTGCCCCGGCCACCATTGCCCAGCAGTGGTGGTTAGCATCGGGAAGCTCCTGACGCACAGTGTCGATCTCGCTAAGGGCTGCCGTTTTGTGAGGTGTCGGTATTACTGTGGTTATAAACCGGCTGCGCTTTATTTCAAGCTCAAAACGTTGTCTGCTTGAGGGCGTAGGGTAGCTATCCATCTGTGCAAGCTAAGGGCTCGTGAAACAAAGAACCAAGCATTTTAATCGTCCCTGCATCCTGCCCTGCAGCATTTTTCATCGGTTGAATAGTCAGATATTCGGCAGAGCTGTCCTTGCAAGACAGACGCAGGGGCAACTGAAATTCACGATTTATTATTCCTCGAGCCCTTCGGGTATTTGAGTAAGAAAAACTACATCGAATCTTTCGGATCGCTGGTAATACAACTATGGTAGTGGAAATTATATTAGAAAACTGTGTGATGTTTAGTGCACAAGCCAACATTCCTGGTACGCGCGAAGATGCCATGTTAAACGTTTCGTAAACAAGGCAGGAGTAACCATCAATACAAATTTTGCATAAAACGGCAATGTAGTATCTTGGCATACAGTTTGCAAAAATAAAGTTAGGGATGATGAAGGTCTTCGCGATCCTCACTATTTGTGGTCATGGATAGCGATCATGAATAGTGGTCATGGGCGCAAAGTAATTGGCATATTAGAATTGCTGAACACTATTATTCAATAAATTTTCAATCAAAGTTTGCTAACCAACGGCTTTTGCATTACATGGACTATAAAGCGTTTAAAAAAGTGAAAATTAATCACGTACCCGCTCTTTATGATAAAAATAACAGATGGGTTAGCTACAAGAATATTTCTATAAATCAAATTTTCCAGGAAATATCATTGCCTGGTGATTTTCTTCAATTTGGTGTTTTCCGTGGGCATACTGCGAGAATAATCCAAAGTTTGATTCTTTCCAGTCGCACATTACATCTTTTTGATAGTTTTGAAGGGCTTCCTGAGGCTTGGGGGAACACGCATCATGACAAAGGATCTTTTTTTGTCGGGAAAGATAGCATACCGAAATTTGACCCCAAGCTTTGTAAAGTTCATGTAGGGTGGTTTTCAGATACGATAGGTCCATACAAAGAAAAGTATAAGAACCCAATTTCGTTTATACATCTTGATGCCGATTTATATTCTTCCACAAAGACAATATTGTACGAACTTAATGATTTAATCGTTCCCGATACAATACTCTTGTTCGATGAGTTTTTTATGGAAAATGAAAAGGGTATTTCTGATGAGGAATGCAGAGCATTTCTGGATTGGGCAAAAGATTGTGATAGGCAATATCAAATTCTATGGCGGACTGAATGGGTTCAGTGCGCAATCAAAATATTGAAGTAAGATTCATTATTTACATTATTTTCGTCAGATGTTTGCTTCAAGCGCTCGGTCAATAACGAATTATCCTGGCCTCTGACGAGTCAACGCCTTAGCGGTTACTGCTCCCTGTCGCGCCTCAATTTTTCATTGCCGGGCAAATGCTTTCTGAGTCTGGAGTTCTAATAACGGGTGCTGCAGGTGGTAATGCAGCAGGCGTAGAGTTCGACATTTACCGACAAGGCAACTATCCGGGCAGTTCAGAAAATCATTGGTTCATCGACAGAACTGCGACCACACTGTTCGCTAATCCTGATATACCCGTCGCCCGGTCGGTGCCTGGATTTTCTCCCATGAGTTTGATTCCAGGATCAAATGCAGCGCAATAGATAATTGGTCCAAGCATTGTGTTGGAGGTTAACTACTTAAGTGTTGTTGTTGCCATCTGCAACTGCGCATGCTCCTCGGGTGCACGATAAGCGCAAAAGACTCAGTACGTCTCGTGATACAGGGCTGACTGTTGGAGATTCAAAAATTTTGCATTTGATCGTATTCAACTTACTGCATTAATCATAACCCTACCGTGCTGATGAACGACACATCTTCTTTAACAATACCAACATAGTCAGGCAGACGCAAGTTTGATATAGCGCTGGACGGAAGCCGCAGGGTTTGGTTTAATCAATGGGACACAAATGTTCACAGGGACTGACAAATGGTCAGCAGGAACAACTATCCCAAGCTACACAATGCGATGTGGCCAGGTGTGGTGGGTAAGGGGCCAGATTCGGAGCCACCAATAGACTTGCACACATTGATTGAATTGACTGCCACAGCAGAGGTTGACGGTCAAGGGTTCGATGGCATTGACCTGTTTCTGTCCGAACCACACACCCCGATCGGTGCAGATGACGATGAGCTCAAAGTGCTTGCAGATAAAATGCAATCATACGGTCTGGATATTGGTTCTTGTGTTGCACCCGTCTGGGCACCCGTCGGTGGTGGGTCGGCCATGGGCGATCGGGCGCAGGTTAAGGCTTTTCTCTCGGCGGTGCGAAATGCCTGTCGTATTGGCCAGCAATTGCGTGCGCTTGGTGTCCGAACAGCCAATGTCATCCGGATAGATTCTGCATGCAGCGTAAGCGATTGGTTGCTCGATCCTGCTGGCAATACCCAAAAAATTGCCTCCACGTTCAAGCAGGCCTGCGACATTGCAGCCGATCATGGTGAGCGACTCGCGGCTGAGGGTGAGATTTGCTGGGGCGGTATGCACTCCTGGCAAGCAATGCTCGATACGCTTGATGCTGTTGATCGTCCGGATGTGTTGGGATTCCAGGCAGACATGGCACATACGCTTCTGTATGCGCTGGGTGAGAACGCCGATGAACACCGCTTGCTGGATCGCGATGCCAGTGTGCATGATGAGAAAGCACTGGACATAGCCTTGAAGCAATTAGCTTCGCTTTTACGCGACTGGACCATCGATTTCCATGTTGCTCAGAATGATGGCAGCGTCAAGGGTATGGGCTCACACGACAAGACAGGTCGGCATTGTCCGGCTGATGATCCTGGGGGCGTACTCGACATACCCAGGCATGCGGGGTACTGGCTGCGCAATGAAGCGGGCGAACTCACCAAGACTTGTCAGCACCTGTGCTGGGATGGCTGCATGTTTCCAAATGAGGTTATGCATACGCCTGACACCTGGAACAATGTGCTGGCAGCGATGTTGAAAGTGCGTGAACAGCATGGGTGGGTCGTGTGAGCTCGACGATTCCTCGCAGCGGATTGCTGCGCATTGCAATTGTCGGCTGCGGTTTCATGGGACGTACACATGCCAATGCCTGGCGTCAGGCACCGGCATTTTTTGATTTGCAGCACAAGCCTGTATTGCAAGCCGCCTGTGCGCGCAACAAGCATAGCGCTACTGAATTTGCTAAAACATGGGACTGCGCATCGGTCGAAACAGACTGGCGCGAACTGATCGCTCGCGATGATATAGATATCATTGATATTGCAAGCCCCAACAATACGCATTATGAAATAGCACTGGCAGCTGCCGCAGCAGGCAAGGCCGTGCTATGCGAAAAACCGTTGGGCCGTACACTGGATGAGTCGGTTGCGATGACTGAGGCGGTTGAGCAGGCAGGTGTACCGAACATGGTTTGGTACAACTATAGACGCGTACCGGCAGTCACTTTGGCTCGGCAACTGATCGACGATGGTAAGCTGGGTCGTGTTTTTCACTACCGCGCAAACTTTCTGCAAGACTGGACAATGTCCGAAGATTTGCCACAAGGTGGTGAAGCGCTGTGGCGGCTGGTTGAATCCGTTGCCGGTAGCGGGGTGACGGGTGATCTTCTGGCCCATTGTATTGACACTGCCATGTGGCTTAACGGGGATATAGATTCAGTGTCAGGTATGACAGAGACATTCATTAAAAAGCGTCATCACCAGATCTCCGGTAAACAAGAACCCGTCACTATCGATGATGCCAGTGCTTTTTTGGCCCGCTTCAGCAACGGCTCGCTCGGTATCTTTGAGGCCACGCGTTATGCGCGAGGCCATAAAGCGCTATATACGCTGGAGATCAATGGTGAGCACATGTCACTGAAATGGGATTTACATGATCTGCACCGTCTGGAGGTATTCGATCATGGTGATGAGGGCCGCTTGCGTGGCTGGCGTTCAGTCCACGTCACCGATGGGGAGCACCCCTACATGGATAAATGGTGGGTACCTGGCTTGCAGATCGGTTACGAGCATACCTTCATTCACCAGGCTACAGATTTTCTGCAGGCACTGGAAGGCGGACAGAGCGCTGCGCCGTCGTTTAGAGAGGCGTTGGCCACGGATCGAATCACCGATGCTGTGCTGCGGTCAGCGCGATCTGGTCAGTGGGCACGGCCTGTTGAATGAAAATTTAATTCTACTTTTACAAAGCGAATGCAATAGAACAGATGCTCAATGGCTACTCTTGAATTAAAAGGTGTGTCGCGTACTTTTGGCACCATCGAGGCAATGAAGCGTGTCAGCTTTGATGTGGCTGATGGCGAATTCTTCTGTTTATTGGGTGCCTCGTCTGCTGGCAAGACCACAACACTTAGAGCCATTGCAGGGCTCGAAGAGCTCAGTGGCGGTCAGGTTTTATTCGATGGTCAGGAGGTCACCGCTGCCCCGGTTCAGGGACGCGGAATGTCGATGATCTTTCAGACATTTGCGCTCTACCCACACTTAAGCATTCGAGCCAATCTCGCTTATCCTCTGGTACGCGACAAGGTGGCAAAAAAAGAGATTCGACGTCGGGTTGACGAAGTGGCAGAACTGTTACGTGTGACCCACACCCTTAATCGCAAGCCGCCTACGTTGTCTGGTGGTGAACAGCAGCGCGTTGCCATTGGCCGAGCGATTGTGCGTCGCCCGCAGTTGCTACTTCTCGATGAACCTCTGACCAATCTGGATGCAAAGCTACGCCATGACATGCGTGCAGAATTCAAACGTCTACACCGCGAGCTTGGCATGACGATGTTGTATGCCACGCCTGATCAACTCGAGGCGCTGACGATGGGGCAGCGGATTGCTCTTTTGCATGATGGTGAAATTGTCGAAACAGGTACGGCACAATCGCTTTACGGTGAGCCGTCGCATACCTATGTTGCACGTATGGTGGGTTCGCCGCCAATAAATCTGATTGAGGGAAAGATTAGTGGTAGTGGCCCGACGCGCTCGCTTGAATTGCCCTTTGGGGAGCTGCTGCTCGAAGGACGGGGTGCTGATGCACCTGATGGCGCTATTACCTTAGGTCTGCGACCGCAGGACTTACATCTATCAGAACGTGCACCAGCATCAACGCAAGGTGCGGGCTTGACATTGCCAGGAAAAATACATCTGACTGAACCTCTGGGCGATGTCACGATTCTGGATATCGACATACGTGGCAAGCTGATGAAGATGGTCTTGCCCGAAGATGTTGCCGCCGTTTATTCCCAAGGTCAGGTGATCGATTTATCGTTTCGTCTGGCTGATGCCCATCTGTTCATGACGGAATCAGGTGTAAGGATTTCATGAATTCACAAATATACCGTATGTCCAAGACTAAGTTGTTGAAGACGTTTCAAATCCAACTACGACAAGGAGAAAAAAGTATGACTGTATTGCGCAAGACTGTGCCTGGGTGCACAGCCGCTACCTTGGCCGCTACCTTGGCAGCTGGCCTGATGGTCGCTACACCTGCCATTGCCGATGACATCACTATTACGATGGCGGCCCCGGATTGGCCACCAACGCGTTTTATGAAAGAACACTTTGACGCCACCTATCAATCACCTGATGGGCATAATGTGACACTGGAAATGGACTTTATTCCCTGGCCCAGTTTTTATGAGCGCGTTGCTGCCTCGCTGACATCCGGTGAGCAGAAGTACCAGATGATTGTCACAGATAGCCAATGGCTAGGATCATTTGTTGAAGGTGGTTATTACATGGACCTGACGGAAAACATCAAGGCCGATCCTGAGTTGATGGCCATCATGGAAGATCTGCACCCGGCATTGGTTTCTGCTTACTCAACTTATCCGCATAAGTCGCGAGTGCAACTGGAAGAGGCGGGTACTGCCGTTGCACCGGATACCAGTTATTACGGATTTCCGCAATTTCCAGACACCTATCTCACTTACTATCGAGAAGATATTTTCTGCAATGAAGGCGAAGCTGCTGCGTTCAAGGAAAAATATGATGCAACTTTTCCCTGCACCTATGAGGACTGGCAGGATGTCGACTGGGAGCGTTACGCTCAGATTGGTGAGTTTCTGCAGCGTAAAGCCGGAGACATGCTGGCGGGTGAAACACTGACAGAAGATTTCTATGGCATCTCTTATCAAGCTGGTAAGGGCTATGATTTTTCATCTATGGCCATAAATGCATTTGTCTGGCAGCATGGCGGCGATATCTGGGATGAAACCAAAGCACCAGAGGGGCAAGCCGAAGGCGTTGTGAATTCTCCTGAAGCTGTCCAGGCTTTCGAACACTACCTATCCATGATCCCGATGATGCCACCGGTTGCAACAACTGGGCAGATGGACATTTTTGTCGCTCAGGATCTGTATATGCAGGGTAAAGTGGCAAGCATGATCAACTGGGCCGGTCTTGGTGAGCCAGTACTCGACCCATCAGCATCCAAGGTGCATGACAAATCGGCATTTGGTGTCGCTCCTGGCTTGCGTAAGGATGATGGCAGTATTGATAGAACCGGTAATATCGGTGGTCAGCCGTTTGTGCTGACAACATGGAACTCAGACGAAGTGGTAGATGAGTCTTTAAATGTTGTTAAATGGTGGTTAAGTCCTGATACGCAATTGGCAGCTGTTGCCAATGGTGGGCAGTCAGGATTGAAGAGTGTGATGGCCGATTCAACGTACAACGATCTACGCCCCTGGAATCGCGCGCACGTAGAAATGATCGATTGGCAGAAGGACGTCTGGCATATCCCGCTGTTTTTTGAACTACTCACTCAACAGCAGGAAGAGTTTGATAAAGCCATCACCGGTCAGCAATCAGCGCAGGAAACCATGGATGCTGTCGCTGAGTTCCAGCAGGAATTGCTGGAAGACGACGGCTTTATTAAATAGAGCGTCGCATCGATCAGGATTCATGCCCGGATGATTCAGGTATGAATCCCTATTCTTTTGAAAGACAAAATAAAAATAATCGAGAAACAATTTTAAAATGACTGGTGTAGCTACCTCAAAAAGTAGTCCATGGTCCTGGTTGACTGATCCTAAACGACGGGGGCCGCTACTGGTAGCGCCAGCCATCATTGTGCTGTTCGTCATGAACATCTTCCCGCTGCTGTGGTCGTTTGGTCTAAGCTTCTTTAACTATCGAGCAAACCGCCTCAACGTACCCGAATTCGTCGGCCTTCGAAATTTTGAGCGAATTCTGACAGACGATAAAGTCTGGGATCGTTTTCAAACCACCGCTCTAATCGTTGGTTCGTCGGTAGTGCTGCAACTGATCATCGGCTTTGCACTTGCCATGCTGTTTGCCAAACATTTTCCCATGCGTCGCATGGTGATGATGCTGGTGCTAACGCCTATGATGCTCTCTTTCGTTTCAGTAGGTGTGTTCTTCAAGTTCTACTATGAACCAACATTTGGATTATTGTCTTGGGTCGTAAACTTGTTTTCAGATGAAACCTTTGTCCTGTTAGCCACACCCGCCGGAGCGATTGCAGGTATTGTGCTTGCAGATGCCTGGATGTGGTCACCCTTTGTCATGCTATTGGTGCTGGCCGGTCTGGTGTCGGTACCCAAGTACCTTTATGAAGCTGCTGAAATTGACAGAGTCAGTGCCTGGAGGCGATTTCGCACTATTACTTTTCCGTATATTAAAAGTCTGTTGCTTCTTGCGGTTCTGTTTCGAACCATAGAGACATTCAAGCTGTTTGATATTGTTTATATCATTACCAATGGCGGGCCGGGTTCATCGACCGAAACCATAGCTGTTTTTGTTTACCGTATGGCTTTCCAGAATTTCCGTACCAGTCAGTCTGCAGCTCTGGGGTACATCATATTGTTCATTGTCATCGTGCTGACCAATCTATATTTGTATTCGGTTAATCGACGCGCAGAAGAGGAGGCGTTGTAATGCTCTGCACAATATCTGACAAGGGGATTCTCTGATGGCACGACAACGCGAAATCGGCAAGGCAGGTTGGTGGCATACACTGGGTGCTACGGTTATTGGCCTGTTCTACTTCTTCCCCGTGTTGTGGATTATTCTGACGGCGTTTAAAACCCGAACCGACGCATTGGCCATACCACCAAAGCTGTTTTTCACACCGACATTGGAGAATTTCAAGGGTGTTTTCTTTCGTTCATCGGTGTCCGGTGATAGCAGCGAAGCTACCAATTTTGGTTTGTATTTCTTCAATTCGATTTTTGTGGCGGGTACTGCTGTTCTAATCGCTGTCATTATTGGCACGCTCGCGGCCTATGCCTTCTCACGCCATCCGCTTAGAGGCAACGATACTTATCTGTTCATCATTCTGACTACGCGCATGATGCCGCCCATTGTTGTCATCATTCCGATTTTCCTTATGTTTCGTGTTACCGGTCTGGCTGGCAGCTACTGGGGAATCATTCTGCTCTATACCGCCTTTAACATCCCTTTCTCGGTGTGGCTTGTCAAATCGTTCTTCGATGAACTTAATCCTGAAATCGAGGACGCTGCGCGTATGGATGGCTCTACTGACTGGCGCGTGTTCTTTGGTATTTGCCTGCCGCAGATTGTCGCAGGTCTTGCAGCAACATTTGTGTTCGGCCTGATTCTTACATGGAACGAATTTCTGTTTGCCTTATTGCTGACCGGTGTCGAGACACGTACGGTGCCGGTTGCCATGGCTCGCACAATAGGTGGAGAGGTGGGAGTTGACTACGGATTGTTAGCTGCGATTGTTACATTATTTTTGATCCCGATATTTTTTGTAACTTTCATGCTGCAGAATCAGCTTCTGCGAGGCGTAACGTTTGGTACAGTGAAAAAATGACTATTCAGATCACTGGTGCTACTAAAAAATACGGCAAACTGACTGCGGTTGATGCTATTGACCTGGATGTGCAGGATGGCGAGGTACTCTGTTTGCTGGGGCCTTCAGGGTGCGGCAAGACAACTACTCTGCGTATGGTGGCAGGGTTGGAATCTGTCGATGGTGGCAGTATCCATATCGCCGGACGTCAAGTAAATGAGCTGGCAGCTCGGGATCGTAACGTAGCCATGAGTTTTCAGTTCTACGCGCTCTATCCAAGTCTTACCGTTGAACAAAATCTGGCGTTTCCCCTGCATGCAGAGAAGCTGTCTGCTCAGGCCATAAAGGCCAAAGTTCAAGAAACTTCACGCGTTTTGCAACTGGACAGCATTCTGGATCGGCTACCAGGGCAACTGGCCGAAGGTGAAAAACAGCGCGTAGCGGTGGGACGATCCATCGTGCGTGATCCCACCTGCTTCCTGTTTGATGAGCCGTTATCAAGGCTCGATGTGCAATTGCGTGAGGAGATGCGAGGAGAGATCAAGGAAGTGCTTCAAGGGCTTGCCAGACCAACCGTTATCGTTACGCATGATCAACTCGAAGCACTCACTATGGCTGATCGTATAGCCGTTATGCGTGATGGCCGTATAGAGCAAGTAGACACGCCGCATAACGTTTTTCAGAATCCTGCCAATTTGTTTGTTGCAGGCTTTATCGGTACACCCCAGATGAACTTGTTGTCGGCTGTCATTGCAAATCGTGTCAGCGACAGGTGTCTTCGCTTCTCTTTGGAGGGTGGGCAAAATTTATCATTGGATGTTGGCCCGCAAGTGATGCAGTTGCCTGAAGGGTCAGCGGTCATGCTGGGCATTCGTCCGCGCAATCTCGAACTTTGTTCCGAGTCGATGGATGATTCGCTTTCTGCCACAATAGATCTGATAGAGCCAATGGGTGCAGAGACTTTGGCGCACCTTCGAGAAGGAGAACATGATGTTCGTGTGGTGACGCATTGGAAAACATCGCTAACTGAAGGCTCCCAGGTACATGCCCGCTTCCCGGCTCACGCCACACAGATTTTTCATGATGGGCTTTTGATGGGGAGCGGCGCATGACAGCGACTCAAGCAAAGTGGCTGGAGCGCAGCATAATTGGCCTGTGTGTGCTTTCCATCGTGATGATCTTCCAGCCATATTCTCTAACCCTGTTTTCCTGGGGTTGTGGGTTGGTTGTATTCGGTGCACTGATCTTTAACCTGGTGCCATTCTGCCGCGCCGGAGTGACGGCTAGGCAATTGCGCAAAGTCGTGCTAATTGTGTTGCTTGTCTTGGTGATCGCGGCATTGCTTGGTATCGGTACCGCATTTTTATATGTTGAATATCTCGAATCATTGCGAAAGTAGAGGTACGTAATCATGAAGGTAGGAATGTGCATGTTGTTGTGGACCACCTCGGTTGGTGATGAACACAAAAGCTTACTTGAAGAGCTCAAGGCCACTGGGTACGATGGAGTCGAGATTCCTGTGTTCTCTGGCGCACCGGATGAGTTCAGAGCGTTGGGCAAGCTACTTGATGATATTGGTCTGGAGCGTACCGCTATTTCAGTGATTCCCACGGCCGATCTTGATCCCTTGTCGGCTGATGCTGCGACGCGTGCGAAGGCGGTTGATTATCTAAAGTGGTGTGTTGATTGCACTGCAGCGCTGGGGGCGCCTTGTATTGGTGGTCCGCTTCATCAGGTACTGGGCCAGTTCTCTGGAGCGGCGACAACCGAGGCCGAATTCGACCGTGCTCGTGAGGTGCATCGACAGGCCGGTGATTATGCACAGTCATCGCAAGTGCGTATTGCACTGGAAGCGGTCAACCGTTTTGAAAGTTACTTTGCAACCACGATGGATCAGCTTGCTGACTATGTCGCCTCTCTTGATCATCCAGCGATCAAGGCCATGTACGACACTTTCCATGCAAATATCGAGGAGACTGACCCTGTTGCGGCCTATACCCGCAACAGCGAACACTTCATTCATGTTCATATCTCGGAAAATGATCGAGGCGTGCCGGGTCGAGGCCATGTGCCATGGGCGGAGACGTTCAAGGCGATTAAAGCCTCGGGTTATGATCAATGGCTTACCGTTGAGGCCTTTGGGCGTGGCTTGCCGGAGCTGGCCGCTGCCACGCGCGTCTGGCGTGATTTTGCAGAAAGCCCTGAGGCTATTTATCGTGACGGTTACCGTTGCATTCGTGATGGTTGGGATTCGGCCTGAGGTTCTGTCACGGGTTCTTTCTGGGGATCTGTCTGGGATTCTGTCTTGGGATCTGTCTGGGGTTTGCGCAGATCAACACAGCTGCAGACACATTACTTCGTTGATGATGTTGTCTGCGATGCTGATCAGCTTCCTGGGTTGTTGCCTGGATAGTATTCCGGATTAAGACAACACGGTTGCTGATTTTATAAAGGCTTTTGTGGTTTCCAGATCAACTACTCCGGCATCGGATCCCAATGCAGTGGCTACCAGAGCTGATGTAGCTGTACCCAGCTGGCAGGCTTGTTCAAGATCATAACCAAGCGAGAGTCCTGCGATAAAACCGCCGCAATAGCTGTCACCACAACCGGTCGTGTCAGAAACATCGATTTTGAACGCAGGCACACGTTTCTCGGTATCTGCTGTTTTTATAAACGAACCTTTAGATCCCCACTTGAAAATGCAGGCACCGGCACCGTGATCCATAAAGAACCTGGCAAGTTCTGTCGGGGAAACAAATTTTACACCGGTAGATTCGGCAATGAACTCGGCCTCTTCCATCGATGGCATAAAGTAGTCGACGTTGGGTAACACCTCTTTCAGGAGACTCATGGTGTCATCGTTTGGTGCAATGAGATCAAACGTTGTGGTCAGACCTTTTCGCTTTGCATGTGCCATAAGCCGCGCACTTTGCCCATGATCCATGGCGTTCAACAGTCCGGTGCCGCCATGATGCAGATACCGGGCATCACAAACACGGTCAAAATCTGATTCCTCAACAAACAGATCATCTGATGCACCGCGTGCGTGCAGGGCAGGGCGGTCACCATTGGGCCTGATGGTCAAAATGGTGGAGGACGTTGGTGTTTTGGAAGAGCGCTGAACCATGGAGCAATCGATGCCCATGCGTTCATAAAAATCAACAATGATATCGCCTTTTTCGTCATTACCGACACAGGCAACCGTCGCGCAATTGATGCCCATCTTGGCTGCATTCATCACAGCGCCAGAGGCTGTGCCAGCGGGGTTTATGCGTATCTCTTCAATGAAATCCACGTTTCCACCTTCGGGAATGGCTACGATTGGCCTTCCAGCAATATCAAGCGTTGTAAAGCCGAGAAATACAGCGTCAAAGGTTGGCATTACTTTTTCCTTTATTTGTTTTTCGATGATAGTCAGGTGTCAGTGTAAATTCAATCGCCTATGCTTGTCACATTCTACGCCTTTCAGCTGCATACTCCGATGCGCCACTCGCCGTGTTTTTGCTCCAGCGCGTGCCGGTGCTACTCTCTATCCGAACACGGACGGCCGACTAATTGATGAACTTATCTCAGGCGATGGCGAGTTATATGATTTATCGGTTGATACAGATGAAAAAAAATCTGTAGAACGATGCTTCCGCCGCGAAAGGCAAGCGTGATGAGTAGATGGAATGTGTTCGCAATATGACTGGTCCGATGATTGTAATAGCACCGGAACATATTAAGCAATTAGATCGAAGTGAATCGAATTGCCCAGCATCGAGTCTATATTTCTTAGACTCACAACAACGTCTTACAGAAAAGTTGTAGAGGATCGTCTGGCAAGAAGAGCCCGGTTCGTACGGACGCCGATGGCTTCTACGATCATGAAACGGTAACAGCACGGGTCTGGATCTGTGGAGAGGTGCTAGCCTATTGCTAAGTTCTTTGGTGAGTGGCAGATTTGATAGGAGGTGTCGTTTTCAGCACTAGCCGTATCAAATCGGAACGTCTGCTACAGTTCATTTTCTGCAATACAGACTTCACTTGTGATCTTATTGTTTCGGGACTGACATTGCGTTTCTCAGCCATTGTAGCTGTCGAGTTTCCATCCACCAATAGTTGGCAGATTAGCCCCTCTGCGGGAGTTAATTTATAAGCCGAAACAGCCCTTGCGGAATTAAAGGATTGTGGGTTTGATGGATCAATTAACGTAATCAAGGCTCCGCTAAGGTTACGCTCCAATTCTTCTTGGTAGTCGCGAAGAGGGGCAACCTCTATCAACAATTCAGCACTACCAGAGTCACGTTGAAAAAGAAACAAGAGCTCGTGAGTCGCGTTTTCACCACAGGCAGTCTGGCTCACCTGCTGAATCGCGTTTTGTAATTGCGCATTCATCTTCGTGTCATGAACAAATATCTTTCCATCATTTGAAAAACGTATACCGTCTTTCTCAGCCAATATACGGTTAGCTTCAGCGTTTCTGACAACGAGATCACCATTTTCAAGCGCGATGCACAATCCGATTTCTACTTGATCCAGTGCCGATAGAACCGCGTTGTATTGTTGTTTCAAAGCATCAAAAGCACGGGCAAGTTCAATTGACTTAGCGACATGCGGTAAAATTTGGTTTATTCCTTCAACCGCAGATTCAGGAATGCTATTCAGTTTTTTATCAAAGTGGACTACCAGCGTATCCCACCAACTCATATTGTCGTTGAGCCTAGCAGCGCATTTATGAACAATGCCCACGTTCTCTCTTAGATACTTGTAGTCTGGCCGCTCAAGCAAATTGGATTCATCCGCCCAGAAGGTCGTGTCGAGGATCAGGTTCTGCTTTGGCGTACTATTGAGCTTATCCCACACTGGTTTTTCATAGTGTGCATATTCTCGATTGTACATTTTCACTCGTTCAGGCGCTCGCGACCAAATCTTACTGTAGTGATTTAATTGCAATCCAGCATCAGCATGCTGGTCTATAACCAGAAGAATCGCACCCTTGGCTCCAAGCTTTTGCGCGCCAATCTCTAACGTGTTGCCCCAGATATCGGGATTAACTGCACAGTCGTAAATGTTGGGTAAAATAGATAGCGATTCACCGTGTAGCTTCATTGTACATCTCATTCATCCATTATTCGAGCGGGCACGGCGAATGCCGAGATACAAATTGTAACTATAGAGTGTTTTCCCTGCGTGCGCAATCAGTCAGGAAAACGCCTCGCTATTGAATATTTGGCGATCGAGTGCATTGAACCGGCTTGCATTTGAGCGCAGGGCAAAACTGCTTGAAGGCGAGCATGATCACCGGGTGTCAGATATTGACTGACATTAACGCACCGACCCCTCGGCATACATTTTGCGATTAATGATCCCCCCCATCCCCCGATTGGGTGATGTCCGTGTCCATGTTTTCTCTGTACTCTGGTCTGCTCAACGCACGCAGAGAACATTCGGATGACATCGATATCAGCTCTCAGAAAAGCTTGGTACGTTCTGACACAGAGGATGGAAACTGTGTTGATTCGAAAAGGCAATGATGTTTTTGAAATCCGGATTGACGATCTCGGTAAAGACACATTCTGGGGGTTGAGTAAAAACGCGGCAGAATATGCAATTTTTTCTGCACTGGTTTATCAAGAGGTAAAAGACAACGCGTCCATAGCCCGTGATCTTTATCCAGACTCAGTTCTGGATGATGTGTTATCAAAATGGCAGTTCATAGTTGCTGATTCGTTTCCTTCAAAAATACTGAGCAAGGCTAGTGATAGAAAGTTGGTATCCGGACTAAAATACCACTGTTGGTATTCCAGTGTTGACGATGAATTTCTGGTGGTTTTTAGAGGCACTTCCAACTATAGAGGTGATTTATGGACCAATTTCCGATGGGTAACAAGGTTTGTGCCCGGCTTTGATGATCACTATAATGTTGTTCAGCAGGGTATGCAGGATATGGTGGACCGTATCCAAGGTTTGTACGGTGTGAACACGAAAATTACTGTATCCGGACACTCCCTGGGAGGAGGGTTAGCGCAGCAGGCAGCCTATGCTGCCAGCGGAATCGAAAACGTCTATGTTTTCAATTCATCTCCGGTTACTGGTTTTTACGAAGTAGAAAAATCGATCCGCAAAAACAACTCCATGGGACTGAAAATTGTCAGGATATTTGAGCAGGGCGAAATTCTCTCGTTCCTCCGCTCGCCTTTAAGGTTAATTTACTGGCTCAGCCAGAAAGATCCTGAAATTCATGAAATGAGATTTAATCTGCTGACACGCAGGAATCTTATCAGCGAACACTCAATTCTTGAATTTTCAAAATTTCTGTACAAGCAGATGAACACAAGTGATACAGGCGCACCGAAGAAAGCTGAGCAACCATAATTACTGGATGAAAAAGAATGAGCATATTTCTGCACGTGTGAGCGGAGTACATGAATCTAATCTGGAAGTCCAAACTCCGAAGCCGTCTTTGAGCTACACTCGATATCTCCACTGACGCCTGCTTCCTTGGCAATAACAGTGAGGACTGCAGAGGCGTAGCGCTGGAAAGTGTCGGCAAAGCCAAACAATCGAATGCGTTCAATATTGATATACTTAGTCCCCTCTTGGTGCGCTATTTGTAACGCATATCTTCGGCATACCTTGATCTGTCAGCTGCAAACCAGTCACGCCTCTGATAGTACAGGCTTTGGTGCTGCGGTGAGGGGAGGCGATGCGAAGGTGAACTTCAGTACACATAGAAGACTTACACATGCCGAATCCACTACAAATCAGACTCCTCACCAATACGCCAGAAAGCCGGTTTCCAGAATTGCCCATAGTTGAACTGCCCGTGTTTTTCGGGTTTAGTTCCGGGTTTTCGATCAAAAGATTTATAGGTGATTTTTTCGGTGTAAAAAGATCCGAGACTCTTTTTGATTGAAGGCAATGCGGCAAATGCATTGACTTCTGATCCGATTAATCGCTCAGTGGGATGAGTTGGTCGCTCGTAGACGTCATCTATTAAATTTGGAAGCGATCCACTGGGTACCAGTCTGATGAAATTGAGATCATTGACTTCTGCTACTCGATTTTTAGCATAAGGTTATTGACCCGTGGCCATTCTTGCTCATTCACGCCATACCGGCTGTACGTGTTGTAAAGGTTGCACATTGATCCCACAGCCTGTTTGATGGAAGTGGCAGTTCCCATATAAACAACATCCTTCAGTACACGATGCTTTGCCAACGAATATACAGTGGTGTTGACAACATCATTCAAACCTCCATGGATACAGATAAACAGCCTTGTCTTTTCAGATTGGTTTTTATCAGCAAGCCGTGTTGCTGCTACTAAATGTTAAACGAGTTCCTGCGATAAACCATCGTCCAGGTAAACACTTCCAGAGTTAGAAGTGCATACCATTTTACTGCGATTGTAATTTAATTCGTTAGACGGCTTGTATATAACGCCAAACTTGTTGACTAGCAAGCTATTGCTTTCGTCCAGTAGTATTCCTTTTGTGGAGCATGCTATTGAGGACTAATACAGTATGAGCGCACAACCATCCTACAATAGTAGCCAGAACAAAGCTTCTACTTGAAGGTGAATGTGAACTTCTATAATCGTATACAAAGCAGTGATACCAGCTTAGTACTTCATAAATCGCTACTGAAAATCGATTTATCACCCTGCCGGGTGATGCTCAGCTGTATATCTCGCAATAAACTAAAAGCTCGGGTCCGTTGTAATTTGATTTCGCAGCGGTTTTTTCTCTGCTTATGTACGCGATGTTGATTTATGCGAGCGTCTTAGCAATAACTGAGCGTGATGTCTGCATTTGCCTGTAGCACGGCAGCTCTTGATCCAGGATGGTTACTTAACACAATGAATTTCTCACACTTGTATTCCGCAACACATAGCGCCGGCACCTTGGTCATGCTTGCAGGGCTTACGATCTCGATACTGCCCGTAGGTATTGTAAATGCGCAGAACTCCGCAATAGAAGCAGCATTTGCTGATGATTTTTCAATTGATTCCATTCGGTATTCCGCCCAAAGCTTCTTCGAAGTACCTGGTAGCGGTACCGCTCGGATTTCCGATGGAGCAATGGTATTGACTGCTGAACAAGGTGACTATCCTGATTACGGGAATATTTTTGTCACCTTGCCTGAGGCTACGGATACGTTGTTGGTGACAGGCAATCTAAGTTCCCTTACAGCCTTGCCAACTGGCACGAATGCCGAAAGCGCGGTGGTGGCTGTAGAGCAGCGTATTTACAACACTGTCACGGACGGTGGACAAAGCGACGGCAGTGGAATTGGTGATGTTCAAGCGCGCTTTGACTTTGGAATGGATGGTGAAGGCAACACGGGGCATCAGTTTTGTATAGGAGAGCAAACGGCGGATAATTTTGAACCAGTCAACCTTTTCGACGGTGGCACTAATTCTTGTACGTTTTTTGAAAGTGTGACGATAGAGACTGATGTTGACTATACATACGGGTTTTCAATCGACAGGGAAGCCAAAACACTGAGTGTTATTTTCGATGACAACACGCTTACCGTTGAAATCCCCGGGCCTGTGTTCGAAGCGGAGGGCCCGTTTGCCGGATTCCAGTTGATACACCGGGGAGCACAAAGTTCGGGTGGAACTGCGCAAGCCGTTATTCGTAGCATCACTACTGATTCGGGCACTGACACTATCAGCGCAGCGCATTCTATAGGTCGGTATAGCCGTTTTGATATAGCAGAGAATCGAAGTGCGTCCATCGTGGGTGAAAAGCTACGCTTGAGTGCCCAAGCCGATGATAATGATGGAGCAGGCATTCAGATTCGCATGGCAGATCCCACCGAATACCTGGAGGCTACAATAGAGTTATCCAGTGAGTCAGACCTTGCTGCTTCGGGCAAGCAAAACGCTGAAATGCGAGCCGATCTATACAACGATACGGCAGACGGTGGGTTCAACGGGCGCGAAGGTGAGGTGGTGGCGCATATTACCTTTTCCCGTGATAACAGTGGTCAGCGGCGTATTGAGTACTGTCTCAGACGCATCGATGATGCCGAGGATAACGAACAGACAGGATTGCTGGATGGCGAGCAATGCAAAACTGTGCCGATTCTCGCAGAGCTGGATGTACCCTACCGCATTGCCATTGCACTAGATCGGCAGCAGGCATCGATTACCTATAGAGTCAATGGTTTCGTCCATAAGCAGGCAATCAATACTGGAATATTCTTGTCATCAGAACAGTCCATGCAGATAGGCACCTATGCGGATGCGCTGGCTACCACGGTTCTGCTGATTGATGATCTCAGAACTGCCCCGGAATCGCTAACCGCTTCGGAGCGGGCAGCAGAGCTGACGACTCCAGCAGATTTTCCTGCTCCTGCCGAAGCGGCTAATCTGGTAGCGGACAGCACATTCAGCGCGCCCGTCTTTGATGATCAACAAGATCTTGACTACGTTGATGATTTCTCAACTCCCACTATGCGGTACGGTTTCTGGGACGGCAGAGACAGAGGCGAGGTGGCAGTATCCGGCTCGGCGGCACTGGGATATGTAGAATTTCAGGTGAATTCTGAAGAGCCCGACAACGGTAACTATGCAGAATTTAAAGTGGATGGCTCTACTGATTCGCTTGCAGCAATGGTCAGTCTGTCCAGCGAGTCGGCATTGCCTGTGGACAGCGATGCGCAGGCGACAGCTCGAATACAGGGTACGTTCTACAATGACACAGCTGATGGCGGTATCGATGAACGTCTGGGGGATATATACGTCAGCCTACAGATAAGAGTGCGAGGTGATGGTCGCCGTGATGCCAGTCTTTACATAGAGCGTCGTGCTGCTGATGGCAGTCAGGATCAGGAATATGATATCCCGGATTTAATTGGTGTCGGCGAAAATGTATTGGACAGTTTTGTGCCGGAGTTGGATACACCATATACACTTTCCCTGTCCATTGATCGTACGATGAACACATTAACAGCTTCAATTGATAATGTTGTTCAAACACTGTCCATGCCTACTGAAATGTTCACACCGGCACGTTCAGATAAGCAAATTCAAATAAGTCACCGAGGTTCCTCGGGCCGGGCTGTGGGTCGCATCTATTCCATCACTACGAATAATTCCACGACAGATTTTTCGACCGACTTTCCGGTGTTGGGTCCGTATCGCCCGGCTTTCAATGCTGACTATCCTGGAATAGATGTAGAGTATGAAGATGGTCGAGTAAGAATGGTTGTGGATTCTGCATTGACAGAAGGTAGAGGCGCTGACTTGCAAGCTCGCGGTACCTCCGACTTTCTAGGTGCTTCCATGATGATGAGTTCAGAAACCGTGCGCAGGGAAGGTACAGCCGCAGTGGGTATTGGCGGCCTGTTCTACAACGATATTGCGGCGGGTGGTACAGATGGCGCAACAGGATCGGTTTTCGCCACGATAATGCTAGCCATGAAAGCGGATAGAGACGGCACTCCTGTCATGGTGGCTGAATACTGTGCGTTTCGCTCCCTTGATGCCAGTTTCGACGAATCTGACGAGTTAATCGGTGGCGATACCGACTTCTGTCCGCGTTTTACCACACCGGTGATGACAGAGATCGCCTATGACATGTCGATACAGCTTGATACAGAGCGCAAGGTACTGATATATAAACTGGGAGACGAAGTTATTGAATACGCCATTACAGGCGAAATCTATGCTCCACATAATCAGTTTAACGGTGCACGTGTCAGAGCATCAGATGGTGCGCTTGCCGTTGGCTTTGCTGACAACCTGAGTTATTCGGCGAATCCAGTTAGTCTGGCAAATTCCAACGTTCTGTTTCCCAGCAACACAGTTGAGCCGCTGGCAGTTGAGCCGCCAGGCAGCTCTACATCTTCTTCGAGTGGCTGCAGTATTAGTTCCAATAGTAATAATCCATTGTTGCCGTTTATTGCACTCACAGCTAGCCTGTTACTGCTTCGACGATCTCGTCGGTCGTTATTGTTATAATCCTTGAGGTATTGATGTATTTCTGCGGCTGTATTGATACGACAGATCGACTATCAAGTAGTAGTACGTTGATGCCAGGCGCAAGTTTGATTAACAGCTAATCAGCGCAAAGATATTGTTATTACTCTGTGCTAAGTCGCCCCTTGGATATCCGGGCGCCAAGTACAAAATGTTGAGTGGCGACGCTAGAGCTCCAGCAAAGCTAATCCCATTAGCAGTGGATTCGGTGGTTATACGTCAGTGAGGATTTTGTTCGGGCTTGGGTTCGCTCGGGTTGGTCGAGCGGCCATCGCTAGCGACCATGGGGTGACGCAATAGATTTACTGTGCAGGATTGCAGATTCAAAATTCAGCCTGTTATTGCTCGCCAAGTCGGATGAGGTGAATCCCTGTCAGTTATCCGCAGGCAGCGTGGAATTTCGTCAGTGGAGCTGAAGCCTGTTGATCAGTACTTGCGCGTTTATTGACACTACAAGAAAGCTGCATTCGATAGCTTGCGCACTCTACAGAGGAGATGCCTGTTTCAATGGAAGACGCATTCCATGATCTCGATAGGCACGGAGAACGTGCAGGCAGTCAGTATCTTGTCACGAATTTTGGTATCTACCATCGCGTAGCCTATCGCGTTAGCGACAATGGCGGCTGGTTTGACAGCTTGTCCTTTCGGTTTTTTCGTAGTCCAGGTAGCACTGGTGAAAAACTGTTGAATATTTACAATGCTAAAGTTTATCTTGGCAATTTATAGAGGTCTACACCAGGAGCAAATACCACATTTAACCTTGGCGCAAGGGGGAACAAAAAAATATATGGTTTGCATGCTGATGTTAAGAGAGACCTTGGTAACAATTTTACTCACTTATGTAACGTAGATGAGGTTTCTGTCCTTGAAAGGAATACGCACAGATTTTGAAAACTAAAGCCATTGTTCCATTGGGCAGAGAAGTAGTATTGGGCACCGAATTGCCTGTCTGGTACCTCATAAACAGAATTAATTACAGGTGAAATAGTTGCGAGAGATTTGCTCATGTTGTTGATATTCGGTGGTTTGCCAGCAAGTGGCAAGAGCACAATATCGAAAGGCGTTGCTACTGAGCCTAACGCGGTCCACGTGCGAGTAGATACGATCGAACAGACTCTTAAGAATGAGGGTTTTAATAAAGTATATAGCGAGGGCTATGCAATCGCTTATGTGATTGCCGCTGACAACCTCTCGCTTGGATCAACAGTTGTTGCTGACTCTGTTAATTCTATTAAAATCACTCGTGATGCATGGCGATTGGTTGGAGAGTCTGTAGGAGTTCCTGTCATCGAAATCGAGATCGTTTGTTCCGATCAAGAAGAACATAAGCGACGCATTGAAACAAGGATCTCAAACATTGAAAGGCTAGCTCAGCCCACATGGGAAGAAGTACTTACTCAGGAATATGAACCTTGGATACAGGAAAAATATGTAATCGATAGTGCTGGAGAATCTCCAGAGAAGACCGTAAGAAAAAACGCTGTCCCTGATTGCACAGGAATCAATTGACTAGGTCGCTTTGAGCGGCTCACCCAACGAATACCTCCGGCTTCGCCGGATTTATCCCTATTCTGTGGCAAGTGTTTCGAGCTCTTGTATCTGGGACGCTGGAGCAGCTGCGTAAAAAAACTGCGTTGCCCAGTAAATACGATCATGCGGGAGATTGATGATGCGGTTGCGCAGTTCTTTGTTCAGGCACTGCAGCTTGACGACGTAAGTTTGCAGCGAGAGTGGATGCGAATTGCGTAGATTTGTGCTCAAATGAAGTCCGAAACATGAGTTATAATAACATTGACTTTCGCGAAATGATTACGGCAAGTGCAGCGACTGAGGCGACTGAGGCGGGTAAAAAAATGCCAGGGTACACTTAGAATCAGCATCGCGCTGATAGTTTGCAAAATGGGTTTTGCCCGCATTGTGGTCAGAGCCAGCAGGCTTTGCAACCTGATAAATCAGTAAGGATTGTTCATGCATAGATTGAAAGATAAAGTAGTGCTGGTAACCGGTGCAGCAAGAGGTATTGGCCAATCAATTTCAGAATTGTTTTGTGAAGAAGGTGCTGCTGTAATTCTTAGTGATGTTGACGACACGCTTGGCGAAGCCGTGACGAATGCGCTTAAAGGAAAAGTTGAGTACCATCATTTGGACGTATCAAACATAGATGATTGGGACATCGTGAGCGGATACATTAGTAGTAATTACGGGAAACTCGACGTATTGATCAATAATGCCGGGATTACAGGATTTCTTGAGACAACCGGGCCTCACGATCCAGAAAACCTGGATATTGAAAGCTGGCACAAAGTGCATCGAGTTAATCTGGACAGCGTGGCTTTTGGATGCAAGACAGCCATAGCGCTAATGAAAAACTCTAACGCAGCCAGCATTGTCAATATATCTTCCCGCTCAGGAATTGTCGGGATTCCTGGAGCTGCAGCCTATGCATCCAGTAAAGCTGCGATAAGAAACCATACAAAAACCGTGGCGTTGTATTGTGCAGAGAAGGGATACCCCATTCGTTGTAATTCAATACACCCCGGCGCGATTTTGACGCCGATGTGGGATGCAATGCTAGGTCAAGGAGATGCCAGGGAATTGGCTATAGAAGCAATAACGAATGATATCCCGCTAAATACAATGGGGGATGCCAAAGACGTTGCCTACGCGGCTTTATACTTGGCTTCTGAAGAGTCTAAATACGTTACAGGTATTGAGTTGAATATTGATGGCGGAATACTAGCAGGCAGCTCAGCTACGCCAGCGAAAGAATAGCGCAAATAGAGCCTGATTCGACACCTCGTGAAGATCTGTTAAAACAAGAGAATTCATACCGTTTAAGCCAGAAATAAAGCTCCAATCGGCCCTGACCGTGAGCTCCAAACCGGGCTTGTTGGAAATCGAAATTGTTTGATAAATTCCGGTTTCATCTCAAGACCCCAACCTGGCTGCTCAGGGGTAACGTAGTGCCCTTTATGCACTGCCACTGGATTTTTAAACACATCGTCCTGCAGAAAATCCAGATACTCAACAAAGCGATTATCGTACTGTGCACTGACTGCAATCTGATCCCATAGACTGTAATGCTGGATCATATTGCACAGCCCGATTCCTCCACCATGCGGACAAACAGGAATACCGTACTTTGCAGCGATTAGAATTACAGCCATGACATCGTTGACACCAGCCAGTCGAGTTGCATCAATCTGGCAATGCGTAAGAGCGCCGGATTTAAGTAATTGTTTGAAAATAACCGGGGAGGGGACTTGCTCGCCGGCAGCTACACCGATATTCCAATGCTTCATCTTTTCACGGATTTTGATGTACCCAAGCACATCGTCTCGTGCCGTTGGCTCTTCAATCCAATAAGGACGATAGACTTTTATTTGCTGCATCCATTCAATCGCCTCGTCGACACCCCAGATTTGGTTAGCGTCTATCATTAAATGGGAATCATCGCCAATAAGCTGGCGAAGTAATTTAAGCCTGTCGATATCTTGCTTCAGATTGCTACCCACTTTAGACTTAAAGTGACGGAAACCCTGCTGTTGCAGAGATTTTATGTGATCGCAGATTTGCGAATCGTCAAGACCAAGCCAGCCCGATGTGGAGTAAGCGGCAGGCCCACTTTCGCGCATCTGTGCTTTTCTTTGGGTTACGCCGGGGCGTGCGTTACGCAGAATATCCAGCGCCTCATCAGGAGTAAGAGCATCTCGCAGGTAGCGCCAGTCAATACAGGACACAATGGCTTCCGGTGACAGATCTGCCAGTAGCTCCCATAACGGTTTATTTTCAGATTTTGCCCATAAATCCCACAGAGCGTTCACCAGTCCGCCTGTTGCCATGCGAAATACTCCATCAGCCAACCAACGCATCTGGTGATGTTCCATCATCAATTGGTGAAGCTTGGCAGGCGAGTGTACAAACTCTGCCAGTGTTCTGCCTTTTAGCAACGAGGCTAGATCAATGACGCCAAAAGCGATCCAGTTGTTACCAGCGCCAAGATTGAAAACAACACTATTCCCTTCCAGACCCGTATCCGTTTTCAAAGTGATGACGACTGCGGAATAGTCCGGCTTGCGATGAAAGGGATCGGAACCCAGCAGGCTATCTGAAGTGGGTACCCTAATATCCTCTACTAAAACATCAAGAATGGTTATTGAGGATGCCATGTTTGCTATGTTGGCGTTTTCATATCTGCCATCAGCACCTTGGCCTGTGATTGCTTTATTTCTTCATACAACCCAAGGCTATTTGCCGAAAACAGGGAGCTCGGCGGTGCATAGTGAATAAAAGCCTCAGAACGATCAACTCCGCGAGCCAGCATGGCGTATTCGCGACGAACTGATTGTTGTTGGGCATCAGGATTGATATATCGTATGGCAAATCCTATTCGTCGATCATTAGAGCCATTTGGATTAGAGCCGTGTATGGCTAAACCATGATGCAGCGACATCTCACCAGGGGTTAGTACTACATGCGTACGATCCTCATCACGAACATCCACGGCAACTTCCTGCCCACGTGAGAGCAGGTTGTCTTCCGCCTGTGTATCCGTGTGAGGTAAAATTGGACTTTTATGACTTCCTTTTACCAAGTCTACACAGCCTGATTCAACAGTGGACGACGACAAAGCAATCCATGCGGTGACTTGATTGGGTGTTTCGCCAAATCCCCAATACGTTAAATCCTGATGCATGGACACCTGCATGGGTGAATTCGCTTCTTTGATAAAAAAATCTGCGCCCCAGATCATGATATCAGGACCGATTATACCTTCTACAGCGTCCAGTACGGTTGCTTGCAAGGCTAGCTCGGCTGCCATTGGCATAACGACATCCGAATGCGTTCGAATATAGTCGTTTAGTGGTCTAGGCGACGAATGCAGATTGCTATTATTTTCTATTGATTCAAGCTGCTGTCTATAACCGATCGCTTGGCTTGTGGATAGTACCGAAAGGGGAAATAGGAAGCCGTCGTTCCAGTAAGCGGCAATTTGTTTTTCGTTCAAAGAGGTAGCCACGGGTTACTCCTGAAAGGATATTGAGTACTGTCAGTTATTTTATTGACCAGAGCGCCGTCGCGTTCTCGCATAACAAAGCCGCCTTTTCATCTTTAGAGCAGGATTCTAATAGTGCGTGTGTGGCGGCTACCCAAGTCTCGATGTGCCCTGCCAGAGTGCACACAGGGCTGTCACTGCCCCAGATCACACGTTTCCAGCCAAATGCATCTATCGTATGCTCAACAAAAGGACGAATATCATCCAGCGTCCAGGTGTCCGGATTGCCGTAAGCCATCACCCCCGAAATCTTAGCCACAACATTGTCTCGTTGCGCTAATGCCTTTATGTGTTTTGCCCAGGGCTCTAGTGTCTGTCCACGCACATCAGGTACGCCACAATGATCGAGAACGAAAGTTACATCGGGGCAATGGTCTGCGAGTTCAATGGCTAATGGGAGCTGTGCTGGAAGTACGCACAGATCGAACGTCAAACCAGTGCCGGACAAGCGTTTGACATTGTTGCGGAACAGGTCCGAGGTGGAGAGCTCATCCGGAACGACATGTAATACACGCCGAAACCCTTTTATTTCACTGATGCTCAGTTGCTTCTCCAGAAAATCCGGAAACAGTGTCGATTCTGGACGGCAAGCAGAAATGGCACCTTTTAGAAGACTGGCATCGGCAGACATCAGCTCAGTGACCATGACAGTTTCAGCTTGAATATTATTTTCGGCCACGTCAACTTCCATGTGCAATACACCACTAATTCCTACACGGCGGGCTACTTTTGCGTAGCTGTCATAGGTTGCGTCTGCACGTAGTGCAGCCAAATCATCAAGCCAGGGATAGGAAAGTCTGTCCAGATAAATTAAATGCAAATGGGTGTCAAAAATCACTATAGCCTCCTGCGCATAATTTAACGAGCGGTAAAAGACATAATTTACTTGATTGTATATAAAAGTCTAGTTTATATTTGAATTACATTGGAAGACTGGAGATTCACTCCGGTTTGATGAAATGTGGAGCTGGCTATGAAAAAGACTGTGCTATTGGTAACAATGGCTATGTGTTCGCCCTTTGGATCTGCCGTGGCAGGCGAATTTGATGACATCACATTAGACGCAAAACTTATTGGTGGGCAACAATACGAAGCACTATATGCGCGTATTGCAGAATGGGAGGCAGATTCGGGGGCAACGGTTAACGTTATTTCAAAGAAGAATCACTTTGAATTGGATAAAGAGTTCAAATCGGATATTGCAGCAGGCTCTTTAGGGTGGTGTGTTGGTTCCAACCATTCTTCATTTGCCTCTCAATACCCAAGCCTGTATACCGATCTGACCCCATTTTTGAGTGCCGATTTTATTGCTGAGTATGTTGAGTCGAACATAGCTGCATCAACAATCGATGAAAAGCTGGTCATGCTACCCAGAGCGCAATTTGATGTTTCTGCGCTTTATTATCAAAAAGATCTATACGCTAACGAAGAAAACAAGACGAAATTCAAGGAAAAGTATGGTTACGAGTTGATGCCTCCAGATACATGGGAACAAGTATCTGATCAGGCAATATTTTTTGCTGATCCTCCTAATTTCTATGGGACTCAATTTGCAGGTAAGGACGAAGCCATTGTTGGACGATTCTATGAGCTTGTAATATCCGAAGGTGGGCAGCTTTTTAACAAGGACTGGTCGCCTGCATTCAACAGCGAGGAAGGTATTCGCGCTTTGGATTGGTTTGTCAAAATGTACGAATCAGGCGCTGTACCGAAAGGCACAACGTCCTACCTTTGGGATGAACTAGGGGCCGGATTTGCGTCTGGTACGGTTGCATTGAATCTGGACTGGCCTGGTTGGGCTGGTTTCTTCAATGATCCTGAGAGCTCAAAGGTTGCCGGGAACGTCGGCGTTGTAGTTCAACCACAGGGCAGTGCAGGAATCCGGACCGGCTGGTCAGGCCATCATGGTTTTTCAGTTACTGAGTCTTGTGAGAACAAAGAAGCAGCTGCATCGCTTGTTGCGTATCTCACCAATGAAGAGAGTCAAATGCTTGAAAGTTCAGCCGGGCCTTTGCCAACACGCAAAGCCGTCTGGGCGCATGTGGTGGAACAGGCGAGCTCAGATGATTACCGGGCAGAGGTTCTGACGGCTTTTCAGTCCGCTGCTGAGCATGCGTTCCCAGCGCCAAAAACACCTTATTGGATTGAGGCGACGAACGTAATATATCCAGAATTACAGGCAGCAATACTGGGCGACAAGAGCTCAGCCGAGGCTCTGGAAACCGCGTCGGAGGCGGTAGATGAGATCATGCAGGAAAATGGCGTTTATTGATGGCGTACTGGTCAGATAAGCTGCATACCCTGTACGGTGCTTACTTTACTTCGTACCGTGCAGGGTCTTAGCTACCTGTGAAACTCATGCCACTTCGACTTCCTGCGTGGCTAATGCTGCTGCTGCCTGCCATCATCATACTGTTGGCAGTCGTGTTGATTCCTTTGTTGTTGTCTTTTTATTCGAGCTTTACGCCTTATAAACTGACCCGACCTGAATCCTTGTACAAATGGATTGGTGAATACAACTACGTAAAGCTTGCCGGTGATGTAAATTTCTGGTTGGCGTTTGGGCGTACAGTGCTGCTGCTGACCATCGCGTTAAATCTGGAGATGTTGTTAGGGCTGGGAATTGCGTTGCTGGTTAATAGAGTAACTTGGGGGCAGCGAGGTTTGCGCACCATCATGATGTTTCCAATGATGTTCTCGCCAATCCTTGTGGGGTTTCAGTTTAAGTTCATATTCAATGACAACGTAGGCCTGGTAAACAACGCACTGCAATCATTGGGTATCAGTGACCAAGCTATTCCGTGGTTGGTTGATGGAAAACTTGCCATGTTTTCAATTATATTTGCAGAAGTATGGATGTCTACATCGATATTCGCCATTTTGATATTAGCTGGATTATTCGCAATTCCAAAAGATCCGCTGGAAGCTGCCAAAGTTGATGGGTGTACTCCATGGCAGTCATTCAGGCATATCACATTGCCGTTTTTAATGCCTTTTATTTATATTGCTTTGGCCATTCGTAGCCTTGATGTAGCCCGTGCTTACGATATCGTGAAGATCATGACAAACGGTGGTCCAGCACGGCGCACAGAGTTGCTTTGGACACTGATAGGCCGCACCGGATATGTTGATGCAAAGATGGGTCTTGCTAATGCAATGGGATATGCCTCCATTATTCTGGCTGTATTTTTTACGGTATATTTCTTTAGGAAACTTAGTGCTGCGCGTGCAACGCTCGGATTCGATACCTGAAAAATGAACATCAATCAACAACATCGTCTGAAGCGATACTGTTTCAAAGGGGGACATCTGTTATCACTGTTCATAGCAATGTCTATCATCTGCTTGCCAGGTCTTTGGATTGTGCTGAACTCGTTCAGACCCACCGTTGAGATCATGGCAAAACCGCCTGTCTGGATTCCCAACAGCCTGAGTCTCGAACATTACCGTGCCATGTTCGGCTCTGTTGGTCAGGGTGGAATACCTGTTGGACGATATTTCATTAATTCATTAGTCATTTCGCTAACCAGTACAATTATAGCCATGCTCGTGGCGATAGCGGGAGGCTATGCTTTTGCACGTTATCGCTTTCGCGGCAAGTCAGTGATATTCGTAACGTTTATGCTGACGCGAGCCGTACCCGGGGTGGCTTTATCGTTACCATTGTTTATCGTTTTTGCCAAATTGGGGATTATTGATACGCATTTCGGACTGATATTGGTCTACGTAGCCATGAATGTCCCGTTTTCGATTTGGCTTATCGATGGGTTTTTTCGTCAGGTTCCCAAAGAGCTGGCAGAGGCTGCTGAAATCGATGGTTGTACACGTTGGCAAGCCTTCTGGAAAGTTGAATTTCCTGTAGCAAAAGCGGGTATCGCCTCTGCAGCCATTTTTGCGTTTCTAACTTCCTGGAATGAATATGCGCTAGCCAGTCAGCTCACGCGATCAGTATTTTCGAAAACCATGCCAGTGGGTCTGCTGGATTTCACCTCTGAATTTACGATTAATTGGGGTG